>ERZ724508.1913-NODE-1913-length-11539-cov-4.777342_pt1 | contig 11539 bp, 15 predicted proteins | sample MGYA00376041_ERZ724508 | MGnify/ENA primary metagenome ERZ724508 (study PRJEB28724, sample SAMN07190887) | wastewater metagenome | isolation source: effluent of sewage treatment plant in Hong Hong | place: USA: Christiansburg, Virginia | collected 2016-03-01 ... | reverse complement strand
GTTACTCGCTCACCTGTGAGCGCGTAGACGCGATCTGCACACTCCTGATGAGTCATGCCCTCGTCTTCGATCCAGTGCAAGAGGGTGCCAATGTCGGGCAGTCGTCTCTCGGCTGGCATCGCGCTCTCCTCTGTTCGTCGCTAGGCTTTTGTCCGAATTGTAATCGTTTCATCGTCACACGTCAATGTCATGTTGCAAACGCTGGACCCTCGGCACTAGTTGAACGGGAAACTGGATTGGACAGGGTAAAACCCCTGGTCGTGTCCGGAGGGGGATTTGAACCCCTGTCCCCTGAAGCGGGGAACGCAGCATTGACGCTGGTCATGTGACATGTTACGTTGGGACAAGTCTGCCACCCAGGAGTGACCATGCGACGTATCCAGATGTCGGAAGCGCTAGCCGAGTACGAGGCTCACCTGCGCTCGCGGAGCCTCGCTCCGCGCACCGTCAAGAACCACACCCAGCCGCTACGCAGGGCCTTGCAAGTCTGGGGCGACATTCAGGTCTCGACCGTCAAGCCGGTCCACATCGACCGGCTGTTCGCCGCCGGGGACTGGGCGCCACGAACCAGGAACCTGTACCGCTCCGACCTCAACCTGTTCTTCACCTGGGCACGGCACAACGAGTACATGCCTCGGGACTTCGACCCGATGTTCGGATGGCGCAACGCGCGCGTGCCGAAGATCGACAAGATGCGCCTGTCGGTGGACGAGTTCTTCCCTCTGCTCGATGCCGTCGAGCATCCACGGGACCGCTACTGCCTGGCTCTCGGTCTGTTCACCCTGATTCGCGGAAGCGAGATTCAGACGGTCCGAGTGGACGATCTGGACCTGAAGACCCTGACCGTGGCTGTCTGCCGGCACAAGGCCGGCGGGGACATCGACGTCCTGCCGGTGTGCGAGGAGCTGCGCGACGAGACAGTGCGCTGGCTGAACTGGTATCGGCAGGACCAGGGCACACTGCTGGGCCGCTGGTATCTCGTCCCCAGTAAGAAGCCGGACCTGTGGGTCCACCGAGACGGGCAGCTCGTGAAGTCCGACGAGCTAGCCCAGCTCCGTCCCGATCAGATCATGTCCCACCCGTACCGGGTGGCGCAGCGTGCTCTCGCCAAGCTCGGGTACCCGACCAAGGGGGAGGGGGAGCACACGCTGCGCCGCAGTGCGGCGAGGGCACTAGCTGACCGGATGCGGTCAGAAGGGACCGACTCAGCCTTGATGCGGGTGGCCTCCATGCTCGGCCACCGCGACGTGCGTGTGACCCAGCACTACATCGGCTGGGACACCGAGAAGGAGCAGCGGGACATCCTGCTCAAAGGCAAGACTATGTTCCCGGCAATCAGCCGGGATACGGCTAGGCTTCGCTTGGTCCGGGAGGAGCAATGATGGCCGAAGTGAAGTCGATCGCATGTGACATGTGCGGCAAGCCGGGTGTGTCAACGTACTCAATCACCGTCGTGCCCGGTGGGCACCCGTGGCTGATCGACCTGTGCGAGACGCACGCCAAGCCGATCCTTCGGATGCAGGAGAAGGGTCGCTCTCCGTCTAGCCGGCGCAAGTACCGCCGCTTCGGGGAGAAGGTAGCCGTAGCCCCCGTACGGAAGTCCAAGAATGCCCCTGTACAGGCCGAGAAGGCACCTCAGAGGCGGCAGAAGGCCGATTAGGTGTGCGGGATCGACTGACGCACGACAAGTCCTTAGAAACGCCAGAAGCGCCCTACCCCGGAGTAGTGGGATAGGGCGCTCTGACTGCCTGGTACGCGGTGTGTCAAGTTGCCTTGCGGACGCCGTAACCGTCGATCTTCAGCTTCTTGGCTAGTGCAACCACCTGGCTCCGACTGACGCCGGGACGAATCTCCCAGTGCATGTAGTCCTTCAGGGTGCGCCAGTCCCCGCCCCACTGGACGATCGGCCCATAGCGCCGCTTCAGGGCGGCGAGGGCGAGCTTCGTCTTCGCCTGGGCGAAGAAGCGCTTGCCCCACGAACTGTTGAGCGCCCCCTCCTCAGACCAGTTCAGGTCGACAGCAGTGCCGGAGGCGTGGTTAGAGAGAGCGCTGGCGTTCCGGGCCTGGCGGTAGCTGTACCCGCCCTCGTCCCAAGGGCCGACGTCAATCTTGCGGACAGTCCGGTGGTAGTCCGCTGCGAGGGCGACAAGCAGTCGCCCGGCATCCCGGTCCAGGGTGACCCGGCGCTTCGTGCCGGGGATCGTGAACGTCTTCAAGTACTGGCACGGAGCCGGCCAGCCGTTCAGGGACTTGCCCACCTACTTGACCTCCCCGTAGCGGTTGTCAGCCGGGTTCAACCAGTTGATAGCGACGGGGACGGCAACGACGATCATGGCTGCCAGCCAGCCGGGTACCCCGTTCCCGATGTGGTCGACTCCGTACGCCAGACCAGCGCCAGCCGACACCTTGACGATCGAGCCGGTGGCCGTCTCAGCCAGCCAACGGCCGAGGCTCGACTCGCCGTTCTTCCAGTCTTCGATGAATCCCATCAGGACCCCTCTCGGTTGTACTTTTCATGTGGCACGTCGCTAGGCAGGGTTCGGTCCGTCGGCACTTCGATGCCCAGGTGACCGGCGATGGCCTTCAGAGCCTCGCCGTTCCAGTCCGTCTTGCGGGCCACGTCAGGCAGTGAGTAACCGCCGTTGGCGCCCTTCTGGATCGGGGCCGTGGCCTTGTTGACCTCCTCGGCGACCATGCGGTGTATCGCCGGGAGCAGGAACCATTTGGACGTTCCCCACAGCACGCCCGCGAGGGCGAGCAGGAACATCAGCATGGTCCCGGCGTCGCCCACGTCCCAGCCGTTGTCGCCGGGATCGATGAACGAAGCGAAGATCGCCGTGGCAAGCGCGTGGGTCACAATCAGACCAATCGGAGAGTTACGGTCAGGACCCCGCCGGCACCTTCGAACTTGCCGGACGGGGGAGACTTGCGGGTGAACGTGACTTGCTCGACGAATCCCTCAGCGGACTCACCTGTCGTGTAGTCGTTCCACAGCACCGTCGCAGCAGACGACTCCAGGTCCTTCAGGGCGCGGAACCGCTCCCAGGCGGACCCAGGCTGGCCGTGCTTGACGCCCGTCCGGTCCTTCTCGAAGTCGAACAGCATGAGCGGGACCTGCACAAGCTCGCTGCGCTTAGGCGCAGGAACGGCCTTCACCTGCCAGCCCGTCAGTGTGGGCGTCGTAGACGAACCATCACGGACCAGCCGGACGGCCACGTAGATCGAGGGCAGCGCCACAGGCGCTACCGGAGTGAGCGACCCCGACGTGTCGTACACGTTCGCCGGCATCTCGACGATCTTTGTCCAGGTGGACGGACCGGTGGCGTCTGAGACGGACGCATAACCCCAGACCGATCCGAGCGTGTCTTCCTTCTGAAGCAGCCGAAGGGTCCGCCAGGCTTTCGACTCGACGGTGCCGAGCCGGATGCGGCCTGTCTCCAGCCAGCCCTCAGACACGTAGGTCGCCGTCTCGCGGAATACGCCACCGCCCGTTCCCGTCACCGTGAACCACAGTCGGCCACCGGCCGTCGTCACCTGATCGCACGAGCCGGCAATGCCGGCGGGGCAGACCAGATCAGCAGCGTGAGCAAACTGGAGGGACGACTGGTTCAGATTCGTACCCAGGTCGATCCGGTACAGCCCACCGCGCTGGGCGCGGTCGCCTGCCTCACCCTTGGTCCCGACTGTCACGTAGACGAAAGAGCCGTCAGCAACGGCGTCCTTGCATCCGTCGCTCGACTCGACCACGAGCGGACCCAAGGTCAAGGAGCCGTCCGCGTTGATGGACGCAACGCGGGTGCCCTTGTTCGTGCCGAGCACCATGTAGGCACCGACGTACGAGTAGAGGCTGTAGACGACCTCGCCGCGAGGCATGTCAGCAACGACAGTCGGCTGGTCCAGTGTGACCGTGGTGGTCGACGTGTTCACCGTGATGCGGTAGATGAACGACTGGTCCCCGCTGTAGCCGGAGGCGTAGATGGCAGCCGGACCCTCGGAGAAGTCCGTCCAGGTCCAGCCGGTCGTCGGATGCGTGTAGAGGGCAGTCGGCAGGGCCGGCCCGCCAGACGTCAGCTCGTACAGCGCCAGACCGACAGAGGCGAACAGGCGGCCCTTCACCCACCGGCAGACCGTCGTGCTGCCGGTGTTCCAGATCAGGCTGCCCGCACTTGACGGCAGCGTGCCCTTGTAGATGCCGGTGTTGTTGGCGGCGTAGTAGTTGGCCCCGTCGGTGGTCAGCGAGTTGATGGCCGTGACTGAGCCACCCCAGGTTACAGCGGTCGTGCTGCCGCCGGAGGCGACGTAAGTCAGGGTCGTGCCGTCTGCGTGGAGCACACCCGTGTTCACACCGAGAAGCTGCTGATTGCTACCTGTCGATGCGAGCATCGACGACGTGTCTTTCAGCAGGGAAATTTCACCCGGAGTCCACGGGTCAATGCCACCGCCTCCGGCGTACCGGAAACGGGCCTCGTCCTCTGACACTTCCAGGGGTTCGGCTGATGCTAGGCCGGAGCCGTAGTGCCAGGACGCCTGGGAGCGCAGCCAGTAGCCCGAGTCGAGCGACTGCTCGCCGGGGTTCCGCTCGGTGTCTACCCGGTCCCGGCGGAACGAGGCCGTCTGACGCTGGAACTCCCGCCCTTCGCCTGTGGCGAATAGGAACTTGAGTCCAGCGATCGAGCAGTCCCAGCGCAGTGCGTCCGACTGCGGAGCGCCAGACGCCATCGCTTCGACCGAAGGGCCGAGGTCGTGAACGACCCGATCGGTAATGTCAAAGACAGGCACGAGGTCCCCTTAGCCGATAACGAGATGGGCGGAACCGCTAGCCCCGACTCCAACCGTTCCACCCTGGTTCACGTCACCACCGTCACCCGTACCGGCAGTCTTCGTTGTCGGTGCAGTGGATGACCGGATGGTGCCGCCCGTCCCGTAGGTAGTACCGCGGTAGCTGGTGCCAGCCCCGCCGGTCCAGGCAGACCCAGCAGCGGAGGTTCCCCCGCCAGCTGCTGCATCTGATCCAGCCGAGCCGCTTGCCCCGCCGCCGTTGGCGCCGGCAAAGCCATGTGAACCGGCACCCCCAGTGCCGGAGCCATCGCCAGCTCCGCCACCGCAGCCTCCGGGCTGTCCATTGGCGTTACGGCTGGCCCCGCCAGCGCCCCCACCGGGAGCGCTGTACGGGCCGAGGATGGTGGCTGTGCCGTTGAAACCCACGGCGCCAGCAGCGCCGATTGTGACGGTGTGCGTACCGGCGTCAAGCCAGACGGACGTGCTGAAGTACTTGCCCCCGGCGCCCCCGGCGCCCACCTGCTCGTTGGTTCCAGAGCCGCCAGCGCCACCACCCCCCTGAAGGAATACCTCCACGAAGCCAGCAGTGGCGATGGTGACGGTGCCGTTAGCGGTCCACTTGTAGTACGTGAAGCCGGGGTAGGTGGAGGTGTCGATCGTCGGCGAGCCAGTCGAGCTCGACACGGTGGCCCGAGTCGTCGCCGTCGAGACGGAGAGCGAGCCACGGTTGGTCGAGCCAGCCGTCATCGTGGACGCGAGCCGGGCCGGCATTAGGAAATCTCCGCAACCGCCGCGGTGAATGATGTCGTGATTGCAGACGACGAGCACCGGATGAACTTCGTATTGCCGAGGGCGATGGGGAAGTTCAGGATGAGCGTGTCATTCGCCGGAACCGTGCGGTCATACACCAGGAACGCGCCAGACGCCGGGGTCGTCGCGGAAGCGGCGAGGCCGATCCTGATGGTCACAGCGCTAGCGGCCTCGTTGGCAACGATGATGCTGGACACGACCGCAGTCGTCGCACCACCCGTGCTGTAGAGGGTGGAGTAGGTCGACGTGCTTGACGTCCCCACGACCTGTGCGTCCTTGTAGACGGTGGTAGCCATTCACACTCCTGGATGTGGGACGTTGCGATCAGAGGAAGAACGGATTGAGGGTGTCGGGGATCGTGACCGCTCCCCAGGACGTTGCCGTCCCGTTGGTCGTCAGGTACTTGCCCGAGTTGCTCGTCTGTGACGGGACGTGCAGTGTGCTGTCGTTCACATGGGCATTCGGCTCAGCGAAGTCACGAGCTGAGACGCCGTGCTGGAACACGGCGCCGGCTGAGTGGGCCAGAGCCGAGCTTCCGTCAATGCCGCGAGTGACCGTGAGGGTCGTCCCCGAGCGGGACGTGACCTCCACAACCTCCTCGTTCACCGTGTCCGGGTCGACAATCGCCGTCCACGGGACGGAAGCCGGCAGCCCAACGGCTGCCGTGATCGTCATGGTGGTCGTGCCAGAGCCGACACTCGCGGAGAGTGTCGTCTGCTGCGCTGCTGTCGCGTACTGCCTGAGCGCCATGCGTCAATCTCCTAGGAGGTCGTGTAGCGAACCCGGACCGGGTACATCTGGTTGAGGCGTTCCGCCTCCTGCTGCAAGCCGACCTGGTAGCGCTGGAACAGGTAGCGGGATAGGCCGACGGCCGGGTTCGTGACGCGCTGGTTAGCGAAGTCCGCCTCCGCGCTGTTCACCTGCATGTGAGTCGCGTCCACACGGGCGATCAGGCGGGACTCAGCCCCGTCCCGGATCAGGTCTTCCACAGACGACAGCAGGCCAGTGGTGTTCACAAAGTCGTCGGCATCAGCCGACAGCCGGGTCGGGATCTTCTGGTAGACGACTCGCACAGTCCGGCCTGGCACGATCAGCTCACCGAGCGTGATCGAGCACGTCGTCGGGAAGGTGGTCGAATCCGCCGTGGCGTTGAAGTCGTAGCGCTTGACCGTGTTCCACTCGGTAGCCACGTCGTAGTCCTGCCAAGTGACAGCCAGGACACCGATGGTGTCCGCCGGCATGGGGTAGGTGTAGACGCCGGACGAGTACGTGAACGTCGTGATACCGACACCCCACAGGGTCGGGTAGAGCGAGTCGATAGTCGCGTTGATGGCGTCCTTCACGCTCTTGCGGGGGAACAGCGGAGCAGACGCGACCTTGCTTCCGGCGGCGTGCGCCGCAGCGGTCGAGCCCCGATAGCCCCGCCCGTACGGCGGGACGACCGCCTGGAGGGACGACTGGTCCACCGAGTCAACCCAGATCAGCTCATCGCCAATCTCGACGATGCCACGCGACGAACTCGTCGCATCGGCCACCATGAACGTCAAGTCGTCGCTGTCGATCCCGGCCGTCAGGTAGGTGGCCTGGTCCTGGTCGGCGGTGTAGCCGGACAGGTCCAGCAGGATGCTGTCGGTCAGTTCAGCGAACGTGGACAACTGCTGCCCCTCACGTCTCGTAGTAGATGCCCGACCCAAAGCCGGCAGTTATCAGCACGTCCCGCTCGTCGGGCGTGACCTCATACGTACGCCCGCCGAGGTAGATCAGGTCGGCACCCGTCAGGTCATAGCCAGCCGGGCTCTCTTGGACGCGCCACACGCCGGAACGGCGGAACACCGTGTAGCCGCCCGTTGAGGGCACCCACCACAGCCCGCCAGTGGATCGGCGGTTCTCCCGCTCGATCGTGCTGGGAGGGCTGAACAGGATGCGCGGAGCGACGACTGTGCCGGATGAGCTGAGTGCCAGTGTGATCGTCAGACTGGAGTCCGCCGTGAGCGGCGGGATGGTCCCGTCTGCGGTCCTGGACACGCTCACGGCCAGGCTGGCGCCTGACGCCACACCCGTCGAACCTGCGGCCGTTAGGGCCACGCTGACCGTTCGGGAGGCGCCCGCGTTCTTACCGGCTGCACCCGTGGCGGTGAGGGATACCGTTTCCGTCAGGCTTGCGTTGCCTATGCGGCCCGCGGTGCCGGTTGCCGACAGGGCAACCGTGGCCGTCAGGCTGCCGCCGCCAGCGCCGCCGCCAGCGGCAGTCAGTGTGACCGTCTCGGTCAGCGACGCCCCACCGCTCTTGCCGACTGTGCCAGTCGACGCGAGTGTGACGGTTTCCGTGAGGGTCGCGTCACCTGTGACGCCCCCACTGGAGGCCGTCCCCGTGGATGCCAGGCTGACAGTCGTGAACAGACTGCCGTCGTAGTACAACGGACCCATGTACGGGACGCGAGTCTCGTTCGCGTCCAGCATGAGTTTCGTGACGCGGAACGTCTCACCGGCTAGACCGTTGGCATAGACCTCGCCAACGACCTTCGCCGCCGTCGCCGGAGCGACGGACGAGTAGTAGACCCGAGTCCACGCTGAGCCCGTCGACACGGACCATGTGGCCCACGACGACCCGAGCGAGGCGTTGGCCGCCGTGAAATATTCGATGCGGACGTCGAACGAGGCCGCTGTGACCGTCTCGTTCTTCAGGTCAAGTGACCAGGTGAACCACTGTCCAGGCACAGCCGCTGGGGCGAAACCCCCGAGGTAGTCCTGGTACATGCCGCCCGCGCCACCCGTGGACGTGAGCTGGGCCGTGAAAGACCCGTCCGTGACGTCCGTGGTGGATCGTGCCAGGCTCCAGTTGAAGGCGTTCCACGACGTCGCGTTGGTAGCGAAGTGCGGGTTGGAAAGAAGGTTGCTGTGGGTGGTGTTGCGGATCGCAGAGCGAGCCGCCTCAGAGAGGGAGCCGAGGCCAAGCACCGGCTACCTCCTTACGCCCACGCGCCAACGATGTCGATGGTCGGAGTGATCCGGCACCATGAGCCGACACTCGTCTGGTTCGTACCGCCAGGAGCAGCCGAGAACTGGATCTGAGGCTGGAGCGTCCCGGCACCCGTTACGGGGATGGTCGCAGTGAACTTGAATGCCTTAGACGCCGTGGTCGAAGCCGCCGAGATGACCTGAGTCGTGCCGTTCGTCAGGGTCGTGTTGAACTTCACCACGTCCGCCGCCGTAGGGGTACCCGCAGCGGCAACCGGCAGGAACTCCGAGTACCACGAGGCGTTGCCCGCCGTCCAGGTGGCTGTGCCACCCATGCCGACAGAGACAGTGTGCGACGTGGTGCCCGTCGCTAGCATCACATACGCCTCGATGAGGTACGTGCCCACAGGCACGGTCAGCGACTTGCCGAACATCGTCTGTGCTGACGTGCCGTTCGTTAGGCCAAAGGCTGAGCTGAGGCGCAGCCAGTAGCCGGTGCCCTGCTGTGCAGCAGGGGCCGTCAGGAACACGTCCTTTGTACCCGAGGCGAGCGAGACGGCAGAGCCGGCGTTGGACGACGCCAGGATGGTCGTCCGAGCCAGCGTCGTGCTCGACGCCAATGTGCCTAGCCCCGTCTCCCAGTCACCCGTCGTGTTGTCTACGATGGCGTAGTAGCAGGTGTCAGACGTCGCTAGGACGGACGAGAACGTTCGGAAGCCGAGCACGGCACCTGCGAGGGTGACCGTGCCTGTGCCCGTCGTAGTCGTCGTCTCCCGCACGCGGTCGAAACTGGCGTGCGTCATGACTAGGCCGCCAGCGGGCTAATGCTCACCGTCAGTGAGTTGAGGGTGAAGGTGTTGCCCGAAGCCCACGCCTGCGAGGCGGTCAAGGCGACCGAGTAGAAGAACGTGCCAGCCGACGAGGCATTCCAGACGGAGATGTGCGTGATCGTCTCCGACGTGCCACCGTTCGTCCAGGTGCCACCCATCGACGCCAGCGTGATGCTGCCGCTGGAGGCGGCATTGTGCGTCACCGAGTTACGGGTCGTTGACCCGACCGAGACGGCAGTAGTGCCGGAGGCACCGGGGTCGGCGGTGTGGAGCTGCACGTAGCAGGTAGCCGGTGCCGTGATGTTTGACCCACCTGTTCGGGTGGCGTTCAGCCAGGCGTTAGCCGTGTTGACGGTAGAGACTCCGACTGTCATGCGGACCCTTCCTTTGGTTCATGTGAGTCAGGTGCGGGTCCGTCTGACACGGTGCCGCTCGCCTCAAAGACGATTGCCCAGCGGTTGAAGTCGTTCTCCACGTCAGCCCCCCAGGTGAGCGATGGCTGTCGGCTTGCCGCCGACGGTTCCGTCAGTGGCGTCAAACGCCGCCCCGTACCTGTCGCTCGTCGCGTTAGCCGCGTCGATCGCGGCATGGGTCGTGCCTGCCGGCTGAATGCCGGCCTTGCGAGCTCGGCGGTACGCCTCAAGCTCGCTCTCTGTAGTGCGTCGTACTTGACTGCCCATCGCCATGCCGGGCCGCGCGGAGCGCAGGCACTCGGCGTAGTTGGCGTGGGTCTTTGTCCGGCAACCTTCCCTGCAAGCCAATCTCTACTCCAAGACTCTTGCAAAACCCGGCGGGGGCAGCATCGCAAGATGCCACCCCCGCCAGTGCGATGTTGCTATCAGGCGTTGTCGATACTCGACGTCGATTCCACCCGGTAGCCTGCGGCCTCGCGGTATCGAGCCCAGCCGAGCGCGCCGTACCAGCCCAGCGGGCGGTGGCGGTTCAGCTTGTCGGTCACCGGACCGACGACGGTGTGCGGCTCCTCCGCCACGGCCTCGGCAAGGAACTGCCGGCCCGCAATGAGCGTACGGAAGACACGCGCCGAGGCCGCACCATCAGTCGTGTTGTACATACGCGGCGACTCGATGAAGTACGCGCCCTCGTACGTGCCGATGAAGCCAGGCCAGAAGTTCTCCGGCGCCGCGTACTTGTGCAGGTCCTGGAACCCGCCACCAGTCGTCTCAGCGCGGAGGTCATGGCTGACCTCGGGGTGGATGTAGCAGGCGTACAGCCCATCCACCCTGGGAACGGCGTTGCCGGTGCGAAGCTTGGCAACGGCCTTGCGGATCTGCGCCGTGGTCACGACGTCAGTGCCGGTGATGTTCGCCGTGGCCGCACGGCCAGTCGGCAGAACCACGTTCGTGCCCTGTCGAGCGATCGACATGATCAGGGAGTCCAGAGTGGACGCCTGGTTCCAGGCAAGAAGGTCAACGGCAATCGGGTCGATGTCCGTCAGCGAGGTCAGGCCGAGCTTCTTCGTCAGAAGAACAGCGTTGCCGTACTCAGCGATGGTCAGCGACACGGTGCCCGGAGTGGGCAGCGAAACCGAGTCAGGGTCGACGTTCTCCGTGAGGGGCGTGGTCGCATCAGCCAGCTCGGTCGCGTAGAGCGCGAGCTGGATGGTGACGCCCGGAGCCGTGACATTGACCGGCTGCTTGTCGACCAGTCCGCGGATAAGCGGCATGGAACGGAGGGCCATCTCCACGTACTTGTCGTACGCGGTCTGGATGAGGTTGGTCATCGCAGTCTGGTTGGAGATGGCAGCGGTACCTGTATAGCTGTTAGCCATTGGGGGTGTTCACCACCTTTCAGTGGATAGCGGTTAGGTGGGCGCTGCTAGAGCTTTCGCCCGTAGACGATCTGATCCAGATCGTCCTTAGAGCTGGCGCTCTGGAGCTGCGCCATGAGGCTTGCGTAATCCCCGGACGGGGCTGATCCCGAACCGGCAACCTCGCTGAACGTCTCCGCGCCCTCGGGTGCGGCAGGAGGCTCCTGCTCGCCGGGGTCGGTGCTAGCGGGTGCGGCTCCGAAAATGTCGCCGTACTCGTCCAGCCAGGCGTTCACGTCCTCAACGTCCGCCGGGATAATCCCGGCGATCTTGGGGTTGAGGTTGCGAGACTCGATGGCGTCCTTCAGAGACACCGTGCGGCGCTCTGAACGGA
>ERZ724508.1911-NODE-1911-length-11541-cov-7.123193_pt1 | contig 11541 bp, 8 predicted proteins | sample MGYA00376041_ERZ724508 | MGnify/ENA primary metagenome ERZ724508 (study PRJEB28724, sample SAMN07190887) | wastewater metagenome | isolation source: effluent of sewage treatment plant in Hong Hong | place: USA: Christiansburg, Virginia | collected 2016-03-01 ... | reverse complement strand
AAAGCTTTTCAAACTATTTTTAAGCAGAGTTTCTAATTCTTATAGCAGAGTTATTTGATACCATTAACCTTGACAACAATCATTTAAAAGATTAATAGTTGCCGGCATTTAATTAATTTGACATACTTAAATATATATTTAGTAAAACTTAGCAAGAGGAATACTCTATATTTGCCTATCACTCTTTATAAATTTTAGATAAAATGCAAATTTCTGAAAGCAAAAAATTTGAGATGATATATAGAGAATTATTCAATATAATAAAAACATAACTATCTTAATAGAACCTAACGAATAGTATTTTTTCGAATCTAGACTATTTTATTTCTAATTTTTAGAAACTGTTAACTGAAGAAAACTATATTAAAGATTATGCTGAATTGTGTGAGTTTCTAATTAAAAGTATTATTAAATAAATAGATTAGGAAGAGAAAAATTATGAAATTAAAATAAACTCTTTATTTGACTATTATGTAAAACTATAGGAGCTCAATAAAACTTCTCAGATTTTAAATAATTAGCATGTTTAGTTTTTATCTTTTTGGTGCCATTATTATCACCAAAAATAAACCATTAAATTTATAGGCTTAGATTTACTATTGGCAGCCTTATAAAATCTAATATTAAAAGCAAACATAAATATACCTTTTATATAGTAGATATTTATATTAATATAAAAAGACTATGAGCTTAAGGGGCTGCTCTTGTCTAATTAAATTTATGATTTTATTAGAACCTATTTTTCTTAATCTTTACCAATAGAACAGTACGCTGTTTGTTTCTGTTTTATATTTATGAATTAAGAATTATAATAATAGGAGGATGAATAAAGTGTTGAGTTTAGTACATGACTTTATCAATTCTTAGACTTAATTTGTGTCCTTATATAGAAGTTCTCATAGAGCAACATATAAGATTAGGTTCAATAAATTTTAGACCAAATATTTTAAATAGATTAAATACAACAGTATATATTATTCAGTAAAATATATATACTTTATTTATTACTTCTCAAGCATGATCAATAGCAACTAATAAACTATTTAACAAATAAAATTTAGTTTAACAGCAATTACATTGAAGAGGCAATAAGTTATTCCTTTAGTTTTCCAGAGCTTTGTGAAATCATTTTCCACATTCTTTAAATAATAAACAAATAGGAGCCTTAGTTTGATAACGAATAATTTAATAAAATATTATCATTGTGTATAATAGGAACAAATCTGGTGTTTAAGCATCCCTACTATCATAACTATATAAGTTCATCTAAAAACGAGAACAAAAAGCACTTCTAAACCTATGCTATATAATTTAATCTAAACTAGTTTAAAGAGTATGCACAATAATTAAATCTATTTTGTATAAATAAAAACTTTAGAAATGACAAAAATATTCATAACTCCCCAATAACCTCTAACATGTTTAAGCTATTTAAAAAGCTTTGACATTTGAGAAGAAAAATATATCAACAATATAATAAAGAAGCAATATAGTAATTATTACATTAGGAATGGCAAACATTTAATAATAAGCTTATTCAAAAAGGAATATTCTTTTAAGAACAAACTTATTTTGGCCCAATAATAAATAAGCTATATAATATAAATGTAAATGATATTGAGTTCATAATAAGAGCATCAGATAATTAAGAGGACAGAAAACCAATAGTTGAATCCAGACATATAATTCCATTGCCAAATTAATTATCTTAAGCTTCATAAATACTTTTTAATATATCGCAATTTCTTTTAAGATACTTTTCAGCTTCTTTGTTTCCCATAATCATTGACAAGTTCAACTCTCCGTGCAGCATGTTCAAATAATCTTCAACTTAAACCTCCACATTTTCTTTGCTAAGCAAATACCCAAACAACACTGCAGAGTCTCTTAGTGGATCTTTATTGCAAGTCAATATAAATGTCTTTGGAAACTATCTTAGTACAGATTTATCTGCACTCACAGGACTGATAAAAGAATCCTTCTCAGTATCGTCTGTCTCGTCTAGAATAAAATTTGTTATCATTTAAAATAAAAATAAACTAAGCATTTGTCCTCCAAATAAATTTAAATATGAAGGATAGAATCTTTAAAAACACATATCCAAAGCAGGATAGTTAAGAACAATAGCCGCTGGATTTCTTAGCTAGTTTTTAATTATCCACTGCTGTAAAGCAACAACCATATTCCCTCCTGCTGAGTCCCCAAATAAAACCATTTTTGTCTCCACTCTGATAATTTTCTCCAAAAAGAAATAAATAAACAAATAATATTTAAAAACTATGCTCATTATTTCGTAATAAGAACTTTTTGGAGCTTTAGGATAATCAACAGTAAAAATAACACAATTGTTCTATTTAGCAAATCATCTTAGATAATTCTGATGAACTGAAGTATTCATGCATATAAATCCTCCTCCGTGTATATTAACTAGAGTTCTTTCAAATATTCTTTTTGTTTGATCATCAAATTCGAATTCTTCTCCTTATTGCATTCTTTTTATTATTAATTCTTTTATATTGAATTCGTAGTTGGAAAATAATCAGACTTAAAAACAGTTTTCTTCTAGAGGGTTTAGAAAAAAGTTGTTATTCATTTCCGAGTACAATTCATAAAATTAGTATTATGGTTATTGAATGTAGGGAAATTTGTCTCTGCTATTAAAAGTCATAAAGGTATCAAAAATATTGTTTGTTAAATAAAACTTACTAGCCATGAAGATGTTTACATACAAAATTTTCAGCATGTATTTAATAAAGTTTTATTCCAATAAATTAAAAATATGATAGGTTGCTACTGTGTTGTTTAGTACATTAACCAATCATTATTTTTCCACAGATTTCTTTTTAAATAGTATTTTAAATGTTGATCTTAGTAACTCTGTTTAAGTAAAATAAGGAGCCTCGCTTATAGATAAAGAATCTTTAATAACTTATTTACCTTAATAGAATATTTTGTTGTTATTTATATTCTCATTGATCAAGCCATACATCTTCGTAATATTTGGAAACTATTTGGTTTTTTTTTATAAAGAATAAAGAAGAGAATTTAAAGTACTGATAATTCCATCGTTTCCATTTATTAGATTATTATTAACATCTAAATTTATTTATTTGAATCAGCCTTACTCAAACAGCAACTGTTCAATGTGAGGAATATCAAAATTCTTTTATCAGCAAACTGAATCAGTAAACTTAAAATACGCCTCATATTTAGCCAGCTTTTTATTATACCAAAAAAATACACGAGTAATGAAATCTCTTATTATTTCTATTATTCTTCATATTAGAGTTAGTGCAAAAAGTTAATTGTTATAACAAGTCTTAGTTTAGAGTCTCAATTAAATTTAAAACTAATTCAAGATTTTTCTATAAAGGAAAATCAAACTCATTAGTTTCCTCTACTATTTTTTATACTGCTTGGAAATCAATGCATACTTTTTTAATTGACTTTCTTAATAAATCAAAATGATGTATTCGTTTTATAACTTCTATATCGAATTGTTTTATTTTTATAGCCTCCATTTGCTCTTAAATTCTTAACAAAATGTTTAAATTAATTTCCTTCATTATAATATATTTAAATATAATAAATAAATATTTAAATTATTATATACAGTTGGAGAGCAATCGCATTTCATAAGCCCTCTCTATAGTAAAGTAGAAACTAAGTGCAGCAAAGAAAGTAAATATATGAAAAATAGTGTGAGAGTTTAGCCAAATGTCGAACTTATGAGGATAGAATCTCTCAGGAATATGAGTGATGTAAAAAAGTGCTCCAAATATATAAAGAAAACCCATAAATAAAGTCTCCTTTGCAATCTATGAAGTATCTAAATCATCTACTCTTTATATAAAAAGAGATATTGAGAATGAAATCAAACAGCACATGCCATTTAAGACACCCACTACTATGAATAACACACCTTTTAAATATTTGTGCTAAACAGTATGAATAAATGGCATTAATGTTAACAAGAAGCTAATGCTGCAACTAAGTAAAGTGATTATAAAAACAGTCCAAAACATATAGGGTCAGCAGGGAACAACATATGATATTAATCCAAACGTTGATCCAAAAATAAGTATGGAAATTCCAGCCATGTCCAATCTTTGTAATATATCATTAGTTTTCCTTGATACTGGATGAAGCATATGAAAAACTGTTGATAAAATAAAACAAGTAAATACACTCAAACTATATATCATAATTGGAAATCAATCAACTTTGTGTCTCTAATCAAGTTTACGTGTTAATAATTTAACATTATCATTAAACCAATCCTCAACTATGGTTTATAGCTCCCAATATTTATTTTATTAGTTATGCTTCAAGTTCATAATCTTCTCTTTTATCTAATACTTAAACATCTCAAACTCAAGTTTTATATCGTTGGAAAACATGTCCTTACTTTTTTTGAGTAACTTTTATTTAAATTTTTATATTTTAGCATTGAGAAATTCTTCAAGTTAAGTCTAGAGCTGTAAAAGACTTTTATTTTTCTTTTCGGCTTTTTATTTAAATTCCTACAACTTAAGGTCGAGTTCTCGAATAAATTTCTACTTAAATTTAGAATCATTATAAAAGTTTTTAAGCTCTACTTTTACCTTGTCAGTAAACTCTTTAGCATTTCTTTGATAGTTAATTAATATGAAAAACATTACTAAAAAGAATAGAGCCCCTAACAAATGTGTCCAAATATTTAAAGTATCATTGTGTGGTTAGAAAATAGATCTCACTGCTTATCTGTAAGTAGAGACTCTTCTAAAACCTGTCTTCATATAATAATTATCTACTTGCCATTCGGGAGCATGCTCTATTGTAAGGATTTCGGCCTCAACTTTCTCAATTTACTCACTTTATTTTCTTTTCCTCATTATTATAAAATTTAAGTATGCCCAATTAAAAAAGCTTTCAGACTAAATAACTTATACAAAATAAATAAAATGACTAAAGGAACAGCATTTATTTATTAACAAGGATTAGATAAAGTCTCTTATGGAGAAACCCACCTTATGAAGCCTATAAGAGTTGCTATGACTTATGATCTTCTATAGAGCTAAGGAATTACTTAGTGACTAGACATATTCAGAACCATTCCGTGCACAGACTCTGATCTAACAATGTTTCATACTCCAAGTTATGTTGAGTATATGAAAGACTATGAGACTATTAAAAAACCCTTGCCTAAGTACAAAATTGGGTTTTCAGATGATGTTCCTGCATTTTCAGGATTCTACAACTACTCTAAGTGTGTAGGAGGATCATCTTTATTAGGAACAAACTTAATATCCTAACACGGCTATTAAGTTGTTTTAAATTGGATGGGAGGTCTTCATCATGCAAAAAAAGATCATGCCTCTGGTTTTTGTTATGTTAATGATTGTGTATTAGCTATAGAAAAATTATTATATGAGTATAAAAAAGTGCTTTATTTAGACATTGATGTACATCATGGAGATGGAGTAGAGGAAGCCTTTCTGTATAATAATAGGGTATTGACAATGTCCATTCATTAGTATGGTCCTGATTTTTTCCCGAAAACTGGTGGACTAGATCAAATATACCCATTATCATATAAGTATGATCCATTTACTATAAACATTCCCCTTAATGCAGGTACTTCTGATATGACTTATGAATAAGTTTTTAATAGATATTTTCCTTGAGCTTTAGAGTTTTTTAAACCCGATGTTATTGTTCTATAAGCTGGAGCAGACACTTTAAAAGGAGACTTACTCGGCAACTTTAATATTTCTTTTCTCCAAAGGGCGAAGATATTCAAACAAATACTCGATTCCTAAGTCCCTGTTCTTGTGCTAGGAGGTGGAGGATATACTATAGAAAATGTTGCAAGATAATGGACCATAGAGTCATCTATTGCGGCAGGAGTTCACATAGATGATATTAAAGAATTCCAAATACAAGGTCAGTTCATGAACGAATACTCTTCTAAGGATTTTATTTATGATCCAATGCAAGCCGCCTAGCATAAACTAGATCTAAATCACCCCAAGTATTTACACAATTTATTCTAAAAAGTAGACAATCAAATAAAGAATAGTTTCAACATGCTCTCACATGACACTTTTTACTCCCATCCATTAGTTGAGGAGGATGAAGAAGGCAACTATTTGTTCCAAAGCCAAATTAATATTGAATAAAAATTATAAAAATATAAAAAGTAAATTTATAAATCCATGCCAAGACATAACAACGCCATTCAAAGACCTCATCTTAGAAAACACCCAAGACCATTGATCAGAACCTTCTTCAACTAACCAGCTCAGAAACTTTAGAGATTACAAAAGAGACAACAAAAAGCTGCTTAGATCTATCCAAGACCTATGAATAAGCTCAAACCTATTGTCCACAAGCCAACCCAAAGATATTCAAGCCAAGTTAGACTCGGAAAGGGATTCACTCTTGAGGAAATCAAAGCTGTTGGACTCAACAAACATTTCGCAAGATCAGTTGGAATTAATGTTGATACTAGAAGAACCAATAAGTCTAATGAGTCTCTTCAGAAGAATATTCTTAGACTCAAAGAGTACATTGGAAAACTCGTATTGCTCCCAAGAAAAGAGGGCGAGCCAAAGAAAGGTGGATATGGAAAACTTAATGATCACGTTGAGACTATCACTGTTGTCCAAAATCAAGACAGAGTCATTCTTCCAATCAAGAAAAGCCAATTTGCTTAGAAGTCCAAAAAGATTACCAAAGAAATGAATCATTTCAATCCAAAAGCCAAGCTTGGATTAGAGAAGATGCTCAAGAAATAGCACAACAAAAAGGTCAACCTTAAAGCTGAAGAAAACTAATAAGATTATATCTTTTATTATTTTATTTATTTATATTGGAAATATATAAATGGAGCTTTAATAGTCCAAAGACATTAATATGGACTACAACTAAGACAAAAACTCTGATTAGTGTAGTGTTTAAAATTTAGATAACTAACTTGACATATTGGATACTTAGAAGGTGAATAAAAAGACCGAAGATATACACAATGAAAACTAAGGTGATCAAATACCATCTTATATCGAATAAAAGAGTGAATAAAAAAGTGAATAGAGTAATGAATAAAAGAGTGAATAAATTAATGAATAAAAGAGTGAATAAATTAATGAATAAAAGAGTGAATAGAGTAATTAATAAAATAGTGAATAGAGTAATGAATATGATAGTGAATAGGGTAATGAATATGATAGTGAATAAAAGAGTGAATAAATTAATGAATAAAATAGTGAATAAAATAGTGAATAAAAGAGTGAATAAAGTAATGAATAAATCAATGAATAAAATATAGATAACAAAGTCGATTTAATTGTTACACGAAAAGAAGATAATAAGACTTAGGAAATGCTAAATGAAAAAATAGTTGATTAAAATCTACCTTAATATATGAACAAAGAATATACATTTAAGTGTTCAGAAGACATAAGAACATATTTAAGAGACAATCCTTTTATCTTAGCGCCAATGGTTGACCATTCTGATCATCCCTTTAGAATGCTTTGCTGAAAATATAACACAGGCTTATGTTTCACTCCAATGGTCAATGCAAAACTAGCTTTGAATGATTAAAACTACTTTAATAAAATCTTTCACACATCTAAACATGACTGACCATTAGTGCTTTAATTAGCAGGACCAGATCCATAGATTATTTATGACTGTGCAATGAAATTCCTTTAAAAATACTAAATAGATATTATTGACTTGAATCTTGGATGTCCATAATAAATAGCTAAAAGAGGAAACTATGGATCGTTTTTATTAGAATAAGAGGAACTTGTTTGTAAGATAGTTTAAAAATGTGTTTAGCTTCCAGTTCCTTTTTCTGTTAAGATTTGACTGTATGAAGACAGATACTGAACTTATTGATTGGTTCAAAGATTTTAATAAATTGGAGTCTCTATGATTACAGTGCATGGATGAACTAGAAAATAAAATAAGGACTTAGTCGGAAAATGTGATTGGGAAGCCATCAAGAAAATAAAATCTTTAATTAAAATCCCAGTCATTGCTAATGGAGGAATAGCTTGTTATCAAGACGTTTAAAAATGCAAGGATTTTACTTAAGCAGATGGGATAATGAGCTCAGAAGCAATTTTAGAGTATCCAGCCTTATTTGATAATAAAGAGGATCTCTATGATTAAGATGAGCTTATTGAAGAGTATTTAGAATACACATAATTGTATGAGGATAATCAATCATTTATAAAAAGTCATCTACATAAAATGGCTCACATGGGATTCAAAGATCATCCTGATTTAAGAGATAAAATGAATAAGGCTATAGGTATTTAATAAATAAAGTTGGCAATGGGTGAGCTTAAAGAGAGATGAAAAAAGATTAGCAAAAAAGATAAATTAGGATGGTATTTTAGGTATTAGAAAAAAGATAAAGTTTAAATAATTTTTTTATAATTTTTATAAATGTGAAATTAAATTATAATAGTAGATTGCACAGGATATTTATACAGCTATAAAAATAAAGATTTTTTATCAATTCTTACAGATTATTTCCAATAAATCAATTTGATTTAGATGGATATAATAAGTTTAGATGTATTCTCTTAATAGCTATTGAAACAAAATAATATAGAAGGAATAATAGAATTATTTAAATAAAATATTAGTCATAACCAAAGTATAAATTATGAATGTTTTTTATAAGAACTGATAAATAATATAATAGTTTATAACTAATAATAATAAAATATATATTGGGAGCAATTATAGATTTTAGACTAAATTACCTTAAATAAGTTAAAGAAGGAGTATAAATTATAATTTTTTTTTGAGAGCAATATTTACTTGGAAAAATTATTAATTCATTAGCTATTCTAGACCTACTAAGTAGAAATTACCTTCAATATTTTTAAATAAATTGAGAAAACAGAATAAGCTTATCTTGTTACATATAGACCAAATTATATATCGAATTAATACAATATAAATTTGACAAAACTGAATGTAATTTATGCTGCAAATTATTCATAATCATTTTTCGATTATACAAATGATTATAAATATATTGTTTAAAATAAAATTCATTTAAGCATAATTTTTTTCAATAATCTTTACAATAAATTAAAGTATTCTAAACTAAAAAATAAAAGATTTTTAATTGGTGTTTATGTAAATAAACACTATTTAAAATAATAATTTTTATTGAGTATTTTCAATGATAATTAATATTTAGAATTCATCTACCATGATCCCTTTCAAAACTAAGATATTTAGTTAGATAGTTTTTATACAAAATACTCTTTCTTTTATGAAAGATACTTAGAATTTTATTCAAACAATTATATAACATTGTAAAAAGAATTAATTAATAAAATAAAAAATATATCATAAATATTCCTACCAAATAATTTAGATCATTCCTAAATATTTGTTGATTGATTTGAGATGTCATAGTTTGTAAGTGATATATTAAATAATAAAAATTATGAAGAATAATAAGAATTAATATTATAGGGTTATAAAATAAAATTTCCATAAACAATTAAAATTAAATGCTAAGATGTATAAGAAATGCAATAGGCTTTATAATCTGAATAAGTAAAATTTCCAGTAATAGTTTAACCATGCTCAACAGTTAATATACTTTAACCCTAAGCACATAATTTAATACTAATCAAAGATTAATAAAACTTAATAGAATTATTTTAATAAGAATAAACTGATATATAGTAATGGTTTCCAATAATCATACAGGAAATGATTTCTTGCTCTGACAAAGTTATTAAAGTTTATCACAACTTTGATGAAAATTTTATCAAAATATATAAGGGAATAGATGTTAATAAGCATGATAAGCTACATTATTTTTATGATCATAAAGAGTTAAAATAGGAAATTAATAATAGTTAAATCGATACTAGTTTGTATGAAAAAATAAGCAGTTGTTTAAAAGATTAGTTTGAATTCTTTCATATCTATAATTATGGTTTAGATATAATTGAAGATTCCATAAACAAAATATTTTATATAATTGATATTAACATAGACTGCCATATGTGGCTAAGATTTGTAGATCACTCTCAAATAAATCAGATATTTCAAGAATGATATTATAAAAAGCTTCAAAAATATTTCAAAAATAAAATTAATTAAATACTAAATGAGAGATTATTATCACCTAAACTTATTTACATCTATTTTAAATTATTTTATTCTAATGCTTTATACATATTGGGATTTATATATTTTCAATTTTAATAATCTATAATCTTTTTAAGTTATTTGTTTTGTATAGGGTCTTAGTTTTTTAGAACTTTTTATCTAGTTAAAGGATCTTTTATAAATTTTCCTTTTTGTTTTTAAATAAGCAAGCATATTTGTTCTTTTTCATAACTGATACCAGATTATATCACATAAGGATTTTTCATTAGCTCTAATGATATTGGGCATTCTAAATAATTGTTTACTTAATATTGTTCATGTTTTTAGACAAAATATTGCTCTAAACACTTATAATCAAATTTTTTATTAACAAAATATTCAATAAGTTTATCTTTTCTTTTATTTTAATCTTAATATTTTTAATATTAGCAAATATCTTTTATAAGTTTAGTATTTTGCTTATTTATTTAAGTATTATTTGTTTTTTATAAATATTTGAATTCTTTAAGCATGCTTTGTATGCTTATTAAGTCTTCACTTTATCTTAAAGCAATATATTTTAATACTAATTTTGTTTAATAAATGAGATCTTATATTTTCTTATTATTATTCAATTCCAGTTTTATTAATTAGTCTATTTTTTTTATTTATCCTTTTCTTATATATAAATATACTTAAATGACTATTTTCTAATAATTAAAGAAATAACTCTAATATTACTTGAAAATATATTAGATTTTCTTATCTTAATTATTTTCTTTAAATTTATTTATTTTATTTATCAACTCCAATCTTTATTGTTTAATAGCTGCTTTATTTTGATCCCATTGTTTAATGTTTTTATCAATAACATTAAAAATTTTAAATTCTTTTTCAAAATATTCATCGAAATTTTAAAAATCATTCTCCATTACTTATTCATTTGGACTTGAATATTCATTTTGAACTTAAAAATTATTTCATATTTGGCCATGGTCGTTGAATTTTATTCTTACACTATTTTCTGAGAAGTTTATACTTATATAATTTAGCATTATAATCAATATATAAACATCTTTAAGGCTATTACTCTAAAAATTAGTACAAATAAATTAAGTTAACTTAAAAGATTTAATAATGTTTTATTTTGAATTTTTTTAAAACGTATTAAAGTATTTAAAATCTGTAATAAAATAAATGATAGAGGTGCAATATCTATATTTTCAACAGATATTACTATATTTAAGAAGTTATGATGCAATTAATAAAATAATTATATTATATCTTTCGATAATATTAAACTTTAATTATTTACTTTTAATTTCAATTAAATTTATCTATTGTAATTGCTCAAAACTCATTTTAAATAAGTATCTTATATTAGACAACCTTTTTGTACACATGATTTATAAACTAAATATA
>ERZ724508.1907-NODE-1907-length-11569-cov-4.957443_pt1 | contig 11569 bp, 16 predicted proteins | sample MGYA00376041_ERZ724508 | MGnify/ENA primary metagenome ERZ724508 (study PRJEB28724, sample SAMN07190887) | wastewater metagenome | isolation source: effluent of sewage treatment plant in Hong Hong | place: USA: Christiansburg, Virginia | collected 2016-03-01 ... | reverse complement strand
ATGTGGAGAGGGTGATCTACAATCAACCCTGGAGAGCTGCTATCAAAATCTGGAGACCAACCAGGGCAGCTCGAAGTATCTACCCGATTCGTTCAATGGGAGATTGGCCGGTATACTGTCAGGAGATGTCGCCATCAACCCTCACTTCTCCGACTGGACTCGCATTATCTTCATGTATTGCGATGGTGCAATGTACCAAGGTCACAAGGCTGCACCTGTCTCATACAAGAGCACCGACCTCTACTTCCGTGGACAGAATATTACTCAGGAACGATTCAACTGGTTGAATGCTAAGTATGCTATCAACACCAATGCTACTGATATCATTCTGGCTGGCAGCGATGATGGTGCTATTGGTGCACTCCTTTGGGCCAACCATCTCCAAGATGCAGTCAAGGGGAAGGTTAGAGTGATTGCTGACTCTGGAGTTCTGCTGGACGTTGTGAACCCCACGACTAAGCGACCTCACTTCCAGGATGCCTACATCAACATTATGAAGCTGTCGAATGTTGAAGTTGGTACTCCCTGCGCCGAGTGCAATACGAAGTATCCCACTGAAAGATGGCGTTGCCTCTTCTTTGAAAACCTCTACGCCACTGTCAAGCAATCCATGTTCGTTGTGGACAGCCTTTACGATGAAGAAAGCTTTGGAATTAGTCTTGGTGTTGACTGCATTGATTCCTTCGGAACCCTCGACCTATGCAACGCGACAGAAAAGGCTTCAATCGAAGGATACAAGAGCGGTGTCGTCAACTTGTTGAACAAGGCAACAGCTATCTCAGGCAATGGAGCTTGGGCACCTGCTTGCGTTACCCGTGGAGGCCTGCTTACAAAACCAACTTGGACCGACAATACGTTCCAAACCCCAATGAACTCCGGATATACGATTGAGAAGTCCGTAAACAATTGGTTCCTTGGAGTCGCTGAACCAGAAAAGTACAAGCACGTCGACACTGTTTCATGGCCAAACAACGCTCCATGTTCTGGTGTTACCACCCTCCAGCGCAGTCTTATGACTGAGTGATACAAACCACGCAGATACCTTAGAGGTTGAACTTTATTTGCCATTGGAATTTCCATACACCATATATTCCGAGAAGACCAACGACCTCTCGTCTATTCATCCCGAGGATATAAGTACTCCCGCAAGCGCGAGTATAATATTCCATCGAATTTAGAAGATGAACTCTCCGAAGCTGGAAGAATCACGCCGGACGGTCGCCCAACCCGACCTGTCCGACTACTTTGAGGCAGACTTCCTACCCAGCGGATAGGAGCGCACCTTCGACATCGAAATCGAACGGATGTACGTGGAGAAGTTGCGCCAGCAACGCCAAAAGGTACAACCTATTGAAACATAGATCGAAGCCATAACGAAGTGTTACGAGGAAGCTCGCTAGGAGCTCAACCAAAAGGATTTGCTGATGACTGAACTTGAAAGTACCCAGGCAACCACTCAGAGAAGCTTTCTATCGCCAGCAATATGGCCAGCTATAAGAAGAAATTCGATGATCTTTCGAGGGAATTTAAGATCCTGGAGAGGGAGCGTGACAGGTTCAGGAATGAAAACGATCAATTAAAGTCCCAGTTGGAGCTCGCTAAAGACGAAAAGAACGCAGCCGTGAAGGAACTGAAGGCCTGCCTTAACGATACTGAGTTTAAGTTTTCTGAGTAGTTGGCAGAGCTTCGGGAGGCCATCGACAACAAACAGCGCATAATCGAGAGCATCAAAGCAAAGTATGAAGACGAACTCAAACGAATTTCTTCGGAAACGTTCAAGTAAACGCAATACATCAAAGCTTATCGTGAATAGTCGGTGGAGCAGCAGCACTCTCTGAAGCACGTCAACTAAATGCTCAACCGCACTCTCGGAGAGCGGGAGAAGACTATTGCTGAGCTCACAGCCCGACTTGATTTGCTGCAAAAACGATTCAATGCCCAAACCGACGAACTAGCCAACAAGTAGACTGAAATTGGCGCGATGGGTGACGAATATCGAAAGGTCTTCCAGAAAATGAAGTACCACTTGCGAACAGTAAAGAAAGAGCTGCACGACCGCGACCATCTCATCAGTACTTCCTTGTCTGATTCGTAGGTGAACACAAAGAGAATCTAAATCGACTGACCGAAAGTCTGAAGAAGTCTGAGGTCAAGCATTCTACGCTCAGTTAAGAATTCAAGCACCACAACAAGGCGTTTGAAGACCGTTTACAGCTCCACACTTTCGAATGGTCCGAGGAGCGAAAACGCCTACTTGAAAGCAACCGCGACCTCAAACTTAATCTCGAGACGCTGACCCAAAACAACAACCAGTTAGTATACGAGAATAATCGTCTTACCACGAATCTACGGCAAAAGGAAACCTCCGAGAAGGTGCGCAACAACATCGCACGTGCCTAACAACTCGAAATCGACAGAGTGGAAAGATTGATCCGCAGATTCTGACACTGCTTTGACGCTTCCCCAACCCTAATAATAACTAACACTTTAAATGTAGCGAGTCAAGAGCAAGCCCAAGTTTTCGGACTTCAAGAACGTGGAGCTAATCGTACGGCACTCGCCACAACTTAGGGACAAGGAGCCTTTGGAACGGTCTACAAGGGTATGTACGAGAAGAACAACAAATACTTCGCAATAAAGAAGCTGCCGAAGAAGAAGATCATCAACCAGAACATGAGTTCACAGGTCCGCAAGGAAATTCAGATCATGGGCGATTTGAACCACCCCAACATCGTGAAGCTCTACGACGTGCTGGAGGATTAGGAGCACATCTATCTGGTGCTCGAACTAGCCGATAATGGGCAGCTCTACTCCAAACTTATCAAGAAGGGGAGGTTCGATGAAGCATTCACGAAGTCAGTGGTGCAGGATCTCATGTCTGCGCTGGAGTATCTGCATTCCAGAGACCCACCGATCATCCACAGGGATATCAAACCAGAGAATATTCTGCTGGACAAGGACGATAGAGTCAAGCTAGCAGGTACAGACAAAGGCTATTTGAGATTTTGGCTGGTCGAACTTCTCCAACAAACAAAGGACCACCTATTGTGGCACCTATGACTACTTGGCTCCTGAGATGATCGATAAATCGGGTCACGATGAAAAGCTGGACATCTGGTGTCTGGGTGTGTTGGTCTACGAAATGCTCACGGGTAAACCTCCCTTTGCTCCTACTGCTGGGGAGGATGAGACTCGTCGTTTGCAGGAAAACATTCTTGGTGTCAAGGTACGAAATGGATGAGCATAGATTAGCTTCCCTGAGGACTTCCCCGTGCTGGCCAAGGATTTTGTTATGGGAATGCTACGTCGAAATCCCAAGTAGCGAAGCACTCTGAAGGAACTTCGAAATCATCAGTGGCTGATGATGAAGCCAGTAAGTAAGTTTGAGAGTATCCCCAACCCTGCACTAACACAGCAAAGCTCACAGGAGGATCCTTCATCGGATGGCCAAAACTATAAGAGGATAATTGCTGACCTAAATCGGAAGAACCAGTAGCTGTAGAAGTAGGTCAACTCCCTGAAGATAAGCCAGCAGGTGCTTCAGCAGCAGCAGAAGGAACTGCCGAAGTAGCCTGATGACCGTCGCAACAAGCTTGTCGAGGAGCAGAACGATAGGTACAAGAAGGAGGTGGCACGACTGCAAGCCGATCTGTAATAGCGTAGCAAGGAAATCACAAAGCTGAAGGGTGAAACCCGCCAGATGGAGGATCTCCGCAAGAACGCCTAACGATATAAAAATGAGCGCAACAAGCTGCAAGAAAGCTACAATCAGCAGCAGCGCTTATTTGAAGAGCTCGAGAAAAAGTTTTTGGCTGCTACTGAAAGACACGAGAACTAAAAGCTGGATTATGAGCTGAAGCTTAAATAGGCAAAGTATCGCAGCGCGAATGATCAGGTGCAGCTGGACTCGCCCGAGTTTGTGGGTGAACTCAACAGTTCCATCCAGGATCTTGTCAAAAAGTTCAATGAATCCAAGAAACTCCTAGGAGAACTGGCTAAACGCTAAAATGCTCAGACAGAGGCAGAAAAGTAGCTTCAGCAGCTCCGCTTCCAGCAAAACAACCTTCGTGAGGAGCTACGAATGGAGCTCAAAGACCAGTACTAGCAGCAGATGGACGAGGTAATCAGCAAGGCACGTGATGAACTGTTCGCTGAACGGGACAAATGGTTCTCAGAGAGGCAGCAACTCTCCTCACTGGACCGTGAATCAACGATGGACACAGACAGCTCCTCGGTGGCTGGCATTCGCGACCACTAACTGCAAGCCTAGTTGAAGCTTACTCGGGAACTGAACAGCTTCCTATAGCGGAGGGTGAAGTAGCAGTAGTACAAGATCAAGGACTTCGAGGACATGCTAAAGAAGAAGAAATGACTACATATGTCTAACATATATACAGGTAACAGAGATGGCTGGGATCAATTGCTACGAGGATGTCATACGGATCATCCGCTACGTGGTTATTGGAATCAGCTGGTGCTGTGCACTCCTCAACGTGTTGGTCATCATCATGGAGAAGATGGCCAAGAGGTCGTTTGATAACATCTTGATGCAAGTTCAGATCATGTATGTCGTGCTCTGTTCGGCTATCCTCACCTATTACCCCGGACTCGATAAGACCTACCACTGTCAGTTGCAGGCCTACATCTACTACGCATCCTGGTTCGTAAATTACTGTGATAACGTAGACTGCAAACTGTCTCACCTTAGTGCTGCAGGTCAATATCATCAGGTTGCTGAAGCTGCAAATTGAGGGAATGTCAAAGCGGTTGCTTATCCTCAAGTGTATATCCTATGGGGCAGGACTGCTCATCTTCTGCATTCCTCTCTTCTTCGGAAGTTACCATGAGTGCGGTGCTGGTCTGAGCAACTGCCACTTCTATTGTGGCCTGTGCAGATAGAATGAGGATTCCTCAACAGATGAGTGGGTGATGTGGATTAATTGGGTGCTACCAGCCTCCGTTGTGGTAGTTTGGGGTATTGTCCAAGCATTTATGGTGAAGAGTGCTGTTGGGCATTCAGAAATCGGGTCAACACCAACAAACTAGCAGAAGATGTATCGGAATATCGCTCATATTCCAAGCCTGACCTTTATCCTGCTGTTCTTAAACCTCCTCACTAAGGTACTGACTGCAGTCTTACAAAACTAGTATGAAAGTCTGTTCGAGTTGTTCGTGCTGATGAACATGCTGTTCTATGTGGTTCCAATCAGCAACCTAGTGCTGTTCATACTTTATGTCCGCACCGATGACACGCAGCTACGCTATTTCTAATGGATGCTCTGCCGCGATAAGGATATCAGTGATAAACTGCTGCGTAGCGAAGCCTTTTCCCAGCGGTTGTCTAAGAGTATCGAATGATCATAGCTTTAGTTAAATTTAATGTTTGATCAATTCCTAAGGAACAAGATAAACTCACTCTTCGACAAATTTATCGAGGACAAGCCTGGCGAGACCAATATACGCAAGTGGGATGGAATCATAGAAATGCACGATCTGAGGCTGAAGAAGACGCTGGTGGATCTGCTATGTCCGCTGTTGGGTAGCTGCTGATCTTAGCTGTAGGTATGCCCATGACGTTTATCGGTGGTCGTGTCGCCAAACTCACTGTGCAGATTCCCTGGTCCAGCCTACTCAAGGATGAGACTAGAGTAGTAGTTGAAGGGGTCTCCATATTGTGCCATACCAGCGATACCTTAAACCCCGAGTATTTCAAGGAGAACCGCCGAAGGTATATCGATCGCTACATCCGCACCTACTTCGATCACAACAACGAGCTGTAGACCCGGAAGAATAAGTACCTGGCCCGCATTCAGGATTTCATCTTCGGGAGGGTATCGCTGGAGGTGCGCAATGTTCATCTATGCCTCGAGAACAGTCTGGAGCGACCATTTGTGGCAGGACTGGTGTGTCAACAAGCAACTATCCGTAACTTCTACACAAATGATCAGCACAAGGCATCACTGCAACTCAAAGGTATTGGAGCCTACCTCAACCTGTTATCGACGGGCTTTGCCAGTACCTTCCCTTAGCGGTTGGAGCAGTTTTTGCAAAGGGCTAATAATGTTGCAGGACGCAGATACGTTGTGAAGCCGACCCAGATAACCTACGAGCGCGTCCATATCACCAGCAAGCAGGAAGTGCAGAATCTCCTAACCTTTGAACCCATTTAAGTGTAGATCAACAACGTAACTGCTGATATGCTAAGGCTCCTCCTGCGGCTAATTGAGTGGCATAGCTGTTGCAATCGCACCTGTGTATTTCGGGAACGCTTCACACGTTCGAACAAGAAAGGCAGCGCATGGTGGAGGTACCTGGCACAGGTCATCCTTGACCAGTATCGTTCAAGCAGAGGACGTCGTCGCTACGAGCACCAAGCTCTGCGAAGGAGGTATATTTAGCACTACCGTCAACTCTACAAGGGACGACACTTTATTAACAAGCTTGGTCCTAACAATACTTTCCTCAAACTATCTGATTACAGTAATAAATTGAGTTATTCAGACGACCTGACAGAGAAGATCAAGGAGATGGAGGATACACTGGAACTATTCGAGATCATTGAGTATAGAAAGTATGCGGAAATGCTGATCAAGTCAAACCAGGAAATCGAAAAGAGTATGGAAACGATCCGCAAGAAGGAGTACAGCTGGTTTACCGCGTACTTCGCCTCTAAGGAGGATAGCAGTTCGCAGAAGCAGCTGTAGTAGGAGGCCAAGGAATTGGCAACTCTCGAAAACATCAAGGTTTCTATATTCGCCATAACTGTGGAGAGGCTGTAGATTGCCGTGGTTGTTAGGATTGAGCAGCATGAAGATCCTTTCATGAGAATGCGAGTCAACAGAATCAGCTTTCGCAGAACCCGGGAGAAGAACGGCCAGCGAAGGACACTCGAAATTGAGGACTGCTCTGTTACTTATGCAGACTACCTTGGGTATTTCAAGGGCTATCGCAACCTACTCGAAAGGATGGAAGTGAAGTTCGCCGAAGATGATGAGTTCGAGGATTTCAAGAAGAGCATAGTGCAAGTGTAGTGGAGAATCCACCCCTAACAAACACACACGGATGTGCGCATTGAGCCCTTCCGGATCATCATGAACGACTAGACTATGGACAAACTTATGTTGTTCAAGGAAGCTCATAGCCGCAGCACAAACCAGCCTTCATTCGAACTGAACCGCAATGTACATATGATGGTTAAGTCAGATCACCTACCAAGAAGTTAAACAGGATCTGGGTATGAATACCCCCTCGAAAGTCCAAGTTTCAATAAACTTGGAGATGGTTGTACCAGAATCAATGTATGAGCCCTCCACCGAGATCATTGTCAGCCTTGAGGGAATTCAAGTTAACATGGCTACCCAGTCACTCTAACCACCCACCTTCAATGTCAATGTCGGGGTTGAAAACATAAGCTGTCGCCTGAGATATGTGGAGAAAGACACAGTACTTGATTTGTTATTGCAGAAAGCCCAAATGCTGCAGTACCTCTTTGAAAAGATGAATACTCGTTGTGAGGCGACCATAACAGGTAACAACTAGGAGAAGGGACTACTTGGCAAAATTCGCATATCGTTGTCAGAAGTGGGCATGAAATGCACCAATCGAGAACTTGAAGAGGTGCTATATCTTGCCAAAAGATTTTCACGGTTCTTCTTACAGAAGAATAAGCAAAAGCCTACACATCGACGCAAACCATCTCTCGGAGAGGAGTTCCTCGATGTTGTGGAAAACCTTACAGATCATGTCTACAAAGGTAGTATCTCGCACTCTAACATCAAACGATCCCGTTCGATGTTTAACCTGCAGGATGCCTCCAGTCAGGTGGTTGCGTTGATGGATGCTCTCAATGTCGATTTCAGCTGTCCGGAGGTGAGGATGGGCTATTATCTAGCAGGCAAGCTGCACAATAGTGTCTCGCTTTCAACCTTGAGTGTGCTGGTCAATCAGCTCAATGCGAATGTGCAAGTACAGACATTTGCGAATAAGTTGGAGGTTGTGATGTGTGAATACATTTACTTCGGGGACTCACTGAAGAAGGTTCAAGCCTTCGTAGATAGCAACAAAGGTAGGAAGGAAGAATAATCAGTCAAGGTTAAGAAGGACAAGGAGGTCAGTAATATTCAACTTGCCCTCAAAGCTTGTCTCTACTCAGCTTGCATCAAGCTTTACGCGAAGGAGAACTTGCTGTTTGTTGCGAGTATGGAGCTTAATCTGGAGGGCTCCAACCTTTCTCGATCAAACCGGCAGCTTAAGAGCAGTATGAAGTTTCGATTGGAGACCAGCTATCTGAACAGAAAGAACGAGAGAAAGAGTTTAGATGTCATCCAGCCATTCAGAGTGCTGGTCGATTTCGATCAGGTCGACGAGAGCCTCTCCGGAAAAGCAGTAGTTGAAGAGGTTATTCTGAATATCACTGGAGAACTCTTCTCAGCTATTTCTCAGCTTAGTTCGAATGTTGTTGGGGAGATACGCACATATAGGATTGTCAACCACCTGAACATTCCGGTGCATGTCAAGGGAAGGCCAAGCGGGTTTGTGGAAGTACCCAGCGGGAAGGAGGTGACAGTCAAGGCAGCCCATAACCACGTGCTGTAGTATGTTGTGCAGAGCGTTAAGTACACCGAAACCGGAGAAGACCACTTCGAGGTATTCGTTTCGGGAAGCAACATCAGACTTATTAGGTAGCTTAGGCCATCAAAGGAAGGAACTACCGTGACATTCAGATCTAACATCAAATTCCTGAACGAATCGGCCAATTCGATTGGCTTAACAGTGCTTCGTAAGGAGATCGTACAGGATGAGGACGATGAAGATTACTTCCGAGGCTCCAGAAGAGTCTCCGTGAACCTAATTAAGTCCAAACAGGAAATATACCTGATGTGCTAGGATATTCGCTAGTTGGACTTCGAAGTCAAGCTGGACCAGGATATGAATGAAGAACTCCAACCACTCAACTTGGCAGCATTTCTCAAAGAAAACACTGAGAAACTTCTCACCGTCGCCGATACATTTTTGGTGCTGTATCCGAAAGTGATGATTAAGCCAGCAACATCGTAATCCAAGGAACTCATCGACTACAACCTCCATATTTGTTGTCCATTGGAAGTATCCAACTATCTCCCTGGCCCTATTTCCTTACGATTTCTTAAGGAATAGCCGCTGGAAGATCACCGACCTTGGACTGAGACTTCCTCGAACAGGTACCTAACACGCAGCAAAAGCGTGGAAATGCTAGCACTTGAAAAGGTAAATCCCCTCGACTGCTATTCCCTCAGTTCTGCCAGCCTAGAGGACATCAACGAAATCTATGTCGAGTTCGGCCGGTACTGCAAGACCTTCAAGCTGGACTTGCAGTATGAAATGCTCGAGCAACAGGAGTCTTGGGAACGAAGAAAGGATAAAAACCATCAACCGTCGGAATAGTTCGAGATCGTGAAGGTGGTAACCCTAACAAATGCAGGCATCGACCAACTCAATATTGTTTGCAGAATGGCAGTCAGGCGGCACTCCATTCGCTTATTCTTTATGAGCGACGTTGTCATATTCAACCTCCTGGACTTCAGCTTAAACCTTCGAATCAAAGAGGAGGGCTACTTCTACAGTTAAATGACAGCAGCGAGCGCCCCTGCTCGTCAACTTGACAACTACATGCTCAGTGATCGTTCCTACAACCACAAGGAAACTCTTCGAACTCTCTTTGAGGAGAGTAGGGATAACCTCATCCTATTTACAGGTGACTCCCAATGTGCCAACCGACTGTTCTTCTTCAACGACAACGAAGTTGGCTATGATGATAGGTTTTCTTAACCAATCATCAACATCGACCGATAGGAGAAGACAGCCGTGGCAGTCATCAGAAGAGTGCAACTCGATTTCGGTTTGGTGCTACTGTTTATCTCACCAATCTGCACCTTTATCAACCGTTCAACCTCAAGTGTGCTCGTCCGTAGCGGAGATATAACTGAAAAGACTGTGAGACCACATGAGAAGGAACCAGTCACAACCTTCCTCGGCGAGTCAGTGAGGATTGGCATTCGCAGTGGCATGTAGCCCTCAAAGAGCGAGTAGTTCCATATCGATTCCAATATCCTTGGTATCGTGTATTTTAGGAGGGAAGTGGCTCCTCACCAATACCGCTTTTTCAGGGTGCTGACATCCAAAAGCGAATACCAGACTAACATCCTGCTGGAAGACAGCGAGTATCCCCCAATCACCTTCATCAACCGCCTAAAATAGAAAATTCGCATTACCTAAATGAACCTGCCTCGAGACCGGGAACAACCTGAAGACCTCAACGAAAGCCAGTCGCTAGAGTACGCTTTGATAGACCCATACCAGAACCCTCGCTTTAAGGTTTCCATTTACAACTACGAATGCACAACCCTCAAAGATGACCTGCAATTCGACAAGGCGGCCTAACTCTTCATCTGTTATGACAAACGTACCAAGAAGCAGATATTCATTACGACGGAAACGTTCAAGGACCAGCGTATCGTGCTGGTTGGCTACAGCCGCGAGCAGGGAGAACAAATCCAAAAGGCCTTCCGATCTGGAAGGTAGCCGTTGTTGCGTCTGACCGTGAGCATTAAGGAATTCGGTGTGTCATTATTTACTGCCAGCTATCGTGAGTATGGCTACCTGCAATACGAGTCAATAGAGTTCGATTACAAGCATAAGGTGAGACACAGCAGCCTCTACTTCAAAATTCAAGATACCAACGTACGCAGATGACTTATTCAGATGTATGGGTACTCCGATGTCGAACCAAGATTGATGCTGTCAGTGGACCACGAGACCAACCTTCTGCAATCCATCCGTAACAAGGTAGGTCTGGATAGCCAGTCCAAGAGCTTTGTTGAGCTCAGGGTCAAGTATAACTTCGCGCCGAACGTGCGAGTTATTAAGTACATGCAGATACAGTTACTGCCTGTGTTGGTACATCTCGATGTCAAGTTTCTGATCGATATGCTGCAGAACTGCATGCCTTTGGTACCCACCTTGAAGAAGATCGGACAGACCATAGGGGGAAAGCTCATTGTAAGCAACAACTCCGAACTCGCCGTGAGTAAATCTGCCGAGACGTTCTACATTGTCGAGCACGTCAAGATTGGCCATACCAATCTGGAGCTGTCTTTCGACAACCTCGAGACGCTGAAATAAATCTACGAAGGGTCGACTGTCTACAGCCTTATTATCTCCTTCCTTAATAATATGGGCAAACTTAAGCCAATCACGGTTGAAGAGCTGGAGTTCCGCTACGAAAATGTAACTTTGGCTGCCTTACTCAAACTGTTCAATATGCGCAACCACGTGAAGGAGATAGTTGGACAGATCATGCTGAGACCTGCCAAACAGATCCATGCTGCTGCGATGACTCTAATGGGGTTCACAAGTGTATCAGAGGACAGTAGTCTCATCAGCAGCTCGCTGGCTACAAGTTGGTACGTCGTGAAAACACTGCTGAAGAACGTCGTCAGGGGAAGGCAGCTGGACATGAGTGAACTGTAAGTCGACAACTCAGATGTCATTACGAAACTGTGCAGCTTAAAGTATTGGAAGGTACGAGCTT
>ERZ724508.1906-NODE-1906-length-11574-cov-6.110079_pt1 | contig 11574 bp, 16 predicted proteins | sample MGYA00376041_ERZ724508 | MGnify/ENA primary metagenome ERZ724508 (study PRJEB28724, sample SAMN07190887) | wastewater metagenome | isolation source: effluent of sewage treatment plant in Hong Hong | place: USA: Christiansburg, Virginia | collected 2016-03-01 ... | reverse complement strand
GCTGCCGAGCTGTTTCTTATCTGATGCCTCTGATGATGTCTTCGAAATTTGTGTAGCGACTATCAATCACTACTTTCTTTTTCAATAAGCCTCTTAGCTGTGCGTTGTACTCGTGAGTGAGTTTTCTGAGCTGACTCTTGAGGGAGGCTATTGTCATGTCTTTATTCTTAATACTGAGTTCTAGTGATTGGATTCGCCTGCTTGTATTCTGACTCGTCCGATATACACTGCTAAGTTACTCAGAACATTCCCCCTTTTGGATGCGTGCTAGCAGACACAGACATTGGTCAATCTCTGGAATGTTACGATCAGCGTGAGGCTGAAGCAGATAGATTGCTCGCTCCAAAATGGTGGTGTGTGATTGTTATACAGGTGATGGTTTGCCATTTTCGACTGTGGTTATGGGTTGTTTAGCGCTGAGCTTGGGAAAGTGAGGGAGACGGTTCCGAGGCGGTAACATTAGGAAGAGTAGAAGAATGGAATAATTGGGATAAGAAGAAACTCGATTATAAATATTCGATTCGAAGTGAGAGCATTGCATGAATAACAGGAGAACTAGTTGAGCCCATCTGATAACTGCCATCGCTATCACCATTCTATCAACTTGTGGAGATTACTTATGCGGTGTCTTCACTTGTGCGTTGATTGGGTAATGCTGGTGAAAACAGCGGAATAAGATGAGTCTGATACGCTCACTCTCGAATTGACGAAGCATTTATCTATAAATGCAAAAAGACGATTTTTCGCTGCTGGAGATCGACAATTTTCTGTACACCTCTGCCAAGAGCGATTTCTCGGACTTTGACACGATGAGCAGGTACCTAGACAGTATCGACATCGGTCTTGACATCAAGATTTCAGAACTCGAGCAGAAGCGAGAGCAGGTGAACTTTTGACCAATGCAGATGCTTAACCAGTACAAGACGACAGCGATGGTGTACGAAATCAATAGCAAGCGTCGCAAGAAAGAGGAGGCAGATATGAAGGGCTAGTACGATCAGCTGATGGGACTGCTGGCACAGTTCGAGAAGTAGACCAGAGTGCCGGTGCACCCAATGACGCCCGAACTGACCAGTAAAACAGAAGAGCTGGAGAAGATGGAGGAGACTGGTGCTGTACTGTAAGACTTGAACAGCTTGATGTTGGGGAAGACTGATGTGTTACCTCTGGACGATCGCAACTTTGAAAGAACAGCATCGAAGATATCAGTGCTGAAGACGGTGCTCGAAGAGTTATCGGGAAGCGAGTATCAGCAGGCAAAGGATTTTATTGACCGCAAGTTTTTGTAGCTGCACGATCGTATTCTAGGTAAGTTCCAAGAGGGGTACTGGAAGAAGAACACCAAGCAGCTCAAAGAAGTCCTTCCCTTGTGCAATAGGTTCGGTATGCTTGAAGAAGTGTCTGACTTCTACATAAAGAAGGTGTTTCGGTAGGCTCAAGGGTTAACTGGTGTGGATGTCAGCAACACCAAAGGACTGCAAGCTGAAGTCAACAACCTGTTCTTTCTGCTGCAACGAAGCTTCAGGCAGGCACTTGAGAAGGAAGACTCCACCACCAATGAACCCAATGAACAGCAGCTCTTTCGATTGTTTGGAGACTACAGCGAAAATGTCCTCAAATCACTAATCAACTACGCCTTCGAAGATCGCATCAGGACGTCTCTGGATAGTGTGCTCAAGTGTTGCCTCAGCAACGAGCACTACCTGACCTGCTTGGAACTGTTCTATGATGAAGGTATTGCACTGGTGAGGGCAGTACAAGCACTGGACTCTACAAACGATTTGCTGAACCACCTGGTTGACAGCTATTTCACATCGCTGTTTGACAACTACTTGGAGCAATACGCCTACAAGGAACTGGGTTTCCTGTAAGACAAGTACGAGTAGTATACTCGGCTCATTCTGAGCAACTTATCACTGAAGGCTACAGGAATGGCACCGGTGGATAAAAGGAAGTTCGATTGGAAGCGATTGTTCCAGGATTACAAGCTCGACCAGGCAGAGAAGTTGACAGCTGACGATATGGAAGAACGCATCACAAGCATTCTCTCCATCTTCATGAATGTGAACCTGGAAAAACTGTTTTAGATTACCAACAAATCCCTCCAACGCAACCGAAAAATAGCTCGACACACTGACCGAGAGAAGCATCAAGTACGCATCCTCGACCTCTTCGGAAGGGAGATGGGAGATTTCCTCATCAATCTCATCAAATAGTACGCACTCATACTATTGCAGCACTGCCACAGTTGTTCCCAGCTTCAACCGCAAGACTCCACTGAGCGAGCAGTTTTTTGAGATTGTTCCGCAGTTGAGCACACTGGTGCAGCGACTTGAACTCGTGTTCCAGACCTACGCGGTCTCCAAGGCCAGTCTCAATGAGGCCATACGCATGGAGCAGCATAAGGAGGACATCATTCAGCGCAGCGAAACTGAATTGCAGAAGCTACTGCAAGTAGCCTTGGCATCACTGCTTGTTACAGAAAATTCACTGCTCAAAGAATCTCCTGATTACAGGCAGCAGACTTCCGGACAGTCTGCAAGCATCGGCATCACAAAGCTGATCACCCTCGTCGGAAAGTATCTTCGTCGCATCCGCAAGAACTACTCGACAGCTACTCAAAAGCGTATAATTGAGAAGATGGGGTTGCAGTTCTGCGATCTGCTGATCCAGCACTTCTCAACAATCAGCTATAGCAAACAGGGCTTATATCAACTGTTCATCGATATTGGCAACCTCAAGAAGTTCATATTCGAGTTCGACAGCCCAGCCGTTGAAGAGGGCTACACTCAACTCAAGGCTCTTGTTGATATCTACCTGCTCAAGAACGATGAGGCTTCTTTGCGAAACCACGTCACTTAAGAGAAGGAACGGAGTATGGCAAATGTCAGGGAAGAATTCATCAATCGCTATCTTGAGAACAAGCGGAAAAACTAGTCAGTTTGATGAAATTTGTGTCATTTAAAGTGTTCATTGAAGCTTCTCACGAAAGCGCTCTCGTCAAGGGAGCCTTCGAACATCAGTGGGTACGTCATTAAAGCCGGTTAGTAGGTACCCAAGGCAAGCAGCAATCGAGCAACATTCTCCCTCTCCCTTGAATTTTTCCATAGACGCGACTCGATTGACGCTTGCAGGCTTGAAGCACGAACCTTGAGATCGAGACCACGGGTCATTGCCTCCTCGTACCAACTGATCAGCCAATCAGGGCTATCTCGGATGTAAGGGTACATACCGTTGAGGTCCTAAACACGATGAATATTCTCGAAGTAGCTGGCCAGAAGATCGTTAAGCTCAAGAGCCATAGAACTCACTTCCTACTGCTTGTAGAATGGTATGGCGATGGCAGGGCGTATTGGACACAACCGCATGAAGTTTCTTAGCAGCAAGATCAAATGCTTGCTCACTCCTAGCTTGACACACTCCTCCACTGGATGCCTCAATAGACTCTCCAGCTCCATCCCGATCGGTGAATGGGTGTCAAAGGTTAATCGTTTGCTGGAGTCGGTAACTACTGCGAAAGCGAATCGAATGAAAGCCTTCTTGGCCTTATTTTCTTGCATGAAGTCATTGGCCTTACTGCGGAGGTAAGGCACTTCCAGCAGCTTCATATCTCGTATAAAGAGTTCCATGAGAACTCGATAAGTGTGATGAGACTATATCTGCCCAACCAATCCAGTCATGTCGTAGAGGTACTTTAGGAAGTTGGTTGGTGCATCAAGGTTCGTCATGATAGACTTCCGGACATGCGAGTACACACTGTAGATGTTCTGAAGGTTGTAGGTGTCAAGCCACAGCGAACTGATGATTTCATATAGCTTCGTGCGTCTTTTGTAAAACTCTACGGTTGTGAAGATGCCCTGCTCAAGGTCGTTGAGGATGTTCTTCAACACTTCAGTATAGGTTGACAAATTGGCAACCTTGTTCTTTTTTAGGAGAGTGTACAGCTGGCTGAGAACTTGCAGCGAGTACTCAACATTCTCTGTGGTCTGGCCTATTCGAGTTGTACAGCGCTGCACGATCGACTCCAGAAATGGGGAGAGTTATCCATTAGTCAAATTCTGTAGCTGAATCCAAAAGTTGCTAAGCACGCGTCCATCTGTACTGACCTTCGACAGCACCTTCTGCACCACAACAGAGAGTAATCGGAGGATGCTGACCCCCTCGCGAAACTGAAGGAAGTTGAGCAGCTGCAACGTATTCTGAGCGATGTCATAGTCGAAGTCATCATCTATAGTGTCGGCCAGTACTGAGGCATAAAAGTGCGTCCACAGGGTTAGACTCTCAGGGCAGAGGCTCTTTAAATCCAATTGACCTGCTCGCTTATGGTTCATCAACCCGTCAAGTTTGAATAGCGTCACAGCCGGTTTATAGAGCTCTTCGAAAGTATCAACCTCTTTCTCATAGTTCTTAAATTGGAAGCCAAGTATTCTCTTGGCTTCAGACTCTGTTAGTAGACGGCTGATATAGCCTTGCAGAACTTCGAGTAGGGCGATGCGTATCTCCGTGGTCGTAAAGCCAATCAGTTGACGAGCTGCTTCAGTTTTGCATTCGTCGTACACAGAGTTCAGTATGTCAAGAGCCTTGGTCGGTGCATTATACTCCCGACTTTCCAGCTTGATGAGACAGCCCCCCACTGCCTTCTGGCACACCCCCATGCTGCTGCTCAAAAGTCTACTCAAACTCCGATCGTAGTCTTTGATAGCATAGCTATGCAACACACGAAAGGGTAGTTATAGTAGCTGACAGGTGTATACCTCATCAAAGCTGCGATAGCTCTACAGGAAGGTTGCGATGAGATCAGCTGCATTTTGTCGAAATCGTATTCTCTCGATCTCGTTGTCGAAGAAGTAGCTATTTGCACTGGCCAGCCTCCCTGTGGCCTTTATCAGACTCAAAATCTCAGTTTGAAACTGCTAGAAATCGGTACAACTATTGTACCAGCGGTACAATCTCAAGATGACCTGAAGCACTCCGGAATCCTCAGTCAGGTTACGTACGTAGCCAACAAAATAAACCTATCCAACGCTGCTTTCCCTGATATCCTCGTCGCATTCGTACTCTTGCAGATGCAGGGTATAGGGGTAGCACATCAGCTCTTCGAATAGTTTCAGTGACATGCGTAGGCACCCCAAGAGTTCTGGATTGGTCGATTAGGGAAGCTGAACAGCGTATTCTGCCAGTACCTTGACATACCAGACAGCCACATGTAGCAGCATTGCCATATAGTTGTTCTTAAAGGTGTACATGTTTCGACGGTAGTCGAAGTAGCTTCTGTAGCTAGTCTGCATTTCGACGTGTTCTATGAGAGAAATGAGGATAGCCAGCCTGTTGGTCAGGAACGGTGGCACATAGTTATTACTGGGTTGAACCAATACAACCTGAGCATCCAGAGTATTCAGAAACCTCACATCGAACTCATACTGCGGGAAGCATCCCATCATAAATTGCTCCAGCATGCCCAGTCGGTGTAGCGAGGTCAGGCAGTACTTCAAACAGATGCTCACTAGGTTGACGCAGCAGTTGACGGTGAACTGCGGCAGCCGACCCTCAAAGATGAAGGGAAGCACTCCCGCTATAATCTGCTGATAGTAAGCCAGATCAGGGTCATCCTCCTAATCGATCACAAGCGACTGCTGCTCACGCTCGGGATCGCATTCATTTCGGACAATTGTCTTGGTGAGGATTTCGGTGATAACGAACAGGCATGTCGGCGAGGCGGATGCGAGTTGCATGACTGCAGTAATGTTTCCAAGTCGCCTGACGTACTCCTAAACCCTTGCATATGCCGCCTGCTGCTCGATAAAGTTGACCAAAGTCGGCAGCCGGTCACACAGGGAGACAAGCTCCGCGAACTCGCTGTTGTCCATCTGGAGAAACTATAATATTTTGGAGGCAAACTCATCAAAACAATGCTAGTGGCAGGCAGTCAGGCAGTCATGGGTTGTACCTTAAAACTACACGTCACTGCTGATATTATTTAAATCTATGATAAGTTCCGTCGTCTTCATTAACCAAAAGGGTGAGATCCTCATCTACCGGGTGTTCAAGGACGATATCACTCGTGCAGAGACCCAACTGTTCTGCTCTCAGATTGTGGCTACCAAAGAGAATCGCGACAACCCCATTCTGTTTCTTGAAGGCGTTTCCTACATACACGTAGCCCATAAGGATCTCATTCTGCTGGCCACTACAAAGACCAATGTCAACGTAGCCATGGCCCTCCAGTTTCTCTATCAACTCATCTTCATTTGTAAGGCCTACTTTGGTGGGGAGCTCAATGAGGAAGAGGTTAAGAAAAATTTTTCTCTTGTGTACGAAATTCTCGATGAGGTGATGGACTTCGGATGCCCACAGATCATGGACCCGGAAGTGCTAAAGAAGTTTATTCAATAGGGCGGCTTCAACGAGGAACTTCTTAAAGATCTACAGCAACTAAAGCAGTTGACTTCACAAGCAACCGGAGTAACCTCCTGGCGAGCTTAAGGCATCGTACACAAGCGCAACGAAATTTTCATCGACGTGATTGAGGAGGTGCATGTACTGATGTCCATTAAGGGAACTGTCCTACGAGCGGAAGTAACTGGAACCATAAAACTGAAGTGCCTCTTAACAGGCATGCCTGAGTGCAAATTGGGTATGAATGATAAGCTGCTGATGGAGAAGGAACCGAAGAAGGCAGGAGTAACTACGAGTGACAAGGGAATCACCATCGACGACATGAAATTCCACCAGTGTGTGAAGCTCCCCAAGTTCGACAAGGAACGCTCAATCACCTTCATCCCGCCAGATGGAAGCTTCGATCTGATGGAATACCGCATCAACGAGAACATCAACCTACCGTTCAAACTGATGCCTGTGATTACGCAGATCAACCAGCAGAAGATGGAGGTAAGGCTCAAGCTGAAGTCCATCTTTGATAAGACTTTGAATGCCAACAACGTGGTTGTCAAGATTCCCTGCCCAAAGAATACAGCCAGCGTCAACTGTAACACTCTCGTAGGTCGCGCCAAGTACGAACCTGAGAACGGAGCCATTGTCTGGCGTCTCAAGAAGTTCCCAGGAGATTTCGAATGCTTCCTGCAATGTGAAGTTCAGCTGGGAGTTTCTTCCAAGGATCAAGTTTGGGTGCGACCACCGATTTCAATGGACTTCGTGGTGCCTATGTTTACAGCTTCTGGCCTACGAGTTCGGTTCCTTAGAGTCTACGAGAAGTCAGGCTACAAACCTAACAAACTGCACCGCGCGATGACAAAGGCAGGGGAGTATCAGCACCGTATTTGATCATATCAGCTCATACCAATTTGATCCTTTGGGCACAATTGAATACTTAGGTCTGACACCAAGAGTGTTTGCTGGTTTAAGGCATCAGCAATGATAATATTAGTGTGTCGGAATACCCGTTATGGACACTCACGCAATCCGTCGATAAATTGGCCAGAATCTGGTGAAGCAGGGCCTACTATAGAAGCAGTCCAAGTTTCTCAAGGAACTGCGGAGTCGTTGGATCGTGCTCACCACGAACTATCTCATGTGCTTTCGTAACCAGGACTGTGTCGAGCTCACCGATATTATCGATCTCAAATAAGTTGTCACCATCAAAAGCCACTTCTCCAGAACAGAGCTCGGCACTGGATTCAAACTCTCTTCCGATAGCATATCGCTGTGTTTCAGATGCACGTCGACAACAGAAAAATGGTGTTGGTTGGTGGCATTAGAACGTACTGTAGAGCTCAAACAACGAGGTACAACTGTGTTCAACAATCAGCAATTGCTCAGAACAAAAGGCTTTCCATCCGTTGAGCAATACGAAGGAGCAGATACGATCACAATCGATTTCGCGAACATTATACCTGAGGAAGTGGCAGTCTCACCCCGCAACTCCTTCGCTCGCAAGGCTGATCTCGGCAAAGAATCAAGATTTACTGAATACCTTGCTGCTCAGGAAATGACTCCGATGCAAAAGAGAACTAAGGCGAAGTCACAAGAGCATTTCAAGGAGACAGTTGACAAGGCAACCCAAACAGATGCTGATAGTTTAGGGGTGAAGCAACCACATTCGCCAATCAAAAAACTTAGCAGGCCAGCCATACGGCCCAAGTATACTGAAAAACAGGACATCATAAACTCCCAGTTTATGGTCGGACTCTTCGATCAATTCGAAGCAGCTCTCCCGAGATTGAAAAAACTCATTCTTGACCTGCTAATTCAGATTGTCAACGTAACCGATTTTGGTCTCAACGAGTTTCTACTATGCGAGTGTCGAGTACATCCCAACAGCCCCTTGCTGGCCGATATGTTCACAAGCATTTATACTCATGATATTGACTCTGAAGGGTAACTTGCAGAGGCATATGTGCTACTTCAGCTAATTCTCCAGAACATCTCGGACTTCTTTAGCTACGAACAGCTGCAACATATAAAAGCACTCCTTGTGCGCAGTCTGACCGTCCTGAAACGATAAGGGAGTCTTTTACTGGCGATAAGCAACATAGACCTCGTAGACTGTCTGGACAGCTATACTCAGTAAGAATCAATTGTAATTGCCAAGACCGTTGGTCAATTGCAACGTACCGTCAGCAACGGCCGTCCTTTTTAGGACTTTCTCAAGAACTTCCACCAGAATTGACTGGAAGAATTCACAGAGTAGACCTTCCATCCGTGGCTTAGTTCTAATTAAACATTTGAAAGTATGCATAAGGGAATCGAATCGCACGTCAAACACTCCACCAGCCAGACGTCCTTGAAACCGACCCTCTTAACGGGTTATCGCCCCCAACAAAAGAAGAGTTCAGCTGTGGTCACTCCGGCCAGCCGATCGGCATTGGCGCGCCCAAAAAGCTCTGTGACGGATGCCAGCCAAAAAGATATCCCGGTGACAGCTACCAACCCAACCCTCACAAAACTTCCCTGCTCAAGTAGCAAAATGTCCCCAAAGGTAAGTCTGGGAAGCATCGAACAGTTTCGAGGGCAGGTAAAGCGCAAACCTCAGAGTTCTGCTTCGAAGTAAAAAATTACTCGCAAGAAAGAGCAGCGCCGTCATGATCTAAAGAAAGAGCATGAAGTCAAGGAGGAGATCAAGAAGTCCTTAGCAAACGTTATTAACATCTACTACCCCGAGCAACAGAAGCACTCTCCACTGGATATTTCCCTTACAGGTCCCAGTGAACCCCACTCAATCGATAAGGCCCAATCAGGTAGTCTGACCCGAAACGACTTCCACTTCATCGAAGTTATAGGAAGGGGCGGCTATGGCAAAGTTTGGAAAGTTGAACACCGTCGCACTAAACGTTTCTACGCCATGAAGGAGATGTCAAAGGCTTTAATTTTGATGAAGAAGAGTGTTTAGGGGGTTCAGAACGAAAGAAGACTGCTCGCTCGACTGACCCATCAATTTCTGGCAAATATGGTGGCTGCATTTCACGATAGGGATAACCTGTATCTGCTGATGGATTTACTGCCAGGAGGCGACTTGAGGCATCACGTTGGTAAACTGAAGCGCTTTAATGAGGAGCAGACCAGTACATCTTGAAGTTAATTAGGGTTTTCGATCGCTTGCATTGTTCTGGCTTTGGAGTATCTCAACGATAAGAAGGTGCTGCACCGAGATATCAAACCCGAAAATCTAATTCTAGACGCATAGGGATACGTGCATCTCACTGATTTCGGTATTGCTCGCAGCGAAAAGGATGTGAGCGATAAGGATACCAGTGGAACACCGGGATATATGGGTACACCTTCAGCCTATCATAGCTCCCTAAGTAATGTGTAAACAGGCCCACGGTTATCCAGTCGATTACTTCGCTCTCGGGGTTATCGGGTACTAGTTCATGCTGGGCAGAGTAATACCATAACCTATGTAGAGACCGTACCTTGGCAACAGTCGCAGTGAAATACGGGAAGCCATCCTTTCTAAGCAGGTCCAGATAAAAAAAGCTGAGATTCCAAATGGATGGTCGCTGGAGGCTGCGGATTTTATAAACCGATTGCTGCAACGCCAACCAAGAAGCAGACTTGGGTCAAAAAGCGGAGTGGCAGAAATTAAGGATCATCCTTGGCTGAAGAGATATGCTTGGAAGAAGCTTGGCAACAAGGAGTTACAGTCTCCATTTACACCAGAATTCCACAATTATGAACCCTCTTCGGATGAGTAGGAGGAGTTCGGAGACGGAGCGAACCAGTACAGGCTCTTAGAAAGGGCGACAATACAGCGAGATCTTTTCGCTGACTACTGCTACAAAATGTCGGATTGACTTTATTTGGTGTAAGAAAGTCAGTAGTGCTTCGAAGTTTAACTTAAACGCCATAGGCTGGATTGTAAGTTGAGTTTGCTCAGTGCGAGTTTCTTCAGGCACCAGCTGAAGGTCGATTCAAAGCAATCCTCAGTCCTAGCCTGGTACTAGCTGATGGGGACCTTACTATTTTAGATTTAAAGTGACGTTTCAGCTGTCTTGTACTATTATGGTTGGACATCGAATTGTTGTTGCTTGAACCTGATCTTGACAACCAGGCGCGTACTGGAAGGTATCTGAGATCCTGATACAGTATATAAACAGGATCTGCGGAGGTTTTGATCAACTTTAATGGAGGTGGGGGGTAGATCATTATCATCAGCGACAGAGTGTGAATTCGCAAACGGTTGTATTTGCTTTGTATTCGACCGACATTTATCAGCATCTTCAGAAGGTTATTAAAGCGAATCCTCTACAGCCTATGGGATTTAGCTTCCTAACTCAGATTCAATCAGTTCCGTTATGAGGTAGGGGATGATGTTGTGCTTGACAGCCCTCCTTCTCTACTGTAACCCTTCGTATTGCTTCCTGATCAGCCCAGCAAGACTCCTGTTGAATTCCTAGCCTCCAACTTTGGCTACTGCATAATTTTCCATCATCAATTTCTACTGCTGTCGCGAAAGCACCGAACTATAATAATTCTGTTTATGTTCAGAACTTTGGGACTGTTGGCTGGGTTCTCTCAAGCAGCGAAGGCCAAACGATAGTTCATCAAGCTGGTACATTCCGATGTAATGCAGACGCCAGCAGCGATTGATAGGCTGAAAGTGCTGATGAGCAACAATAAGGATAACAATACAGTACCTCCTCACTCTACTGTAGATAGGTGTGAAAGTGAGTCTTACCAAGCGAGGCTGCAACGGTCTCTCCTACAACATGAACTACATCAGCAAGCCGGACAGGTTTGACGAAGTAGTAGAGGAGGAAGGTCTGAAACTCGTGATTGACAGCAAGGCACTGCTGGCATTGGTTGGCACCGAACTCGACTACGTCGTAACCGATACGAGCGAGGAGTTCGTGTTTAAGAATCCTAATGAAAAAGGTAAGTGTGGGTGTGGGGAGAGCTTCCACGTTTGACCATGTATTAATTTTGAGTGAATGCGAAGGTCAGATATCAGGTCATAAAAGGAAGCGATGGGCCAGGATTGTGAGCAGTGGAATCAACAATAACAGCCATAGGTAGCGAGCAGGTGATGAAGGCTTGACGTGCTCAGCAACTGTAAGTCCCTCTGCTGCCTTCATCTAAGCCTCCTGCTTCTCCTTCAATTTCTTTTCGGCCTCGTGC
>ERZ724508.1904-NODE-1904-length-11579-cov-5.958608_pt1 | contig 11579 bp, 18 predicted proteins | sample MGYA00376041_ERZ724508 | MGnify/ENA primary metagenome ERZ724508 (study PRJEB28724, sample SAMN07190887) | wastewater metagenome | isolation source: effluent of sewage treatment plant in Hong Hong | place: USA: Christiansburg, Virginia | collected 2016-03-01 ... | reverse complement strand
TGGATGCATTTGATATATCGAACTAAACTTATAGCTACGGGTGCCGTCAAAGAACTGTATAATACACTCGCCTAAACTGGCTATCACCGGTATTTGAATAACATTGGAAGGGCTTTTGGTGGTAGAAAGTGCAACCAACAATCCACAAGGCTTCCGGATCGCATACTTGCCAAAGTTCATATCGGGATAAGACATAACGCGAATAATAATAACCTCTGGCTGTCTTGAACCGTGGATGAAAGCCATCTATTCTAAGGGTCTATCCTGTCTCAATGGGGTCTGTTCGTTGGTGAAGGTTGATAATGTGCTGTGCTGGCTCGACGGCTTCGTTGATGTATTCCTTGATGACATCACCCGGGAGGTCATTCGGAAATATGAAGCCAACCTGCGTAGAACTTTTAGGGAAGAAGGTGCGTCCCCTAGCAACAACTTTCAGATGAAGATGATCGGCATTAAACTTTTCATTCTCTACCAAAAAGGGGTGAAGGTTGGAAGAAGGATTAAGGATCGCCTGGTCGGGGAGTGCAAGGTCGTTCTGAACAGCTTCGATGACACCCTCCAGACCTTCAAAAAGAACTTCTGGGTGAGGGAAAGCTGCATATACATTGCGTTGGGCTGGTCTATTGGTGGAAAGATAGTAGGCTAACTGCTTCAGCAATTATCGATGTTAGTGGAAAGGGTTAAATACGATCCCAGGACCAAAGCTGTGATGGTTTATGGGAAGGATCTACAGGAGTTAGCAAGAAGAATCATGACAACAGTATGGGAGTTTGTTTGTTCAGCGGCTAGGTTAAAACGTTCTCGGGCGCTCTACCACCGAATTATGGCAAAGTACAGCAACATCAAGTCTCATTACCATCAAATCAAGGAGGAGAGTGAAAGGTTATCCCATCGACTGTTTAGTGATGGTGAGACAGACATGGAAATGGTCGACCTAAAAGTGAGAAGTCGTAAAGAGCTAACAGGGGGTAGTAACAATGGCAACCGCTTCTTCCGGAATATGAAGAGTGAGGACAACCTTTACCAGCTGAGGAAGTCCAGTATAAATGATGGAGGCAGGTACGCCCCTTCCTTATTGCAGACAAATTGTTGAGGAGGAAGAGGATCGATCGGAGTATCTAGAAGCAAGTCGCATGGAGGAATCCGATGAGGAACCCAACTTCGGTCAAGGCGCAATGCGCTCACGTTTGGGAAGCCGCCAGCTTGTTTAACCTGGCTGCTTATCCTCCGAAAAGAGTTCTATCCACGAGATGCTAAACAGCATGCAACACAGCAACTTCAGCCCTTTGCTTCAAAGCAGAGAGAGCGCAACGATCTAGCTGCCCCAACCGAGCAGTAACGAAGCTAGCTTTTCCTGACAGTTTCCCACCGGTCATCTATCAAGTAAAGCTTGTCTACTCCTTTAAGCGACGCTCGAAATACGAACGGTTAACTGTTTCGTATCCACCTGCAGTAGAGAGCAGGCTGGTTTCCTTGGCGGGCTGTTGCTATGATTCCATTGAAAAGCGTTTGATGTGGTCGATGAGCCGGCATCTATCGTCGTAGCATGACTTTTTGCGGGAGTGAGGGGGAGGTCGGCTCACGGCCATTGCAGACATCGAAAGTTCGAAGTAGTTTGCCGAGGTAGCTACGGGCTCCGCTGCTATTGGTGGCGGTTGAGGTCTCCTTCGAGTGAGATGTCTGCGATGCCCCTGCCGATGAGGTTTGAGCAACCGCAATCCCGAACTGTCAACTTGGTTTTTCTCAAAGTTGACTATTTTAGCGGCTTTCTGATGCGAAACCTCCAAATGCTCGGGTAGATCGGCTTGATAAGGGAACTGCGAGTAGCCCATGAACTTGTCAGTGATGGGAGTGTAGAGAGATTTATGCCGTTTGTATGCGAGGTCAGGCATGAAATGTAAGCAGCTCGGGTCAGCCTTTGCTTCTTCGTAACGCTGCTTGCTGGTGAAGAAGCCTGAGCCATTGGGTTTGAATCGGGTGGGTAGCTTGCCGGTTCGTTCGATGGGCTGCTTCACATTGCCGGAGTGCTCAAGGTAGTACTTGCCGGTTTGCATGTCGTAACTGTGTGCCGCCAACCAAGTACGAGTATGAGTGAGGGGTGCTGCTGTGTGTCCGTTGTAGGTAGACGTTTCGCTCGTGCATCTTGCCGGCTAATAAAATTATAACCTCCAATGAAGGGAAAGTAGCAGCACAGATCACCACTCGTCATCCGAGGAGTTTTTCGAGGGTTGTTCGGGCTTCTCGGAATATTTGCTGGATGCTGGTTACTATTCGTTTTACTTGATAGGTTGCAGTTGACGGCTTTCAAGGTTCCTCTTGTTAAGCTATGATCGTTTAGAACTGTGAGATTCCGGCAGTGGTTGCTGCTGAGGCTTGCTATTGCGCCCATCTCTTGAATCATCGCTTTATTATGGCGAATCGTCGGCATATTACCCGGAGTGTTTACTATGTTTCGATGAGTGCATCGTCTTATTCTTGTTCGACAGTTCATCTGGCTGTAGTTTGCGCTTCGTTTCCTCAATTGTTCGGGATTGGCTTTCATTGGAATGCGATGTGGACTTCCTACGAGTTTGGTTGGAGGTAAGTCTGTCATGCTCAGCAGCCTCCTATTTAATTGGATCGTATTCCAGAACGTTACGTTTGCGGTTGGGTAGTAGTACGCTGTTACTCCTCCCATCTCTCTTCGGTGGCTCCCGAACATTGTGATCGAGGACGTAATATTTATCTTCTGCAATCTTTTACTCAATTTCCTCAAGAATTCGTTCCCTAAGCTTATCGATGTTTCGCTTGCGGTTAAGATAGTTCAGCATAAATGGCCCATCGTTGATCTCTCCTTGTTTACGCTTGAAGCTCTGGAGCCCCTTTAGGTATTCAAGTCGGTTGCGTTACTAGGCGTACTCCAGTGGGATATGTACAGTCTGAGCAGGCAGAGACTGTTAGTTGAGTAACGAGTCAGGTACGCTGAACCTAACGAGCTGACTGTAACCTTGTAGGGACCTTTCTCCGGCACTCGATAGGGTATTTGTAGTGGTTCGCATTATTACAAGTTAGATGCAAATAAGCATGACGGTCATACGTCAGCAGCCTAAGCAGACTCGTTAGCTGCCTCTGCACTTTGGTTCAGGCCTTCTTTGGCTTCGTTGCTGCCAACTCGTGCTTTCTTTGATTTGGCAGCAGGCTTGGGGCTTTTTGCGAGGTTGCTGTAGTCGTCGTTCAGCTTTTCCTTCAGTTCTGAATTACACGAGGAAATACCTTATTTCTTCGTCTTTCGGCGCTTGCTGGATTACTCCTGCACGTTTCGGAAGCGTAGTTCCAGTTGGTTCTTGTCTTCTGGCAGCTTAAGGTAGTAGATGAGACCTCGTAAAGTGTTCTCATCAGCTTTAGAGATGTCTCCGTAATTGTCCAGCAACTTGCCATTGCTGGCATCCTCCTCCTTCAGCAGCCCATTCAGATCAACTTCCTTGGGCTACTCAAATTCGTTCTTATCCTCACCTTTAAGCACCTCACTGACATCTGCACCCTGCAGCTTCCCATCCTTGATCTTGGCTGACAGTTTGTTAAACACGGACTTGTGCTTAACTGCTGCCCTGAGAAGTGCCTGACAGAACTCCTGGTAATCCAACCCCACATAGTAGTCTTTGGTTTGATGCTTATTGCGGGTGAGCGACTGGAATATTAGCTGCATTTCCTTAACATCGAGGATAACTGGTGTCACTTTGAAGCCTATGTTAAAGAATAACCAGGTCTCGTAGATGACTTCGTTATTGTGCTTCTTCTCAGTAAGGCTGGTGAATGTCGACTTGAGGAGGAAATCAAAGAGAGTTCTCAGCACGTAGTCGTGTCTCTTGAGCAGCTCTTGAACCCCTCCTGAGTTATACAGTTCGGTGAGCTGCTCATTGATCTTCTGCTTGGCTTGGTTGAGTTTCTCGTCTTCCTCGTGGATGCGTGACTTGAGTTTTTTGTACTTCTCTTATTTAAGTTTTGCCTATTCGCCTTACTTCTTCTTGCGCAGCTCTTCGGCATCGGCTTTGGTTTTCAACTCGCCTTTGAACTTCTCTATCTGCTTCTGATTAAAGTCTTCGAACTTCTTCTTGGCTTATTCAATTTCCTTCTTTTTCTTAGACTTTTATTCTTACTCCTTCTTCTTCTGCAGATCCTACTCCTCCTTTTTCTTCGCCTCAAGTTTGGCCTTCTGTTCGGTTAAGTACTTCTACATCTCTTCTTGCTTCTTTTTCTGACGCTCGGCATCTTTCTTTTTCTTTAGTTATTTCTAGTCGGGTTTGTCAGGTTCCACCTTCGTGGATTGCTTCAGATTAGAAAGTTACTTGATTCGCTACTCCCTGCGTTTGTTTCGAAGCTCTTCCGCTCTCTTCTCGTCTTCTTCCATCTTTTGGCGCAGCTTCATGGCTTCATTGACTACTTTGGGTTCTATTGTAAACGATCCAAGTACTCTCGAGGGTTGTCCTTCCCTGTTCAACTGCCAGTAGCATATCGTCTAGCACGTAGGCCACTTGCTCGCCAAGCAGCTTGAACTTGTAAGGTATCTGTGAGAGACCAAGCTTCATGCCGAGTGTCAGATTCTTCTTCTCCATCCTACATCAACATCTCCTTACAATTTTTCGGAGTTGTAGCTGTGCTTGATATCGCCAGCAGAAGATATCAGCTCGCGCATCCGGTTAGCACTTTCTAACGCCGCTTTCTATGGGTTAACCTTCTCGCTCTTTTCTAACAGCTTTGAACCTACATTCACAAATACGTTTGGCCTGGCCTTGCACTTAGTTGCCTTAGCTGACATGAGTTCCAAGGTATGGATCCCCAGAGCGTTGAAGAGGATCTCATCGAGGACTTCAGAACAGTCGGCGTACTTCTCCGACAGGCCTTGGCACACCTTTAGCTTCACCTTCGGTTCGAAAGTCATGCTTCTGTCAGTCACCTTCTTATATCCCTACGGCAAAATATAACTCGGATCTTGCTCAAGCTTTTTGTTGAATTCTCGGATAACTTAGGATTCATTAAAGTAAGCGCTGTCGGGGTCGTCAAAGAGTAAGGTGTTTTCGCCACGCTCTTCAGTAACTGTCCGCAAGTACTTGAAGAAAACTTCGAGTATTTGTGCAGGCATGAGATTCTTCAGCTCCCGCTTTTCCGAGATGATCTTACCCTCACTTTTGATGGTCACGGTATGTGGCCGCGAGAACACCACAAGGACAAACTGAATGATGTACTGTTCGAAGCCAGCGAAATCAAATTCCTGGGTCTCCCTTTTCTTGAGCACCTTCACGTTAACATCTCGCACCAGCAGCTGGTTTTCCGTGAGGTCAGTGAGGAAGAACAGCTTATAGTCTTTCAGAAGACGCACCAACTCTGTATTAGAAATTGTTTCGGTTCGCTGTGCTTGCTGATCAAAATTAGTAGCGTTCTTGGTCGTGAAGCCTGTTGTGGTGTAACGTAGGAATAACTGCCGCAGCACTTTATGATATCTCCTTAGAATTATCTCGATGAACTACAGGTCACGAGGTTCCAACAGATCCATCTCAACTACCTCCAATTCCGATGTCTTCTTGTCGAGTTTACGTTCCCAGTATCCCTCCTCGAACAGTTGTGCCTCTCCGCCGAAGCCTTTGAGGAACTTCACCTTCTCCATCTCCTTCTTAACTTGCAGCTTCTTGCGCTACTCCTCCAGTTGTTTGGTTTCGGACTACTTCTACAGTCGCTTCTTTTTTTCCAACACAGTGTCGTGTAGAAATTCAAGATGCTTCATTACATCGGCGGGAGCAGTTACCTTCGTAAGAATTTTCTGTCGTTGCTGGCTTTCTTTCATCTGCTGGTCTTAGCTACCTATCAACCTACTACTCTCCGAAGCTCTGCGCTGCCTGTTTTCGTTGATATGCTCTTACTCAATTTCTCGTTGGTTGCCATACAAGCTCAGTAGCGCATTCAGACCCTTATGACCCTGCTTATTGAACTGTTTGATTTGTAGGCTTGTGGCGACAATGTAAGGTCGAATCTTTTCGTTGATGGGCTCGTTGTTTTGCATGATCAACTTCTTCACAAGCTCAACAATCTGGGCTCGTTGTTGTGCAGCTACTATCTAGGTTTCCAGTTCAGTGTTGGTGGGTGGTTTCACTGACGGCACTCCCTTGCGGTTATTATACAGCGGAAGTGGTTTCTCAATTGTCGATTTTTTATTCTTTTCGGTCGCATAGAGCACTGCCATTAATGTCTTCACCGTCTTCCCAGCGAAATCAACCATATCTCGGCTGAATCTTCCCACGACCTTAAGGATGATAGTTGAACATGCTGCATTTACCACACTTTCTTGGAAGAACTTGAGAGCGACTTCTCCGATGATGGTGGCACTCTTCACATCAATGTTTGGTGAGGCTGATAAGGCAGACAGGAACTAATAATCGTACACTTGCATATTGGGTACCGCAGCATAGTTTTACAGGAGAAATCCGAGCGGAATACTTGGAAACTGTCGGCAGATATGCGTAAAGTTTTGTAGCAAGAATACTCTGTGCTCCTCAGAGGTTATTGTCTGGGACAGTACGATTGCCAGCAGGTTGTAGATTAGTTTTGCAGCGGGGTTCTTCTCGCGGGCCAGAGCTACCAACAAGTTTATCATTTCAACTGTCAGGCTCACAAATTCGTTGAAGTTGCGAGAGGCCCAATCTTTCTTCATAGTCAGCAGTAGCCGATCGTAACTCTCCTCGTCGTCCTCGATGTAACCCGGCATACTTACCCACAGCTTGGTGATAAATCGGAAACATATGAGTCGGGTAGTGAGGCTTTATTTATCATCATTTTCGATGTTCTGGAGAGCCAGTTACAGCCATTCACTGACAACGCCACTCTTGTCAAGCTGCTCCCTCACTTCCGACTCAGCCAGTGGACGCAACAGCTCTCCGGAGGTATCCAGCAATTCTGCAACATTTTCGAACTGTGGTTTGTAATGTTTTGTAATGAACTCCGTAAAGTTGTTGCGGGTAAGGCTGATCAGCAAATCTGCGAAGTCTTCGGCAAGGTCAGGATGCCTCTTTAACCCAAGTATGAAAGTCAGCAAGCATTTGCTTTCGCCAACGAACCACTCATACGCGTCCAGCTGTTTGAGGATGTCGATGGTCAATTGCACCACTTCCTTATTCTTGCTCACGAGTCCAGGCTTCAGAGCATAGAGTGTGAAGGATTCGCTTTTGGGGTCATGCTCGAATAAACTGAGCATCTTCGGCATGTAGCTGTCCCGAATCGAACTGTAAAACTGGATCACTTGGGTGAAGTCACCCTTCAGACCTTTGGCGATAACATGGGCGAGATACTTATTCTGGTTCGTAAAGAGTCCAAGCACTTCGTTGGGTGGGAGGTTGAGAGATTGGCATAGTAGCAATAGAAGGAACTCCAACGAAGAGTCTGCAGAGGCCGGATCCTTTTTCTGGTCGAGCTTCGTCATGTCTACCGCATCGGACTTAACGGCAGGCGCTTTGGTCTTGATTTCGGCGACCGATTTCTTCTTATCGTCTTTCTGCGCAGTCTGCTTACCAATCGTTGATATGTTCTGGCCCTGCGCTACCTCCACCTTCGATGTGTCGGTGGGGTACTTCTCGGAAAGTTGCCGCACTACCTCTCCGACCATCGAGTTGTCTCCTTCCACGATCAGTGACTTGATCTGCGTGTCGAATTCCATTCGTAACAGTGGGAAACAGCTCCTGCGTGACCTTCAATAGTTACCATATGACATTCCAGTTGGCGTTTTTCACGGCTGGGGTCGCCCCTTCCTTCAGGTGCTCCAACGAGCTGGGAGATGACTCTTTTTGATTGCGGATGATGGTCTTGATGAGGCGGCCGACGGTCGTACCGTTTTCGAGCTGCACAGAGCTGCCGAGGGAAAGTTACACTTTGCCGTTGGCAATTCTTTTGCCTGGGTTCAATGGAAGACGGTACTATCGTTGAGTAGGACCTTCATGGCCACCAGCCACTTGTACAGGTCTTCGTCGAGTTCGATGGGCATAAAGCTGGAACAGCACTACGATTATAATATATTGGCAAGGCGAGTAACTCGCCGGGCACAGCTAGTTCAGCGATTCGTTCCATGTGGGGCAGTTGTCGTGTGATCATCGGAGAGGGTGCATTATAATATTGTTTGTAACTAATGGAGAATCCATCAGTGATTGTGGCAGAGTTCTTTTGCGAGAGGCACGCAAGGAGAATGGAGACTCCGAACTTGGTCTGTCTCCAGAAGAACTGTCCGGAGTTAGGGTTACTCTGTCGAATATGCTGCTCTGAGAACCATTCCAGGCACGATACGATTTCGTACACAAAGCTTACCGACATGTACAATGGCTTCCACTTTAAAACTCAAAAGCCTGTGGAAAAGGCCAGCAAACTATTGAAATAACTGAGAGTTCTACATCACTCTAGCCTTCAGGAGGTTCGAAATATGGTATGGTCAATTTTGGCATAACTGGAAGGCACTATTTAATGGCTCGAGCTAAGATTCAGTGACACTGAAAAGGCAATTGAAGGAGTGTGGAGATAGTTGTCTGAAAATCGAATGAACCCAATCGATTTGAGGGGTTTGCATACTGATTCAATGAGAACTCTCAACGAGAAAGTAGAAAAGATGGTAAGGATAGTACGAAGAGGGCAAAGATCATTCGAGGAAGCTGAGAGGAAGACCAGAGAATTATACTAGATGGCAGAAACATCATCAAATACGATGATTAAAACGATAAGTCAACTTACTTCCAATTTTCACAGCGTACTATCCAACGATGTCAAGGAACTGTGGGAGGCAGTCTCAACAACCAATATTTAGAAATAGTTTGGTAAAGGCCATTCAGATCTCGAACGTGATGGAGTGCAGGTGGTCAGGACGAACGAGTCAACAGTCCAATTTAGCACACTATACTCAGCCTGTGCAATGGGTGCTATGGCACTCGATGTGACATAAGCAAGCAAGTACATCTGCAGGCTCAGAATTGATAGACTCATGGATTATTTGGATGTTGGGCTCGTTGAAGCAAAGGGGATGCAACAAGGCATCTTCCATGAAATCTCACTCAGACAAATGGAGATTCCTCATTATCTTTTCTGTAGCAGCGGAAAAGCAAAATGGAAGGGCGGTATCTCCTCCGAGAGGGATTCAATAAAATTCAACGAAGGGGACTAAATTGAACTGGAGTTCAGCACCCCGAACATGACTCTTTCAGCAAAGAAGCTCGATGAGGACAGATGCCATAGAATTTCCGTTGGCACCCTACAGGGCGATTGTGTCTATCGTTGGGCTGTATTTCTGCATCGAAAAGGGGATGCCGTGAGCCTGATAGTCCCCAACAGTAGCAAGTGATGATTTGTGTGCCCCTAGTTGGTATCTACCTTCACGTTTTCCAAACGCTTTTTGCTAATTTTATTCTTTCGGCATGAATAATTCGTGCTGGCAGCAGGAGGAACAAGAGGGTTTCTACTTCCCGGAAGAAGAAACAATGATCGAGCCTGCAGTTGCCGCCAACGACGAAGCCTTCCCGAAGACCCACAGGCGAAGCCAATCGCTGTGCAAAGAGGTCAAGCCACGCATACGTACTCTTTGAAGCAACGTAGGTTTGGTATTGGGCAAAAGTGCCAGACAGAATAACCAGGATAATGGTCGCTACCGCAGCTCTGAGTAATCGCCTCCGAAGCTGTCATCGTACCATTCCACAAACCTGCAGGAACACGTCCGCAACAAACCCACCAACCAAACCAAGAAGTTTAACCGTGAGGATGTACCACTGGAACTGGAAGACCAGTACATAGCGAAGCTGAAGCAGCACCTGATGTAGAGCAACGACCACGGTATATACTACGAACAACCGCAGGTGAAGAGCACGCACAACTATCTGAGGATGCTGGTGACTCAGACTCGAGGGCATAACTTTATACAGAGTCGCTTGAACGGCTAGCTGAGGGCTAATCTCATGAAACAACGTTCTGAGAGTACACTCTCACCGTATAAGACTTCCCCAGATAGTTAAGAGCCCAAGGATGTTCAGTTTGAGAGTTGCTTCGAGTCGGCAAACTTATCGCTAGTGCAGCAGGTCTCTGCACACTAATTCAATCTGTACACGCGCATAGATACCAACACCCGTGGTCATCAAAACTGGTACAGCTTTCGGCTGCGGTGTTGTGATAAGCGTACACTCAAGCTCAACATCTGTAACTTACAGAGGGAAGTTACGCTGTATCCGAAGGGTCTTCGACCATTCGTGTCGGTATCTGGTGGTGAGTGGCAGCCTGCCGGAAACGATATCAACTACTCCGAATCAGAACTCGACTTGGATGAGCGAAGACACTTCAAACTCAGCTTTCGGTTAGAAGTTCGGGCCAACTTGGACTACCATATAGCAATGCTACCACTATACACGTATTCGCAGTTACTTGACAACATTGAACGATTGGAAGATCTCGGTAGGTTGCGATTGGAATGCCTTACACAAAGCATTTCCGGGATGGCAATTCCTCTTCTTACCTTCGAATCACCCTCCAACGAACCGAAGAATGTCGTGCTCATTTCTGGGAGAGTACATCCAGGGTAAACCGTAGCTTCGTATATAATGCACGGTCTCATTGAACGGTTGGCTGGTTTGGTGAATTCCAACAGCGAACTGCTTCGGACAACCATCTTCAAAATAGTACCAATGATGAACCCTGACGGCGTGGTGTTCGGAAACTTTCGCACAAGTCTATTAGGAGTCGACCTAAATCGTAACTTCCACCGTGAGGAGGAGCTGCTGTTTCCTGAAGTGGTAGCACTCAAACGATTGGGGTGTTAACTCAAGGAAAGGCATAAAGGAAAGTTGGTATGTTTCATTGATGTGCACGGCCACTCAACTAAAAAGAATGTATTTGTGTATGGACCTGACTTTTCTATTGGGTCAAAGGAGTACGAACTATGCAGACTATTGCCCAAGCTCATGGAAAACAATTGCAAGGGCTTCCGTTATGGCAGCTCGTCCTTCAAGCTTGACGAATGCAAAATCAACACTGCAAGAGGTTATTTTCTCAAACAGCTTAAGGTTATCGCTTATACTCTCTAGTCGAGTTACGGTTTGTATGACGATGAGAGGGGGGTTAAGACCTTCCACATCGATGACTATTTGCAATGTGGTGCCGGCATCATTGCTGCGCTTGCCCAATACCTTGGTGTAACGCTCGACCAACCCATCGAACAACAACAATACAATCCAGAAAAAATGCGGCAGAAGCTACTTAAATCCTTGAAAGCATCGCTTCAGTTTACCGAGCATGTAATTACGGCATACAGAACAGGTCGCGAACACAACTCCGACAGCTAAGACGACTAAGAAGACCTGACCCCCAAGTAACGGAGCAAAGTCGAGCGACGTTTGATAATGTCACTGCTCCCACCTGTAGCTTCGTACCTTCCAAGGATGGTATAAAAACAAAGTGTTTTGTATCCGATGGGATCCCCATAAATATGGGGTGATGCACGTCGTGATGAACTTCGGTTAAAGCTGATTCAGCATCGCAAGGGCAGTTACATGAGGATAACACCAGCTCGTCGCGAAACAATAATTCGCCACCTG
>ERZ724508.1903-NODE-1903-length-11581-cov-3.997918_pt1 | contig 11581 bp, 9 predicted proteins | sample MGYA00376041_ERZ724508 | MGnify/ENA primary metagenome ERZ724508 (study PRJEB28724, sample SAMN07190887) | wastewater metagenome | isolation source: effluent of sewage treatment plant in Hong Hong | place: USA: Christiansburg, Virginia | collected 2016-03-01 ... | reverse complement strand
TTTTAACTTCATTTGCTGCAGGAGAATCAAGGACGAGCTCAATTTCTTCAATAGAATATGTGCAAGCAAGCTCTTTTGGATTATTGTGTTTTTGATTGTCATATTACAAGCACTTGTGATTACTTTTGGAGGAAGATTTTTCCAAGTCTATAAATATCACGGGTTAACGATAATACAATGGGTATTGAGCGTAGGAATTGGATCACTAACAATGCCTGTAAGTATCTTCCTCAGACTGCTTCCTTTCGCAAAACCCAAAGACAAAGTTTTGAAGAAATCAAAGATCGGGGTGAAGTTCAATGAAAAAACAGGGTTATATTAAAATCATGAATGATAATATTTTTATTCCATATTTTGAGAAATATTTTATTATCAGTTTTATATTCAAATGAAGTAGAAAGAAAAAGAAAAAAAATTAGAGGGTGAATCAAATATCCTCGTGGCCATTCGAGTTCGGCCCTTAAATCAAAAATAAATAAACTCAGGTGATTGGGATATCATCAGAACACAGGATAATTTGATCGTAAAAACTGTCTAACTTAGATTATTTTAGATCCTGTATAAAAATAATTTTAGTTTGAAAATAAGAAAATGCTCGATGTCTTGCACCGATCCAAGTAACAGAGATATGCATTCGACAAAATTTATCGAGATGAGACATCATAGAAAATTTATGAGTAAACTACCAAATCATTGATAAAAACTGTGGTGACTGGAAAAAACGCGACTGTATTTGCATATGGGCCCACGGGCACTGGCAAAACATATACAATGCTTGGAAATCAAGATGTTTATGGTCTTAAGTATTCCTTATAATATTCAGTGTTTTAGCAATAAGAGATATTTTCAATCTTATTTAAGTAGACAATGACTATGATTATAATATTAACATTACTTATGTATAAATCTACAATGAAATGATCAGAGACTTGCTCGTACCCACCTCAGGGTACCTCTAATTAAGGGACGATAATGATAAAGGCATAACAATTGCTGGAGTCACCTAGTTTAAAGCTGAATCCACAGAGCAAGTCATGAATTTGCTCCTCATTGGGAACAAGAGAAGGACAACTGAAGCCACTAACGCAAATCAGACTTCATCGAGAAGTCATGCTGTATTTCAAATAAATGTTATCAAAACACCTCGAACAAAAAACACAACTCTTTAAACTTTGACTGGAAAATTGTCACTCATTGATTTAGCTGGCTCATAGAGAGGAACAGTCACTGAAAACAGAGGGATAAGACTCCTGGAGGGTGCTAAAATTAATAGATCTTTACTAGCACTGGCAAATTGCATAAATGCTCTTGGAGACAAAAATAAGAAGGGATTTTTTGTCCCCTACAGAGACTCTAAGCTAACTCGACTTCTAAAAGATTCTCTAGGTGGAAATTGCAAGACAGTGATGATTGCGAATATAAGTCCAGCAAGTTCTCAATTTGAATAAACAATTAATTCTTTGAAATACGCGAACAGAGCAAAGAATATAAAAACGAAAGCACTGACAAATAAAAAATTAGTATCAATTCATATCAGCGAATATAAGAACATCATCAATGATCTGCGCCAATAAATAGAACAATTAAAAATAAAATTATAGAAAAATGGTGGAGACATCTAAAGCCAATATTTCATTGAACAAAATTCAAATTTAAATAATAGTTAGACTCAGCATTGCACATGTGGGAGAGTTGAAGAAGCAATTGAGATTAAAAGAGTGAAAGAGCAAATATTCTAAAATTTTAATGAAAGGATTCAATTTAGAAGAGCCTTAATGGAGATTTAATAACAAAATGCCATAAATATGTTATAAATCAAAAGAAAGAAAGGTTAGCTAATGCTTCTGAGAAAGAAATAAGTCAATGAGTAATCACCGTAGGGTCAGAATATTCAAGAATAAATTAAATCGATCCTTAAAACCATTCAAACATTAAAACTAAGCACTCAAAAAAATATCTTAAAGAGATAGATAACGAATCTTCAGTTAATGGAGAGCATGACATCGACAAAAAAAATCAGAGATGAAATACCCAAAAGAGTTAGATCTAAGTAGAATAGAGAGTTCCTGTAAATTATTATAAAGAACCATGTCCTTGAGCTCCAAAATATCTAACTGTAGATAAATTTACAAATCCAATAGAAAATTATTTCAGATCTTAAAAATATCTCTGACTCTCAGAGAAATCTGATAGAATAAAAAGGTATTGATTTAGCCATCGATTAACCTCTATAAAATGAAGACATCTAACTCGAAATCTAAGATGATGAAAACTAGCAGGAGCAGGTCGATCCAAATGGAATTGTAGAAGAAGAGTACCAAGATGATTTTTAATAAGAGCTATAAGCTTAAGTAATGCTAAATAGAAAAAATCAGAAAAAGAAAACTGAAAATTCAAACAGTATTTCAGCTAATCATTTGAATTTTTTAGGAGCAAAAATAGCGTAGGAATAGTAATAAAAGAAAAATAGAGTGAAACCTCTCGACCAGAATTCTAATAATATTGAGTTAGGAATTTTTGGAGTGAATAATATAAAGAAAAGGGAAAAAACTGTCATGGATTCAAAGATGCCATCGATAATCGGAACTAAAAACTCAAATCCAAATCCGCCAGGATTATCTGTCCCCAAATAGCAAACTTCATCAACAGATAATTTGTTAGACTTTAATTTGAAAGGAGTTAATTTGAAATTAAATGAAAAGTTACCATTCACAATGGTACCAAAAGAGAAAAAGAAAAGATGATATCATCTGTTGTGATCGCATAATATTCATTATATTTTTATTAAATGTATAAAATTTAATCATTTGGGAACTTATTTTTCTTATTTTTTCCCAACCAATCGGTCGACTTCATGGAGATAAATATTTAGATTTTCCGTTTTTTGTGACATTGATTCCAGAAAGTCTGCTAATTTACTCATTTATTCAGTTTTTAGAGGATCTGGATATGCTATTAATAATTTTTAGGTTCCTAGAAATTTCTGCATCATTTTTTGATGGTGTGCTCTGATTTGGCTCAGGGTTCTATTCTGAAGCTCTTTTTAAAGTTCTTTAAAAAACTTTTTGTTCGCCAATTTCTTTCTCAATGTTTCTAAATATATTAAATTTTCCTTATAGTTCCATCTGCCTGATTTCTTATTAGATTTTTATTTTTTCTTAATTTCCTTTTTTTTGATTTTCTTTCCTTCTTGTTAACTTTTATTTTTAAAAACAGGACAATGGCAATCTTCTTCGACTTAATCCGAAATTATATCTGATGCGAAGTACTGGCCGATGTCATCCTCTTCTTCATATATATTCTAGTAGCTCATTGCTATTTTATTTATTATGATTTGCGCGTGAATATTTTGCTAAAATGGTGGCCGTATGAGATAAACTTATTATAAAATAAATCGTGTTACTAACGCATGACTAATATTAAAATAAATATTTTATTATAATAAATCTTAGCCACATCATGCTCGGATAACAAAAATCTAATTTCTATACAGTAAAGGACCTTCCTGCAGCTGAATTCATCGAAGCTTTCGCTCAGTATCTTAAGAAAAACAATCTTGTCGAAAGACCCAAGTGGGCTGATGTTGTGAAAACATCCACTGGTACATTTCCATTTATTTAGCAAGCGAACTCGCTCCTCTAGATGATGACTGGATTTACTACAGAGTTGCCTCATTAGCTAGAAAAGTTTACATCAGACCAAGAACTGGAGTTAATCTCTTGTCTCATATTTATGGACAAAAATACAGAGTTGCCTCAAGAACTCCAAGACACGAGCACGCAAGTCTCAAAATAATCAGATGGGGTCTCCAACAACTCGAGAAACAAAAAATTATTAAAAAAGATAAGAAAGGAGATGCTCTTAAAATTAACTCAAGAGTCATTTCAGAAGAAGGTAGAGGAACCCTTAATAGAATCGCCACTGAACACATCAATGGAAAAAATAAGAAATGATCGGCCTTTGATTATATAATTATTTAACATATCAGATTCATTTTACCCAAAAATATACAAATATCAGATAATCAATTTCGAAGAAATTTGCTCCCAGGCTGATATACAGTTCGGGAATGAACCCAGTCCTTACAGGTTATCTTAAGCTTTCTTTTTGTTTTTGATTACTTCTCTCTCCACCCATCTTGAGTTTATCCTTAAGATATCCTCTCCTAGAACTCTGACTTCAGTTGTTTACTCGGACATTTATTGAATTTATGGGACATCTCTTTATACAAACTTGATAAACTATTTGCCATCGAGAGCAGATATTGTGAGATCAGATGTGATGACCATTAGTCTATTTTATACCCAGAATGATGTTTAAATATGTGCGTCACAGTCGAATACTTGAGAAAACTTCATAGTATTTCTATCCACTGTTACAATTTGACTACTATTTTAGCTGACTCGAGTAATAATGGCTATTTATTTAGTCCCAGGGGTTATGAAATAAGAAATAGCTTTTTTATTCGAATGCATCGTTGATAATATATTAAGTTTTGCTTATTCCTTTTTCTACTGAGATCTCACTAATATTTTAAAATCTAGAGATTTGGTAGCTAACAAAAGCTTTAAATTTCTTTTTGTCTTTGTTACTTCATACTCAATCAAAAACACTTATTTGATTTCCTACTGCATTGAAATGGATTAGATACTCTCTATTGAACCATTTTCTTGTAGTTAATACAAAACTATCTCGATGCTATTATAGATTATGAGAATATAGTTTTTGTAGGTGGTGACAAAAGTAGGGTAGAGATTTCTATATTTTATTTATTGACTGTATCTCCAGAAAACCTCACTTGTATCAATTATACTTTTCTTTTTCTCCCTGTGCTAATCCCAAACTCTGACAACCCTATCCTCCTCACTATATGTCACAAATTTAACAAACTTTTTATTTCCTATTGTTAAGCATGCTCTAGTAGATCCTAAATGTGGATTTTATATTTTGTTTACAAGCTAATATCCTTGAACTCCTTTACGATAAAATTTTAAATAAGAGCTATCGCCATTGATATTAAGAGATGTTAGCATAATGCTCCAGTCTTGAGAAAAAGCAACACTTGATATTCTATGAGGCTATACTTTATCTTCATTTATACTATTTATTAAATTTCTAGGAACTATTTACAATTCAACATTTTCTCCGTTTCTGTAGAAGTTCAGAAATTGGATCTTTCCAGGCACAGACATTAAACTTAACAACCCTTCCTTATAATTTGTGGTATAATTATTAAATCTTGCCTAAGAATTTGGTGCATAGCCTTTGGGATCGACGATAGTTTTATAAGTTTGAGTTTCTTTATCTCGGCTTAGATCAATTATTTTTATGGAATTATCAGACAACCCGCAAATTATTTCATTGGATTGTTTATTCACACTTAAATAACTGATAGAAGTTCTGACTCTAGGTAGAAAATCTCGACTTAAGTCTCTAATGTGCCAAAGGACAACAACACTCTACTAACCTGCAGAGTAAATGTACTGCCCATTGCAACTCAGGGATAAAACTGGTCCTGTATGCCACTATAGAGTAGAACTTAATTTTTGATTTCTTGATTTGCTTTTATTTTTATTAAAAAAATCATAAACGAGAGTAATTTTTCCTCTACTGTCACCAATGATCAAGATATCATTGGCTGATGCGGAAGAAGTAATTTTAGAATGATGACGATAATTTTATATGAGACTGTGAATTTCTTTGCAGTAAACTTTCATATTCTGTTGATCTTCTTCTATTAAAAAGATATATCTTTAATCTTTGTTATGCTTCACCGCCGAAAATACTGATTAGTATGCTAAATGGGACAAAGATTTATTTTAAATGTCATACCTTTCAAGTTTTTTATGATTATTTATTAAAAGGATACAATTTTCATCAACAAAAGTTGCTGATTGAATTGTAGTTTTCTCCTTTTTATTTTTTGGAAGCACTGATGTCTTTTATAACACATTGAACTTAATTCCAGTCGAAATTTGCTGATCAGATGACAATTAAAACTTAATTTGAGCTTTAATAAGCAAACCATCAGAATCCAAGGAATACAAGGAGTATTAATCCTTGGCTCCGATGACTAGACTAGCTACAATATTAGACTAATGCCCAAGATGAACTTGAGAAATGCAGAGTTGGGTATTTGCGTTAAATATATAGTACTGGGTGCTATAAACGGCAACTAGATAGGGACGAATAAGATTAATTGTTTAGAAATTGAGAAAAGATCCGTACATTTGGTGGCAATATTGATTTTTTTCTTTGTTGAATACAATACTATTTTAATATATATTAATTAATTTAGGTTTATGGACAGCATTTTTTTCATCTTCATTTTTCATTCATACAGATCATTTTCGAAGGTGAGTTTTTTTTATGATCTTAGTTTTAATATTTATTATTTTTTTAGGGTTTTAAATAATCATAAGATAACTTAAAATTTTCTCGTTTTATGACTAAGATATTATATTAAGATATTTATGATTGGAATCAACGGATTAGGCCGTATTGGCAGACTCTTACTGAGAGCTTCATTTTAAAACCCAAGGGACGTTAAAATTACAACTGTAAACGATCCAATGATGAAACCTGAAGATCTCAAATATCTCCTCACATATGATTCAGCTCATTTGAGATTCCCCTTTAAAGTCTAGAAATACGATCAAGGAGTCATTGTTAACGGACAGAAAATTAGACTCTACTCTGAATTGGACCCATCCAAGATCCCATGGGGTGAAAATGGCGTTGTTAGCGTAATGGAATGCACTGGAAAATTCTTGACAACTGAAAAAGCTGAAGCTCATTTGAGAGGTGGGGCAAAGAAGGTTGTGATCTCAGCACCCCCAAAAGATAGTACTCCACTTTTTGTATACGGAGTTAATCATTTGGAATACAAACCAACATTGAATGTTGTTTCCAACGCATCTTGCACAACTAACTGTCTCGCTCCAGTAGCAAAAGTATTGCATGATAACTTCACTATCACCGAAGGTAACTACCAGTTTAATCATAGGTTTAATGACAACAGTACATGCTGCAACAGCATCTCAAGCAGTCGTTGATCAAGCTGTGAAAGCAGGAAATAGTTATCGAGGTGGAAGAGCAACAGGAAACAATATTGTTCCTTATTCAACTGGAGCTGCCAAAGCCCTCGGAAAAGTTATCCCAAGTTTGAATGGTAAAGTTACAGGAATGTCATTCAGAGTCCCAACAATCAATGTCTCTGTCGTTGATTTTACATTTAAAACTCAAAAGTAGGCAACCTATGATGACATCTGTCATGCTATGCAAAAAGCCGCTGATGGACCACTAAAAGGAGTTTTAGGATATACTGAAGATGAAATTGTTTCTTCTGACATTTTACATGATCCTCACTCATCAGTGTTCGACCAAAAAGCCGGTATTTCCCTCAACAAAAACTTCCATAAAATTGTTTCCTGGTATGACAACGAATGGGGATATTCAAATCGTATGTTAGATTTAGCTAGATATATCCAAAAAACTTCCGGCCTTTGATTTGTAAAATTCATAAATCCTTTGTTTATAAATAAATCAATGATATCTATTAATTAAGGTGAAGAATAATTATTAATCTTTTATTAAGGGAATGCAATTAGCTGGAAAATTCAATCAAGCTTTAGGAATTTCTATGATCGTTTGTCGAAACCCAGTGACAAAAAAATATTTAGTTGTTCAATAAGTTGATGGGACATGGTGGATTCCTGGAGGTCGGGTTGATGCACCTGAAGGATTTATTTAGGCAGGAGTCAGGTAATGTAAAGAATAAGCTGGGATCGATGTTGATATCAAAGGAGTCTTAAGGATGTAACATAATATAAACTCTTCTTATGTGAGACTGAAGAGCATTCTATACGCGTAACCCAAGGATCCGAACCAGATCCCCAAATCATTCAAAGATGAATAATCAATTCAGGGCAAATATATGACACTTTAATAGATATTGTCAATCAAAAAGAATTGGAGGGAAGAAAGCATTTATGTATGGCCCTATTACTTATAGCAGAATGGTAAAATATATCCCTTATCCATTCTCAAATAAACATTTGTAAATCAAAAATGAACAATTGAGTAGTGTTCATTTGGTTAATAAAGGGAAGATTTGATTAGTTAGAATAATTTTATAAACAAAGTTATATATTATGAATTGTATCACTGGCCAAAAGGGACAATTTTTGTGCATCAATAGAAACTGCGAGGTGAAAAACTGCTTCGTTTGCTCAGATCCTCAAGATCAGTGCAAGTAAAACCATGAATCCTGCTCATTAATTAGTCTGTCATATCTGCTAAAAAAATCAAAACTTGATACAAATCCCCGAAATAAACAAAACAGATACGAAAAATTGCTTCCCATTTACGAAAAGTCAAAAACAATAGCAACATCCATCAACAACGCATTAGCATCATTCAACATCATTAAATAAATTAACAGTATGCTCGAGGAGGGAAATTTAACAGGTGAAGATAAAGACAAAATCGGCAAATTTATGAATGATCGAAAAATAGAGCAAGCCCAGGATAACATTTACTTGAAAATTTAAAAATAACTTGAGGAGTTTCAGATTATCATTGCTTAGTTTCAATTGAATATGAAATAACTAAGAAATAAATAGATATAGGAACTTAAAAAGAAGCTTGATAACAAATAGGATCGATTAAAGACAAGCCAGGCACCGTATACTCCTAAAGTTGAGGAGTTTTAATAGCCCAAGTATTCGAAAAAACTCTTGAAACTTTAAAGCATCTAGCCTAATTAAGTTGAGAGTCCAATTAAAAATATGAAGATGAGCAAGATATAAAATATGCCTTCCATTGTTAAATCAAAGGTCATTTAAAAATAATCACCCACTATCAAGTCAAAAATTATCTCTAAAGAACCAATGGAGGGTAAAAATGAATCATCAAAAAAGAAAGAAAAATAAAAAAGTGATAAAAACGAAAAAGTTAGAGCTTCATCTATAAGGCCAAGACCTAATGATTTCTAATAGAAAATTAGTAGCACTGTGAAAAACCATGTCCCTAAGCCTCCTTTATTTAGCAAAATTACAAATGATATTCAAACTTTACATTCATTCTTTGAAGAAAAATTCACAGATGTGAAGCTGATATATAGAGCAAGTTAAAACTAATATCTAGTAAGTAAATTTCATTAGAAATGTGATGGAAAAAAGAACACTTTAACATTGGTTCTAACTGAGTTCGACAAAGTAATCGGAGGATTTACAACGTTACCTTGGAGATCTGGAGGTGGCTAATGGTATTAAGATCCTAAAAAAGAATCATTCATTTTTAACTTAAGTTCTGGATAAAGATATCCATTAATTACAACTGAGAAAGCAATATGGTGTAGTAGGACATACGGCCCATCATTTGGACACCCAGATCTGTAGATAGCAGACAAAGCATTTTATAACTCTAATAGTTGTGCAAATTTCCCTAATTGCTACAACAATGGAAATTATAAAAATACTCCAGGAAGTACTCAGCTATTTTGTGGAACAAAAAATGGTCATTTTCGTATCAAAGAATGGGAAGTTTTCCAATTAAATTTCCTATGATCGTATTCTTTTAATTTAAAGTTTTTATTTTTTTTAAAGGCTATCATATATAATCTTTATTAAGGTTGTCCTGATTATATTACTTGATTATTTCCAATGTTTTTAAACTGGATAAATAAAAAGATTAAGATATTATTTATTAAATAATTCTTTAATGAAAAATCAAGAAAAAATACCATCTCCCAATCAATAGCCAGAAAAAAAAAGGATAAGCTTCGAGAATGTTCCATTATACATTGAAGTTTTTGCTGGGTTAACATCAGGATTCTTGGTTTCTCCTTTTAATACCATCGTAGATAGGTCTGTGATTGAAAATGCGAATGGAAAGACCCCTTTATGGAGAGGAGTTTCTAACGGGCTTAAAACATTATTTACCCAGCCACAAGTGTTTCTTAAATCTTATTAATTTCGGTGGCTTCTCCTGGTATATACAAGCACATATGTATCTTCAAATCTTGCAGACCATATCCATATTCATGGGTTTGATCAGACTTACCTGAAGCTTATGATCACTTTTCTTGTCAATACAACGACAAGTCTCATAAAGGATAAAGCATTAGCTCAAAGATTTGGAGCTAAAGAAGTTAAGTCATTCCCAATGACATCTTTTGGATTATTCTTTTTAAGAGATATAATTGCTATGGCTTCAGCTTTTACTATTCCACCTGCTTTAGGAGAAATCATCAGTGATAAGTTTAACATTGACTCTAAAAATGGCCTCAGGATAGCTCAGATTATATCTCCACTTTTGGTTCAATTTGTCGGAACCCCACTTCATTTGCTCGGTCTTGATTGGTATAACAATTAGGGCTCTACCCTAGTTGAAAGATTAAAATTTTTAAGAAAAGTATACGTCAGTTCTTTGCTCGTGAGAATGTTAAGATTTTTGCCTACTTACGGCCTCGGAGGAATCGTAAATATATAAATTCGAAACCACTTTAATAAAAAAGATCAGATTAACTGAGAAAGACTTTGATTAAATTGATGAGATTTTTCAAACTCAAAATCCCTATATTTATTTGAAAATATTAATATAATTTATAAATTATAAAAATGATTCTCAACAGAGTTCAAGCTTGCTCTCCCTTTTTACAGGCTCCCTGTTATGGATTTGCAACAAAAAGTTTAAAGCTCATTAAGATCAGAATGAAGGCTGTGTAGTCCATTAAGAAAATTACCAAGGCTATGAAGATGGTCGCTGCATCAAAGATGAAGCAAGATGTTGGTCGTCTCGAAAGAGCTAAATTTTTCGGTGTTGGATCAGTCAACAAAGTTATTAATAGCGAAACCTATCTCCAGAAAAAGAGGTCTCCAGTCACTGTAAAAAAAACACTGCTTGTTCCCTTCACAACTGATAAAGGTCTATGTGGTGGAACAAACTCTAACATCGTTAGAGAAGTCAAATCATTGGTTAGGGCTGATAGGAGTGCCTATAAAATATTTGTTGTTGGAGATAAGGGCTCCATTGCTTTATCAAGAAATTTCCCTGATATAATGGAGAGAGCCATCACAAACGTGACAACTCCAATGAACTTCCCCACAGCCGCAGCCATTGCTTCTCAAATATTAAGAGACGCTAAAGATTGTGAAAAAATATTGTTGGTTTACAACGAATTCAAAAACGTTATCAGTCAAATATTAAGAAAAATATAAATCATGAACAGGGTTTAATTTATGAACACATTCAAATATGTTGTTAAGCATGATACTGAGGAATCAGAAATTACCCCAATCTCATCATTCTTTTACGAATTCTATGTGGCAACCCGAGTATACAATGCTATCCTGAATAACATCGCATCTGAACAGAGCTCACGTATGAATGCTATGGAGAACGCATCGAAGAACGCAGGAGAGATTTTGGAGAAGTTGACTCTGGACTATAACAAAGCTCGTCAGGCAAAGATCACAATGGAGCTGTGCGAGATTATCTCAGGTGCTGCGGCCGTATGATGATTCATAAATGAAAATATTAGATATTAGATATTAAATATTAAATATTAAGATTATGA
>ERZ724508.1902-NODE-1902-length-11603-cov-5.213630_pt1 | contig 11603 bp, 18 predicted proteins | sample MGYA00376041_ERZ724508 | MGnify/ENA primary metagenome ERZ724508 (study PRJEB28724, sample SAMN07190887) | wastewater metagenome | isolation source: effluent of sewage treatment plant in Hong Hong | place: USA: Christiansburg, Virginia | collected 2016-03-01 ... | reverse complement strand
TACACGACGCTCTTCCGATCTAGATCGGAAGAGCGTCGTGTAGGGAAAGAGTGTGCCAGCTCGAGACTGAACTGGACAGACACCCTCAAAGCACTTGACATACTACTTCGGCAGTGAAGGTTCATTTTAATTGGGTATGTATGTTGTCACAATGGCGGCACTCTTCCCTTATCATTGCAAGTGAACCAACAACCGACCCCATTTTTATGATTCGTTGTTCTGTATGTTAAGGCAAGTCGCATATCTCACTCGTGAGCAGAATACGAAGCTCGATGAGCTGCTCATGGGCAAGTACTCATTTCTATCGGAAACGCTCATGGAGCTGGCAGGGCTAGCAGTCGCCCAAGTTACCCATCAACTAGCAAAGGAGCTTGTGCATCCTAAAAAGATTGCAGTGCTGGTAGGTCCAGGAAACAACGGTGGGGATGGGCTAGTTGCTGCCCGCCATCTCAAGATGATGAACTACGAGGTCGCTATGTACCTGTTCAAGAAGCCAAACGACAAAAAGAATGGGAATTTCCTTACGCTATGCGAACACAATGAAATCCCTTTCAAGTTTGTGTAGGAGGCCTACGGAAAGGAATCATCGCCGTTAGAGGCATTCACGACCGAACTGAAGCGCTATGATCTGGTGATCGACGCCGTCTTTGGATTTCCTTTTCAAGGAGAAATGCGGGAGCCCTACAGGACCTTCATGCCTGCCTTAGCAGAGGTTGAGCAACGTACAATCGCTGTCGACGTACCCTCGGGATGGGATGCGAACGAAGGCAACATCAAAAACCTATTCACGCCGAAGTATCTCGTGTCGCTAGGGACGCCAAAATTAGCAATGAAGAGCTTCAAGGGCCGCCACTTCCTCGGCGGAAGGTTCATACCGATAACTGTAGCACGTGAGCTCAATATATAATTGCCGGAGTACGAAGGAGCATCCCTGTACCGCGAACTATCATGATTTGTGTGGTTCGAAGGCTTCTATTAGCGATTGCATTCCCTTTTCCACCCGCTCCAGTTCCTTCTTGACTTGCACCAGTCTGATGAATGGCTGCCCCGTGCTGACGAACATTGAGGATGTTGGTTCTTCCAACGCAGCAGTTGCAATAGCATTCGGGTCATTAATGTTCTCGTACTTGTGTTTGGCAGTCTTGATCATCTTGAGTCCTTCATGCGGAAACAGGAAATTAAAGATCCGGTCGTAGTCATCGCGGTGGAGCCGCAGCATCGTCACGTGCTCTAACGCAATGAACTGGAAACGCCGTTTGTTGAGTAGAATGAAGTCGATCTCGCCATATACATTCCAGTTTAGCCGTTCGGTGAGTGTGTTGTCGTCAAGTCTCAACTGGACACTGCCCGACTGAATGAAATAGACCACCTCAGGACGCTCATTGCGACCGAACAGTTCGGCACCTTCTTCAATTTCGACTTCGCTAAGGTAAAGGCAGAGCTCGCCAATAAAAGGTTTGTCTTTGTCACGAAAGTAAGGCACACTGTAAACCCATTCATGGTGTAGATGATACGACAACATGCTTCTCATGGCCAGCGGCAGCTTCTTGAGAAATTCTCTCTATTAGTTGATGCCGTTCTCATCAATTACCTTCTCAATGTTCTTCAGCAACCGGTCCTTAAGGACCTGCTGGATCTCCAACCCATCGGTCAATCTGCGAATGAAATTCTTCTTTTCTCGTTTGGCCATCCTAGCTTAGCACTTTCAGTACATTTTGGTGGTCTCGTCGCGTATGGCGTTAATGATGCTGCCACAGATCAGTGAGTAGGCGATAACCCCGAAGTGCATCAGCACAATCGTTACGACGTACTCCGTGTCGCTGAGTGGCACCATATCGCCGAAACCCACTGACGAAGCCGTCATCAACACAAAGTACAGTGATTGCAGGTACAGCTACTGGGTTGAACAGTTAGGCAGGTATCGATTTCGCCAGCTTTGCTGACTGTCTAGGTATCAAACAGGGTGCTACCTCCCTCCATTCTGTTCATGTACACCCACATGCAGGTGAGCACATGCAACAGTACGATATAGTTGATGACTCTGCGAAACTTAGGTCGGAAGTCCTCCACCAACCTATTGAGGCTGCTGAGTATTGCATTGCTGAGCCACACATAGGTCATATCGTAGGCGTAACCGAAGTTGAGTACCCTCACTATTGACATATCGAATTGGAAGTGGGTGAGATGCTCAGTGGGGAATACACTCACCAAGTCAAGCAAGAACCAGCCCGTGAGGTAGTTTAGAAATAGCTTGCGCTGATTATGCTCCTGAACGCCCTCATTGGTCATGTAGCACGTGCGGAACTTGCACAGCATCACCAGAAGGTAGACAAAATCCGTAACGATAGAACTGTACATCAGCTCCTTATAGCTGTCTCCCATCAGACCGTAGGCGAGAATCACCGGCGTGACCGTCGAATTGAACAGCAAGATGAGCCCCTCAATGATATTGAGTGCCCTGTAGATGCCTGATCCCACTTCGATGACTGTTGGTGATGGCCCATCCTACAGGTCCTCCTCAGCATGTATTTCCTTGATACTCTTCGAATGGTCGACCCAAAAGATTCCGAAGTGTTCGCCTATCTTGCTCGAGTCTGACTGGTCAAACCTCACCTGCTTTTTAATTCGTAGTTTGGGCAATTCGGGCAGCCTTTTCATATTATACGAAGAATCCGCGGCGAAGTTCGTCGTTAGCCCTAATTATTTTTGCTTTGTTAAGTTTGGTTAAGTGTGATCAGAAAATAATTGGAATTTGATAGCGATGCAACTTGCCGAACAGCTGTCCTTCGACAGGATGATCGATGGGAATGTCCCGCCCATCGATATTGTATTTCAACATCTCAGCTATACGGTTGAGGTGCCTGATGAGAACAGAACCATCTGCAATCGATTGCCCAACATCAAGAAGGAGATTCTCAAGGATGTCACCGGTATCATTCCGCATGGCAAGGTAACCGCCATTATGGGTGCTTCGGGTGCTGGCAAAACTTCGTTGTTGAATATCCTTGCCTGCCGCATCGATAAGAGCGGCACTGTGGAGATTCAAGGGGACTTAAAGGTGAATGGGAAACCATACGACTTCGGTTCGTTCGGAGACTTCGCAAACTACGTCATGCAGACGGACATTCTCATGCAGACCCTAACTGTACGAGAGACACTGGAATTCGCAGCTGCACTGAAACTGAACTTGTCGCCAGAGGAACGCAACGCTAAGGTCAACAAGCTGGTTCGCGACTTGAAGCTGGAGAAGTGCGTGGATGTGTTCATAGGTGGGCCGGAACTGAAGGGAATCTCCGGAGGTGAAAAGAAGCGAACGTCAATCGCTTTCTAGCTTATCAGCGATCCCCAAGTACTGCTGCTGGACGAGCCAACTTCCGGGTTGGACAGCCTCACTGCCTATGTGATTGTTTGGTACATGAAACGGTTAGCCTCCAAGAACAACAAGACCATCGCCATGACCATCCATCAGCCCAGTTCCGAAATCTACCAACTGTTCGACCGGTTGGTGTTCCTTGTGGCCGGCAAGCTGGTATATCAGGGGCCGTCGGCTGACGCTGAAGGTTACTTCGCCAGGATGGGCTTCAAAGCTCCAGACTTCAGCAACCCTCCAGACTACTTTATGTCGATCATGCATCACGAGTCGAAGGCCAACGTGGAAAATTACCCAAAATACTTTGAGAACTACTAGCGACACCTCGCTGGGCCCATCAACGAAATGATCGAAGGCTCTGAGCAAGGAACTTGGGAAAGCCGAGTGATCGGAACGAGCTTCTGCCGTGGATTGGGCACCCTCATCTGGAGGGACTTCCTTAATATCAGACGCAACCCTTTGATCATGAGGTCCCGGCTCATCCAAACGATCCTGCTCGCTTTGGTTTCCGGAGCCTTATTCTGGAAGCTTGAAAGCGACTACACTATGCAGGGTCTGTCCAAGGGATTCAACTCGAAGAACGGTGCATTCTTCTTCCTGGGAATCTCGGCATTCATGTCTTCGCTGAGTCCGATGATCCTTACCTTCCCGCTTGAAAAGAACGTGTTCCTCAAGGAGCAGAGCAGTAAAATGTACTCGGTAGGTGGCTACTACCTCAGCCGCAACATGGTCGAGATCCCCTACCTGCTCATCATACCGTTCATCACTGCCATCGTCGTGTACTGGATGATGGACCTCAAATCCACTGCTGAGAACTTCTTCGTCTTCTACCTGTTCCTCTTCCTGTGCACCCTCGCAGGCACCTCATTCGGCCTGCTCAGTAGCAGCTTCTTCAGCGACCCCAAGACCGCAGCCGGAATGGTCCCGCTCCTCGTGCTACCCTTCATGCTTTTCAGCGGCTTCTACAAGAACAGAAAGGACTTGCCGGAGTGGATCGGTTGGATCGAGTACATATCTCCGATCAAGTACACCTTTGTGGGCCTCGCTAACAACTAATTCAACGGGACGAACGCGCCAATATCGCTGCTGAACTTCGACATTGGCATGTGGGAGTCGGTCGGAGTGCTCGTCGGCATGAGCATCCTCACCAGAGTTATTTCGTTCTTCGTGCTGTGGGTCCTCAAGTCCAAGCTGCAGTGATTATTGTTGGCATCTAATGTCGAGTAAGAAATCGGATACGTATTGGCTCACCTTCGACGAGTTTGCCGCTGGAGTGCTGGGAGGTACGCAGGCGTCCATGCAGGGTTCACGCAGGTATTGCTCGGGCAACCCTTCGACACTGTCAAGGTGAGGCTGCAGGCCAACGAGTAGTACAAGTCCATCAAAGACTGCGCGTCACGAATGCTTCGAAACGAGGGCGTCACCAGTTTCTTCAAAGGTAGTCGACATCTGCCATGCAGGAACGCTGTCGCCATTAGTCGGGACTGGGCTCCTGGTTTCTGTGGAGATGGGGTGCAACTAAATCTTCAAGTCCATTATGCGCAAAGAAGCCGGCTAGCAGCTCAACTACAAGGAGATATTCCTGTCGGGCGTGCTGGCTGGCTTTGTGGGGACCAGCATATCGGCGCCAGTTGAACACGGCAAGATCCGCATGCAGCTGCAGATCTATGGAAACCAATACGCAGGCTCCATGGACGTACTTAAAAAGATCTACAAATCGCACGGGCTCAAGGGAGTCTACCAAGGCTTTACCGTCACACTCTTCCGAGAACTCATTCCGACCGGATTCTACTACCTTTCTTATGAATGGGCGAAGAGGCATATCAAGACTCACGGCAAAGTGGAAGTCCACTAAATTGTTCCATGCGGCGCACTCGCTGGGTTGTCCTACTGGTCAATTTCGTATCCTTTGGACCTCATAAAAACGAGAGTTCAGCACGACAGCCTAGATGAACCGCAGTATAAAGGACTGAAGGGAATTGCACGAGGGTGGAGAGAAATCAAGCAATAAGGCTGGCGCCGTCATTTACCTGGCTTCAATATCTGCATGCTCCGTGCTATGCCGGTCTACGGCCTGAACTTTTACGTTTACGAAAAGGTGATTCAACAGTTAGTCAAAGCATAACACCTCGGTCTGGTCTATGAGTGACTCTGCCTGTTTATAGTTTGTAGTAGAAGTCATATGCCCTGCTGTCGTTTCTTCTCCAGCTTGATTGTGAGGTTCTTGGTCGTCGAATGGATTTCATCGAAGCTGTGATAGATGAGTTGCAGTTGTTTGGTCAACTCATCCGGTGAAGGATTCTACCGAAGCTTCACAGTCTTGAGTAACCGTTCCGAGAAATACTGGCTTAGGTGCACAGCTGACTCACCTTCAATAGTGGAGTCGCCGACAGATATGATGTTGGTGGTCAGCTGCATTATCTCATCGCTGTACATTCTGTTCGAATCTATCTCCTATCTTCTTGAAGGCTTCGATCTTCCAGCGCAGGTGATCTCCGGGAAAATGAATTTAGTGCTGATCACGAGCCGAAACCACCTCGATAAAAGGATGCCCTTCCAGAAACGCTTGAAATTTTGGCATGAAAAGCTTACAGCTGCGCTACACCCAACCCTTAATGGCGTTCGTGACGATGAAGACTTGGCCATAGTTAGTAGCTCGCTCCACCATCTTAACCTACCATCTCTCACTATTGTACTGCTTGCTTTTCAAGTGCCAGCATGGCGAGCCTGACATCCTCGGGCAGCTCGTTGGGACGGAAGGCGCCGATAAAGCTCGTGCACAATAGCGTATCGTCCCAGTCGAAGATAATTACTGGGAGTAAGAACGGACTTACTCGATTGGTGCTTCTTCGTCGGTTGGCTGCGCAGCAGTCCGACCTCGAACAGCTTGTCGAGGTAGCGCTGACGCACTTGGTCGATCGACTTCACGTTGAGAAGGGCGATTGTGAGGGTGCGCATGTCAGCCACGTCAGTAGACTGCAACTAGCCTCATTGGTACCTCCTCTTCTCCTTCCGAGCCACTGGTTGCAAGATCTGGAGGCACTGGATCATCTTCGGCTACCCTCTCGTGAGTGTTGTGTGTCGTGGGAAGTGAGAGTTTGACCTTTTCGGTATCGCCTCCTTTTGCGATCAACATTAAATTTATACAGCAGCGAGCTAACACACCCAACTTCAGACTTCCTTTTGGCCGTCCAACCAGTCTCATATTCTCATCATAATTCCATCTGGTTGGTATGACGCAAGAGGTACTGCTGCCAATTGGATCTTCAGCAACATTACACCACCACTGCTAATACTGAAACTGCCAAGAAAGACTATAGATATTAAGATGGATTCAGCAACACGGCTTTTTGTACTCTCCGACGACAGAGCCACATTTGGAGCACATATGGGTCTTATCCTTGCAGGTGTCGACGCAGCAGCATATGAGCCCGAACAGGCAAGGCAGGAATAACAGGGTCCACAGGATAGTGGAACAGCCCATGTGGGAGTTCACAACTGTCATGCCGGCATGGTTGCACTGACGGCAGCAGACCTTGGTGGACACGTTGGAGAAGCTTGCGTCGTTAGGCAATAGCGAACCTTCATTGCTTTGGTTGACCACGATAACTATTTTGGCACGACTGTTGTACCTGGCGGTTGGTTGTTAAAGGCGGGTGGGTAGTTCTGTTGACCGTAAGGTTGAGGTCGACCATAAGGTGGTGGGGCTGGACTGAACTGCGCGTCACTTCGTTCGAACGTCGGGTAGTTCATGTATGATTCCAACAATATATTTTATGGCACATGCAGGATAGTTATAATGCAAGCAGCAAAATCTGGTCGGTAAGTAGGTACCTATGATCACTCTTACTTCACGCTCAGGCCATTTTGGTCCCTTTCGAACAGGAACAGCTCTTTGCCTGTGGCGTCTATCTTCCGGTAGAGCCAGATGCACGTCGCCACCATAATAATGATGAACAGCAGGAACAGTCCCAACACGATGTAGAGCAACACCTCGTACTACTCGTTGAGGTCGAGGTTGAGTTAGTAGTAGACCAGCAGTGCCATGGGCGAGATCGTCTAAGCTAGCGCAAGGAATACCTGGTTGTAAGGCCCAAGAAAGTCGGAGTTGTCGAACACCATGACCAGCTGGTTACTACTGAGGTCGCTAAATTTGGTGTTATTGAGGATTTGGAAGCTGTAGTTGCTGCTACAGCTGCTGCAGCAACACGCCGAATTGATGCCACTGTTGAAGCATTGAGCGATGCATTGGTTGCTGCTGCCACACGGCGAGCAGTTGGGGATAGTGCAGTTCATGTTGGTGTTCATCTGCAGGTCGACGTAGTTTTGGTAGCAGCGGAACTGTGCGGCTGCTTGTTGGTTGTTAGATGGGAACGTGAGGAAGTCGTAGGAGAAGTTGCTCGTGGTGTTGCCACCGTTGTAGATCGAAATGTTGAGGGTCGCATTGATACTGGCCTCGGTGTATTGGTTGTTCGTGAGGCTTAGAGAGCTGAACAGCATGGACACGTATCCGCCGCTGGCAATGTAATGGTACTGCCCACTATTCACCAGCTGCACTGACTTGCCGAACGTGTACTCGTCGCAGCGCACCGTCAGCACGATCAGCAGGATTATTAACCCCATATAATCTAATACTTGCCGGAGATCGGCAGTGCACGTCCTCCTCCGTTGTCGCTTGGCTTGACGGTTGGGTGACGGCTCTGCACGCGACGAGCCCAACCTACAATAACTATAAATTTAAATGCTGCCGAAGGACAATAAGCGGCTGCGCGGCGGCACTACCTCACAGCACCCCAGCAAGAACATCAACATCAACATATCATACAACATCACTCTCGGCAAGCATAACAAACCAACGGTAGTCAACGGCGAGGTTGCCGAGGAGCCACGCAAGAAGAAGGTCGCAGTGGTCCTGATGCCGTAGCGGAAGGATAAGCCGCCCGTGCGGGAGAAATTCGTATCGGAACCATCCAGCAGTAACCACTGGTTATATTCAGAAGACGAACCCAAATTGCTACGGAAGTAGAAACCTGAGATCCCGATGCCTGCAATGCTGACCAGTTACCTTCCCAGCAAACCTGCCAAACCTACCAAAAAGAAAAAGATGCTGAATACTATCAGTAGGACTGAGCAAACTCGAATTGGTAGTGGTATGGTTTACTTCAGTGAAGTTTCTAACGCAGTAGCCTTAAACCAGTGGCATCCAGGATCCTTTCAGGCATCGTCGGGTGATGTCCAGGGATCGACCAGACAACAGGTCGAAGATGAAGTCGAATGAACACTCCAGAAGGAATAATAGTGATGGGTCGAAGGGAGCAGGTTCCAAGGAACTCAAGAAAAAGACCAACATGGAAAAACGAAAGAAGTCGAAGTCGGTGGATATGACACGTCCCAAGTATCGAATGTCAGTGCCAAACAGTCGGTCTCGAATGGACAACTCGGCAATCTATGAGCGTCCAAAACGGAAGAGGTTTGACACCGAACATCCATACTATACACGTGAACAGAGTCCTTAGGAAGAGCATCTGCGTTCGAACGAAACACTTGTGGAAAGACTAATCCGAACAGAGATAAGTTCCGTCGGTGCCCAACCAAGCCAGAGCAGTCCGGAACCGAAAGGAACACTGTCCAAGAAGATGAATTTCACGGAAACACGTGTTCCAAACTGTCTGAGTTTCACGAAAAAGAAACCATCCGCACCACCAACACCTGCCAAGAAGGTAAAGCTGAGAAGTTGCCTGACGGATAGGTTGAGATAGTAAGCTGCCATCAAAATCCAAAGAATGTGGCGAAACTATAAAAAGAGAAAGTTAATGACTTTCTACGGCGATATTTTCACGCGGAACTGTTTACTAAAAGTCGAACAAATATCCAAGACACCCAGCTTCGAAGGTTCGTCAGCTAGGGAGAGAGAGCAAGTGGACGCTGTCAATGAATTCGCAATTCTCACCATCGATGAGTATAAGGAAGCAAGTCGGTAACGTTCCGAAGAAGAGCTTTCAGAAGAGTTCCAGTTCAACATCCGCAAGTATTAAGATTTAGTGGAGAAAACCATATCGGCTCAAAAGAATCGGCAAGAGACATACCCGGAGGAGAGCAGCCCAGGGAGCTCATAATTTCGTTCACCAGATACCTCTGTGCGACAAGACTCCATAGCCCATTCGACCTCAGCAGTCGCACAGGAATAAATTGAGTATTTTAAAGCCCATCAATTGGAACAGTGGAACCGAATCAACACACTAATCAGCGAAAACCTCTCGGATAAGTCTCAGCACTAACATTTGCTGAAGCAGCTGATACAGTACACAGAGCTCAACAAGAAGTGGATTGAGGGACAGTCAAGTTTGCAGTCGAGCATTGTTCGGGAAGCTCCGAAGCAAGAAGGGCATCTACCCAATCGCTATCGCGAATTGGTGGAGGAAACTGGTATCGTACAACGACTCAAAAACAAATCAGCATCTGAAAAACGATGCCTTGAAAATAGGCTGGACGAGTGCGGAGGCACCCTCAGTAGCAGCTCTTCAAAGAAGCATCCACACGTGTACCTTGATGCGGAAGACAAGTCCATCATGGGTAGTGGTGGGAAAATACAATGCTTTGCTCGGCGATGCATGGACGACGATGAATCTAAGGAAACATTAATACCACTCACATCGGTAGGCAAGCTCCTCGAAGCCCCAAAGAAAGATTGTTTGGAAGCATTTGTCGATGAGGTTATTTCCGAAGAGGCACCTTCAGAGAGAGGAACACCAAAACCTGAGCAGGACTCTAGCTGGCGAAGACTAAGCTTGGATAACTTACATAGCTCACAGGAAGAAGACCTCTTCACGACCCCTGTAACAAAATAAGAACAACGAACGAAGAGCCTGCGTAGTGAGGAGATGAGCAAATATATGCGCAGGCAGCTCTTCAGCAGACAGGCAGTCTTCGAGTCAATAATGCAGCTTGAAATAACTCAGGTCTGCGAATAGCTCATAAACATCAAAAGCATCCAGTCGATGGCTGGCACATCCAAGCCACACCGAGCAACCAAACCCTCAGCCGCTATGAAGAAGCCAACAGTAAACAAAGGCATCCGTACTGACTTTGCTGAGGTTAAGAGCTACATCACTGGGCTCATTACTTACATCATTGAGGAGGCAGACCAGTTAGATGTGCTGTCAATACTCCGTAACATCAACCATCCGTTGGGACCTTCGTCCAAGGAGGTCTTGGAATACCTTAGCCTCAGAGAAATCGGAGACGAGAGTTCATCGTCATCCAGTGCAAACACATAATCAACTGAATACGTCATCAATATCGCTTTTTTCCACCGATATGAAGGGAGTAAACTCGACAAGGGTCTCACTTAAAAATTGCAGGCATTGACTTACTGCTGGCATCAGTCTATCTTCGAAGCATTCAACGAATGTCTCGACGAATTTCGCCCGTATGGAGTTTACGGGCAGCCATACATTTGGGAGGTTGATGGCCGGGTGCACACCACACGCATCTCCCACTCGCAGCTTGGGGTAAGCAGTTCAACTAAGGTAGGGTGTGATGTTGATGGCAGCAGACCGTTTGTACCTGCAGGCTACTGTCATGGCAGGTATCATCTTCGACAAGGAGGACAGTCCTGTGAGCAATTCGGTGATCCTATAGGAAACCAAACGGGAAGTGAATGAAGAAAGGATGTCACGGATGCTTGCCAACATGTTGCTGGAGGAGTAGTCGAGCTTCATAAACTACAAAGACGAGGTCGTGGAACTCCAAATTGAGCTGAGCTATGCGTTGACCTAACTTATGATGAGGGAAGCCGTGCTGGACGTGAACACCCTTAACCGTCGGCAGCTCCATTGACACTGAGTTTACTATTTATCCATTAGAGGGTGTATCTGATGGAGATTGGCTGCAACAGAACCGTCTATTTATATGGAATATTCCAAGACTAAAAAGGAAGCAAGTCGACCCAAGGTGGTGCTTCGCGTGGTACCCTGTGGACAACCCACTGAATCCATGTAGCTTATAAGTACAAGAGATGTGAAGCAGGTCACAATACGTTGTACATACGCAAGACCTTCGGAGGGAGGGGTGGGCTAGTGCTCGACTGCAACGCTATTCAGCTCGCAGGTAATCCTAAACTGTACGATCAACTGCAGGGAATGTTTCTCATCGAGTAGATGTTCGCAGTTACCCACCATACGTTTGTGGTTGCGGGGCGGACTGTGAAATAGCGGCGATGGTCATGGACGGG
>ERZ724508.1901-NODE-1901-length-11607-cov-5.723511_pt1 | contig 11607 bp, 21 predicted proteins | sample MGYA00376041_ERZ724508 | MGnify/ENA primary metagenome ERZ724508 (study PRJEB28724, sample SAMN07190887) | wastewater metagenome | isolation source: effluent of sewage treatment plant in Hong Hong | place: USA: Christiansburg, Virginia | collected 2016-03-01 ... | reverse complement strand
AACATCCTCTTCGACCAGAACCTCAACCTGCGTATCACTGACTTCGGTACCGGCTCTTGTAATGTAGGCCTCTCCAAGGTGATCGAAGCGGGCCCTCCGACTATTATCTGCGGCACGCAGGGGTACAAGTGCCCAGAGACGCTGCCTAGCAGGAATATAAATCTATTGTCCAGGCTATCTTTAAACTCATGTGGATGTCATTTGCAGCTGACGAGTTAGGAAAGATAGGTTGGTTTTATCACTAACTTGACTTCAATGAAGCTAGTGGCTGAAGTATTGATTATCTTCCTTGCCATCAGAGAACAGGGGTCACGATACGAATGTTTTGCTTTTAGACTGTGCACACATATCCAAAAAGCAGTTGCTTGAATAGGAGTATTAGCGTCAAAACAGCCAAAGGGAGGAGCAAAAATCCAATGATAGACAATGCTCCATTCGACTTTTTCCTGTGTTTAGGTAGCAGCCTCCAGATAATTGAAGCAATGCAAAACGCGATGCAGCCAAGCAGAACGAGCAGGGTAGCCACCAAGCATAAAATTCTTCCGGCTTCGCGACTGCACCTATTTCTGTCGCATCGCCAGTGGTACTTGTTCTCCAGAGTAATAATGATGGGTGATTGGCATGTCTCGCACCGATAGCTATAGATGTTCCCTTTGATGTGCTCCAGATTCTTGCAGATGTTTAACCAACTGACGAGACATTCGGAATGAACGTATCTCACCGAACCTGTACAGTGGCACGGTGCAGGTTCATTACATGATTCTAGACAGAACTTACAGATAGATGGCTGTTAGCTTGGAACGAAATTTCTTCCAGATTCTGGAGGTTCGAGTTCTTCGTCTAATCCCTTTTTCATTGATAATTAGAAATTAATTCACGATTAGAAGTTCTCAACATTCCAGAGGCGGCACAGATTGATTGCCTGTGCATCAGGATTCAGCACAATCTAGTGAGCAGTAGTACACGATTATACATTTATTGCCATGAGTAATAAAACAGTCCTTTAGGAGCCCAAACAGATGAGCAAAGCAGAGAATGCATCCACTTCCTATAGTGAAACAGGCTTTCCTGTTCTTTTCCATAACGGGCTAAGGAAGAATAGCCAGCATGAACACTCGGAACACACCCTTTTCAAAGAGGACACAACATCGTCGCATACCGAGAAGCATCAAGACAAAGACAGAATGCCGGAGCAGCCACGAATCAACATCCAAAAGAATCACCTTGACGTCATAAAATCCTCAGCCAGTCAGTCGCCTCCATAGTCAGTCGAACGCTTTTACCAGGACGAGATGATGCAACTCAAACGGTACATCGAGAGGGCCGAAAAAATTAACAAGGTGGAGTTAAACCAGCTACGCAAGCCACGTAAACTCTTTGGAGGCTTCAAGCCTAACAACACAAACAGCAACGCAGGAAGCGTCCTTGGAGGAGCGGCTGGAAGGCAGACAACTATAACCAAGGTTGAGGAAAAACAAGCTGAGCAGCAACCAACACCGTCTGAAACAGTCCCATAGCAGACTCACATCAACCGCATTCGAGAGATATACGTATCGAGAAATGTCAAGAAAACTAAGACGCTGATTCCCAAACCAAAGCGAGAGGTTGAGGTGTATAGGTTCGACGCAGATTCGTACACTCGAAATCTTACTCGGATTACCGAGGATTCCCACGAGGAGGAAATACTGAGAAAAAACAATCGCAGGCTTATGGGCAGAAATTCGATGTATGCGAGAAACTCCAATAATCTCTTCTTAGCAAACGCCAAAGAACAGGAATCTAAGTCAAGGGCCGTGAGATATCTTGATAAGATCGATAAGAATGAGATCAAGACCTCCCTTGATCGTATCAAGCAGACCACAATACCCAAAATCGATACTCCCTACTCCATCAGTCACCAAACCATCCAGAGATCACCCCTCAACGATCGGTACATCGATGTAGATGAGAGCTTCAACTTTAAAACTTTCGGAGATAGCAAGAAGAAAGAGGATACTCAGCCTAACGAACCTCTGCAAAAGTAACTTCCAAAAGAAAAGAAGGACCAAGGAACCACTATAACAATCAAGACTGAGAAAGTTGACCCCAATGAAGATCGAATAGCTAGAAGAATCGATGAACTTGAGAGGGAACAACACCAACAGAATCTCGAATTGCGCAAGAAAAGCGAGGGGGTTGATCCTTTAGATCAGTCGAACGTCAACTCCAGTAAACCTACAAATCGAAATGAACAGCGATAGTCATTTGCTCAGTGCCCATCAGTCCACGAACTAGTCATCGGTCGAGATGTTCAAACTGAACTGAAGCGGCAGCATCAAATCAGTGAATCCTTCAACTAAGAAAGGATCGAATGGCTGATCGAGGAGTATAAGCCGCACAGTGAGCCATTCAAGAACATCAACATCTCCAACTTTTTGATAAAGAAGTACAAGAATGGAGTCTATTTTGGTGAAATCAAAACAGTTGACGATAAGCCCATCAAGGACGGCTATGGATCAATCTTTTATTATAACGGGAGACTATACGAAGGCCAGTTTCAAAACGATACTAAACACGGTAGAGGTCTTTAGCTGTACCCAGACAACTCCAGGTATGAAGGCTATTTTGAGAATGGCCATAAATCAGGAAAGGGAAGGTTTACTTGGGGCAACGGGGAGATATACGATGGACAGTGGCTCAAGGGAAAGAAACACGGAAGTGGGATGTGGAAAAGTGCTGGTGAGTAGCCATACTAATCATATCTCGGTGAATGGTTTTAGGGAAAGGTGGAAGGTTTTGGGGTCCACACAACAGCCAAAGGGGATCGATACGAAGGTGAGTTCAAGAACTCATTGAAGCAAGGAGTAGGTACAGAGAGATTTCAGTCTGGAGATGTTTACGTCGGTGCTTATTTTAAGGGAAGGCAAAATGGATACGGCGAGTACTACTACAAGAACGGTGATAGCTACAAAGGAGATTTTTCGAATGGTCTAAGGCATGGAAAGGGTATCTTTAAGGAATGCGAAACTGGCGACGTATTTTAAGGAGAGTTCCGGAACGATAAGAAGTGTGGTCATGGCGAATATATCTGGAGCAACGGAGATGTCTACATTGGAAACTTCGAGAACTAACTGAGGTATTAATCTCCAGCTATATAGACACGGCTATGGGTAGATGCAAACTGCGAAGGGAAAGGTGTACACAGGATACTGGCTCAACGGTAAGATGTTCGGAGATAGCGTGGGCATGAGTCTAAACCAAACTGAACGACATATTGAGAAGAGTCCTGAAGAGCCACCCCCAAAATCACAAACTTTAAGCTTGTACGAAAAGCCGCAAACCAAACTGAGACCAAAGGTCAACAACAGTAACGCCAAGACTATTTCAAAATCGAAATCTCGTTCTCCTGGCACATTCAAGAGCAAGAGCAAAAGCAAGAAAAGATTGATCCCGAAATCACCTGAGCGATAAGTGGACTCAAACTACAAAAGAGCCTGCGGTTGCAACCGTCATCACTGACCGACGATAATGATTTTCGATGAGGTATTTCTTGAGCAAATCACTTAACGATGTACCATTCGTCCAGCACCTTTCCACCTTCTGCCCAAATGTACTGATACTTCAAACTGTTTCCTCGAATTTCGATCTTTCCATAGCCGTATTTGTTTCCTTTATGGGCCGACCACTCCGGAGTCGGACTTACCCACTTGTAACCCATCAATGCTCCAGCAGTTCCTTGCGTCACGTAAATTGGCGTGGATGGCTTGGTGTAGTGACTAATGGTTTGACCGTCCTTCCGAGCAGTTCCGTTAAAGAGAGGCCATGTTCGCTAGTATGCATGAACGTGGCCTGTCTGCACAATATCTACCTTGTATTTGTTCACAAGCTCCTCCAATGCTATTGCTATTTGAGTGTGCTCAGCAAACTCAAAAGTGCTTGAGCAGTAGAATGGGCGATGAGCCCCAAGGATGATCCATTGAGTGTTTGGATTTGAGCTTGCTTGCTTGAGATCCTTCTCGATGAATTGATATTGAGGCGAACCCTTGGTGTAGTTGTGTTCCGAGGAGATATGAATGACATGGAGCTGTCCGTAGTCGAAAGACCACCAAAAGTTTTCGCCACTGTCTTCTGACCGAGGAAGGTAATATCGCTTTTGGTAGGCAGTGTAGTTGTAATAGCGTTCGTGGTTACCAACTCCAGGCATAAATGGTACAGATGCTGCCCACTTCTCGCAAAGCTCTCCGAAGATGTCCCATATTGGCTCAGTCTCTCCATGCTTCTCAGAGTTCATGCCAGCATAAGATACATCACCAGTCAAGAACACAAAATCGAACGGGTCGATCATATTTGTTAGATTAAGCTGATAGGAGACAGCGAAGCCCATTGGGGCGTAAGTTCCCATATCTCCGAACACTGCGAAGTTAATGCGATCGAGATGTTGATTACGGCTAGGCGGGGCTACGAACGACCATACCTTAGACCAATTACCAGTCTTAGCATCACCTACCTTGTAATAGTATCTTCTTCCCGGCTACAGCCCTTACATGACAGCCCGATAGATCCTCCCGTGGAAGCCGATGTGCCCTTCGTTGTAGTCTTACCAAGTAGCATTTCTGACTGTCGATAAGTCAATCATGTTCGGGCCGTAATGAACTACTGGAAGGAAGGCTTTATCTGGTTGTGTTACCCACATAACCTGCATCTCGTTATCCTTGCCTGTTAATCCGAGATGAATCTGCTTCGGTCCAAACTTTTGCTTGATGACGATGCTTGCACCCACCTTCATTGAAAGTTGTCTCATCATCTCCTAAAGGTAGACTCTCCCGTCAGAGTTTTAGTCAAGCACGTCGAAGGTTTCCTGGAGATGGGTATGGTTGAATGAGTGGTCGGGCTAGAGGATGTTGAAATGATCAACCCAATCTTCAATGCCGAAGTGCCCATCACCGTCGGTGTCGAGAGTTGATTCGAATAGATTGCGGAACTGGTGAACATCCACTGCCAGAAGTAGAAAGCATAGCGTTGAGACAAGAAGCCACTTCTGCAACCCCATTCGAGAATAATATTGCAAAGTTATATCCTCAAAATATTGGGTGAAGTGCGGACCAGACCTGCTAGGCCTATAATTAATGTCATTCAGCATTGACAACTACCTCGAGTCACTTGGCGAAGTGCGTCGTGGCAACATTCAGGAGATAACACTCAACGTCAAGTACAAGGGTGGGAGCACCGAAATGATGACGTTCGTGAACATCAACGGCAACCTCCATAAGAAAGAGGACATCAAAAAACCCGAACGTTTCAGCCGAAACAACTACGTGCGACCAGACTACGCTCGCCAGAATGGCAACGGTGGACAATTCCATCGACCAAGCTCTACTGCCTATACCCCTATCCTGAACGACAGTGAGATCACCCCTGAGCCGTAGCTGGAGGTGGAGCAACCTGTCAAGTAGAGCTCTAGCCATAACCTGTACCAGCTCTTTACCAAGCTAAACCTGAACAAATGACCAAATCATGCCAGTTAAAGGACTTTGCACTTCTTGCTAAAAGGATAGTCAAGGTCAAAAGTCGTAGATTAGCTGGCCGAATCGGCTGAGCTTGAGCTTGGTCTCCATATAAGCGACTTCAGCTTTGAGATTTTCCAATCGAATATTCCTAGGCTCATCGTCGTCGTTGCCTTAGGTGTGCTTTCGTGGCTGATTTCGGACAGGAGTATTGTCAGGTTCCCGCTCAAAGCTTCGGCTTCGCTTATGCTGAAGTTTATACTGCGGCTGTTGTTTTTGAGGTTGGTTTTCCTTTTCCATTGGAGCCTTGGCTTTTACTGCAGGTTCGCTAGAAGTTTCTTTTGAAACGCTCACAGTAATCTGACGAGAAAACTTCGGTCGACCTGTGTTTGTTGAGATATTTTCCTTCATCTCATCGAGGTCTATTTGTTTCTTGCTGTTCGCAACTCCGAGATCTTTCTCGTAGAGTCTTAGTTGGTTCATGAAGCCCTCATTTGGGTTGATCTTGGGTCGCTTCTGTTTGAGGTAGGTCAGTGCATTATCCAAACTAACTCCCAGTCGACGCATCATATATGCCAGAATTATCGCTGAGGACCTTGAGATTCCTGCCATGCACTGTACCAACACTGCACCTTCCTTCCGCCCTCGCTGAATAAACGAAAAGGCGTCATCGAAGTACTTTCCAATGTTGTCTGCTGCCGTGTCTCGAATGTTAATCTGAAAAATTCGCACCTCCTTTGCGTATTCGCCAAGTTTGGATCGACAGTCGCACTCCTTGCTGCAGCTCACGATGGCCTTCACATTTTCTCTTTGAAGAATTTCGAGATTCAGTGAGTGAACATCCCCAATAAGTAGCTTCCCTTAGTCAGTTATGGCGGGCATAATCTGCACTGATGGGAAGAATGCCGGATCTTGCTGACGCTTCATTTGAAGCCGGTTCATGATCACTTATTGAAAGATAATTTCTAATTGGGTGGAGGATCCCTCTGCGAAACTTAATAAAATTAAAATGAGTCGTGAAGGTAGCGACAAGAGCCCACCAGCTCAGCAGCGCCTCAAACCTACTCTCCCGAAGCCTGCTGATCTATTTCATTCGCAGATCCACCCAGAAATAACCCAGGCCTTTGATACTGAGTCATCTTTGCGAGCAAGCAACGACCTCAAAGCAAAGCGCAAGGAAGATACGCCACCAGTGCGATCGAAGGTTAGCTCGTTTCTGGAAGGCAGATCATCCAGACTTTACGACACGCAATCAAAACCACCCGACTTCTCTGAACTGGATCAACGACGTGCTGCCGAATTCTATAAACGGGAGAGCGAGTTGAAGGAAAGCAAGATACGGTAGATGACAAACAAGGCTAATCACCTGCATAACAAGCTGAAGATGTATATGCCTGAAGAAGAGATAGGGGTGGACATCCCTTTAATGGACGACAACGAGAAAAAGATCAAGCGACTTGAGAATTTACTCCGGATTAAAAACGAGGAAGTGTTGTTCAAGATTAAGATTCAGGCTGCAAATCTGCTGGCAGAGTTCCAGGTTGATAAGGCTGATATCAACGGAATCAACTATCTGGAAAGTGAGAATGACATCTTCTAGTTTCTGATGAACAAGCTCAAGCTGAAGCTGAAGGATATCAAGAACAGGGAACGATAGAATGGTGAGTTCCGGAGTAAGGATCGAATCTAACAGGAACGAAACGAATAAACCATCTACTTCCTGACTGAAAAGAATGAAATCCTGAAAAACTCTGAGGCTCGTACCAAACAGAAGCTCGAAGAAATCAAGAATGAATGGAATGTGGCCTGTGAGAGGGTTTCGGAGCGTGATCGGCTCATTGAGGAACGCGATAACGAAATTTTCAAACTCAAAAAGCTCTATGAGGATCTACAAGGACAGCAGCTGCGAGTCACTGCGAACGAAAGACAATTGACTTTGCAAATGGACAATATGAAGCGTCAGCATGACTCAGAGCTCAAAGAAATGAGGAACCTTCTGACAAGGTACAATCTGTAGAAAAGGGAGATGCAGAGCGTGTTAGAAGAGAAGGACGGTATTATCGAGGAGATGGATATCAAGGAAAGGTTCGCGTTGGAGGAGTTTGAGAAGGTTAACCGTGAGTATGTGAGGTGGAAGGAGCGCTACGAGTGGTTGGAGAAGGAGAAGGAAGGCAAGATGCTCACTTACCAGGAGGAGCTCGACAAACTTATGACACAGTTTGAGAACTACAAGAAAGAGTTTAATGTGGATTAGCTTAACCGAGTGAAGGGATAACTTGAAATTGCTTCGAAGGAGCTTGTGCAGGAACGTGCTTTCACAACGAAGTATGAGGAAGAACTGCAGTACATCTCGGACAACAGAGTTGACCTTGAAGAGGCCTACTTCAAGAAAGTAGAAGCCTTATAAGCGGAGTATGTTAAGAAAAATCAGGCTCTGGAACTTTTAAAACAGAAGCACCTCTAGTAAGTGGTGATCAAAGAGGAAGCAGACAACGCTAAGTATCAAGAACAAGAAGCCAAGTGGAAAAAGAAGATGGATGATCAGGAAGCCCATACGAAGACAAAGGTGGCACAAATCGACCAGCTGAATACCGAGAAATTGGTGGAGAAGGAGCATGAGAACCAGGTACTGCGAGACCAGATTGCCCAGCTTTTGGAACGACTGGCATAAAAGGACAAACTGATAACGGTGCTGTACCCGAAAAACCCAGCATCCTGATAGTGAGATTCGTCTATTCAGCAGCACTTCTTGCGCGACGTTGACTGTGTCAGAATTTGATCCATGCCACTCTTGATGACCACTTTGGGCTCCTCGGGCTTCTTGTTGCTTCGGACTTTCTCGTGTTTTGAAATTTCCTGTACAGCCAGGTTGAATGCCTACTCGATGTTTGTAGAGTCCATTGCGCTGGTCTCCAGGAAGATCATGGAGTTACGACTGGCGTACTCCTCGCCTTGTTCGGTCTTCACAGATCGGAACTGTCGGAGATCGCTCTTATTTCCTATCAGTACAGTTACGATACCCTCCTCGGCAAAGTTCTTGAGTTCCTTGACCCACTTGTCAAGATTTTCGAAGGTGTTGCGACGTGTGATATCATAGACCAGAAGTGCACCCATGGCTCCGCGGTAATAGGCACTAGCCATCGACCGGAACCTTTCTTGGCCAGCAGTGTCCCACACCTGTAGCTTAATTCTTTTCTGGTCGAGCGTTAGGTTCTTTGTTGCGAACTCCACTCCGATCGTGGTCTTACTTTCAGGGTTGAATTCACCCTTAACGAAGCGGGAGAGGATGTTGCTCTTGCCGACTGCCGAATCGCCTATCAAAACAATCTTGAAGAGATGGTCATGCTCTTTCTCTTGCTTCTGCATCGGCAATTAATAACTTTACGGTCGGTAGCATATACACAACGGCTTAGTTGGCAGAAAAAGGTCAGCCAATGCAGCAGCGCTTTGACTGCTGTTAGGGTTGTGGATTACCGCTTATACTACCTCGCATCAAAGTCGATCTCATGTTCGGATTTTCCTTAAGAAGCTTTTCGTGCTCGATTTCCTATTGGACAGTCGCTCTTTTCTGCAGCAACCGGCGAGCGATCATCTCAAATGTGCTGTCCACATTGTCGCCGTTGAGGCTTGAGACTTCAAACCAGAGCTGGATTCCTTCTGCTTGGGCCCAATCTTCGGCGTCCTGAATGCTTACCTCCCGTTCGTTTGACGAGTCAAGATGCGTCCCAACCAGCACCATTTCAGTTGTCCGAGAGCTGTTTTCTCTAGCATCGCGAATCCATTGATTCAACTGTTCAAAGGTATGTTTTCTGCATAACATTGAACAAACTTGGTGAGGTTGTATACAAGCAGCACTGCAGAACTATTTCGGTAGAAGTTTCTGACGATGGCCCGATACTTTTCCTGTCCGGCAGTATCCCACAAAACAAGCTTGACCCTCGAACCGGCGATGTTGTGCAGGTCTAGAAGCTTGGCTCCAAATTCGGCTCCTGCATGACTATTGTTCAACCTAGGGTAGATTTGTGATCGGCGCACCATTGATCCTTGATGAAGCGGGCCATTAGGCAGCTCTTGCCAACTCCCGACTCGCCCACGAGCACCAGTTTGAATTGTTAGATTTCGTGCAGGAGCTGATTCTTTTTCATAATGTAAGCATAAAGCGATCACTGCTCATCGTTGGGATGGTTAAGTAGGTTGCTTAACCTTTGATTTGCCGGCACAGGTTCGATTACCTCTTCACTTATCGGTTGTTGGCTAGTATTAGGATAATCAGCTTCGTTGCTGAGAAGGGGCTCATTGGATCCGTCGACGGGTCCATCTGCCAATTCTTTTTCACTCCAAAGCAACGTATTTTCTTCGAGTTCGTTCATCTCAGAGGTGTACTTGATGAGGAATCCAGCAATCAATCCGAACCCGATAGCTAAGAGACAGTTTACTACGAGGACTGCCAGTTGCATGCCTCCGGTTTTGATTGGGTGATTGAGAATGTTCTGAAATGGGAAATTGGGCAGTTTATTGTAACTCTGAATGTTGTAGCAGGCAATGAAGATAGCTGAAAGAATGCCGCCAATGAATGCTGGAATAGCAAATAACTCGATGGTCAATGCTGGGTCTGGCACCTTGAAAGCAGCCTGAAGCGGAGCGAGGGCATCAGGTAGGAAGGTATATGCACACCCGACTATAAATCCTACAATCGCAGGAGCAGCAAGATTTTGAATAAGTCCAGGGGTAACGAGAATGATGAGTGCAGCCTACGGTTAAGAGCATTGTTACAGCGACGGCGCAGTACAGCAGGGTTTGGTAGTGTATCTTTTTGTTCTGTGCAAGATGAATAATCAGCGAGGCCATGAGGGAGCTTACCATGCACATAAAGGTATTTGCGGTGGCCAAGGAGGAAAGGGTGTCGGTTTGGGAAGCCAGAACGGGAAAGAAAAACAGTGCAGAGAACAGAGATACCATTGCCTGTGTCTTGGTGAGGGGAATGTGCTTGTTTAGGGTTGAAAATTTCCGAGGAGGAATGCCAATCAGCCGTACAACAATACCGTAAATGGACCCGAATAGGAAGATTGTCATACTGGTGGAGTCATATCCTTTCAACGCAAGATAGACGACCATGTTGTTGCAGCTCACACCGATGACTCCCACAATCGCTAATATCAATACCTCAGGAAGCTTTAGGAACCCTTTGATGTTAACATAAGCGACCGTCAGCATCAGCAGTGGCAGGTTGGCTGCATAGATCATCGATACTCCGAAGACTGGTTTGGTCTGCCCGATTTCGGCAGTATCCCACATGTTCACAAACAGGAAGTACAGCTCGAAGCACACTATCCACATGATTAGCCAGTTTCCGAGGACGTTAGATAGGAACTGTCGTTGGTAATTGTTGATGTAGAGATAACCTGCGTTAATGACCAGATACCGACCGAGGCGACGATGGTGATAAGGGTCAGCCATTCGAAGAGACCGAGGGTGGGGATATTGAGTGGGTTTACGAAGATGCCGTACACGACGAAGAGGATGAGCTGCAGCACCGCAAGGAAAAGAACGAGAGCTTTGTTGGTCTTGGGTAGGTTCGCCGGGGATACTGCCTCCATGATAATAACTAAGCAACGAAACTGAAGCAAATTCTCCATAATGTTCAGATGACAGAAAAAGCAAACAAGAATTTGTATCGTGGGGACAAATGTGATCTGGCTGGGGCAGTAACGATATTATCCAGGATGCTGAATTTTGTGAAGATCGTCCTGAATCCAGGAGGTTATAGGATAAGTAATATAACTTCTCATTCAAACGAATGTCTTTGACCGAGGAATATAAGCTGCAGAGGCTGCTCAGCTAGTGCAGCAGCCTGTTCGGTCGTGAGGAGAAAGAAGCAGAGACCTCGTTGCTTCAGCGGCTCGACGAAATCAACACAGCCCTACATGAGAACATCCGCGAATCATTTGGCAACTTCTCTTCGGAGTTGATCGTCAAGTTTGCCGAAGTTGCTGTTCAGGTTCCTACCAAAAGGCACTACTCTCAAGTCATCATCAAGCTCTTTTTCCAACGATTCAAAGACCCTACGCAGTTTTACATACGAGCCTTGCTTGTTAAGGCACAGCTTGTGGCCTACGAAGGGCAC
>ERZ724508.1900-NODE-1900-length-11614-cov-6.698330_pt1 | contig 11614 bp, 4 predicted proteins | sample MGYA00376041_ERZ724508 | MGnify/ENA primary metagenome ERZ724508 (study PRJEB28724, sample SAMN07190887) | wastewater metagenome | isolation source: effluent of sewage treatment plant in Hong Hong | place: USA: Christiansburg, Virginia | collected 2016-03-01 ... | reverse complement strand
ATCGTTATTTAGATGTTAATTTACTTATTGCTTACTAAAATTCTAATGATAATTTTTTATTGAGTTAGAAAAGAAACATTTAATATTTCAAACAATAATTTAGAAAGCTTTTAAACTATTAAAAAGCTTATAATAGTTTAAAAATAATCCTAAACAAAAATACTTACCTTTATTAATTATAATAAAATTGTTAATATTTAAAAATAACGGAACTTAAACTTAAATAATTTTTATTAAAATATAATATTATATAATATAATTAAATACTTATTAATTTTAATTTCGCTAAAAGTTTAATTATTAATTTTCATTTTTCTAAAAATTTAGAAAAAGTTGTTTTATTTTATAGTAGTCTACATTAGAGTTTTGAGATACAAATTTAAAGCCTTAAATTCATGAAGTATTACTGACATAGTTATCTGCAGGCTCTTGCTCAGCAGTGCTTAACATGTCTTTATTTATCAGCTCTTCTTTTTTTTATAAATTTTCTTCTTAATTATTATTTACTTTCTCTTGGTCACCATCTTAAAGCTCTATTGACTAATTATTTTTATAAACTACAACACCTAATTTATGTAGTATAGAAACGACTAGCTCTATAAAGGATATATTGACCTCCATGCTCATAAAGTTTTAAAACTTACAATACAAAGTGTCTATGAGCATAAAAGATTATATTTCCTTAATACTCTTTAGACTTTTCTGCTCTATTAAAATCTTAATAACAATCCATAAAAGTAAGTAGTTATTTTTAGTGGCTAAAGAAATAGACTGGTTTATAAAAATACTTTCGATTTTATTTTCCATTAGTTCAATATTTTATTAATATTTTTTGATCTTATTTTTAGTGTTGTCGATTCCAGTCCAAAAAAATGATCTGTCCTTTTCGATCCTTATTGCTCCAAGGGTAAACAATATAGGTAGAACTTTAATCTTAAGATTGTCTGAACTCTATTATTATGCAACTTGAGTAAAGAATCTAGTAACTGGCACGTTTTTTTGGTCTTTATATTGCCTTAGAAACTACGTACTTAAGTTATCTAAGCTGTAGTTCATAAATTAATTTGGTTTTATTGCTATTTGAATGGCCTTACCATTAATAATTTTCTTAACAATAAAAATATCAGCTTTAAATTTAAGTCTTTTGCATATTTTATGTGCTGTAAGCAGTGAAGTTTATAGATTAAGCATTATAATTATAATGAAATAATGACTTTAATTTAATTTTTTATAAAATTTAATTTTGAATATTTATTTTTAAATTTAAGATAAAATTATAATGAAATAATATTAAAACAGTTAGAATAAATCTCGGCATAACGTTCTTATTATTAGTAATAGATATAACATAGAAAAAAGCTTATTTGATATGCTATAAGATTAATAAATATAGAAGCATTATCAAATACATGTTCAGTAGTTTATGATTCTTTATAATGCAGAGTATGATTTTATTGATACAGATTTGATGATGTTTTTGGCCATAAAAATATATTAAGAATTTGATGTCATTGTGCTTGATTAAAATAACATTCCTTTTGAGTTTGTCAACAGATTTATTATGTTCTTGTAGCAAAAGGATTCTTCTTAGCTACATAGAATAAAAATGATCATGCTGTCTAACATACTGACATGGAAAGAAACGAAGATTTCTCAATAACTGATAGATTAATTTTAGTCTCAAAAAGAAAATTAAAATGATCCTTAAGAACAGGATAATGATGAGGAGAATATTGAAATTCCAGATGAAGAAATCTTAGATCAAAATTAAGAGCTCGAATTTCTAAACGTTGATATTAAACAGACTAAAGAAAATCCAGAGGAATTTATATAATTTTAGCAAACAGAGAAAATTAACTCATAATTATATAAGTTTTGAGTAGCTGAAAAATCATACTGTCAAATGCTATAAATTGAAAACATTTGTCTTTATTTAAACTGAACACTTGTCAATACAAAATTCAAAATTATTTGTCCTGGTTTCATTTATGGTCTTTAAGGTTTTGATTTTTTTGAAGTTTTAAAACAAGCTTGGCTATAAGAAAATTTAGAGAGCTATTTTCTTAATGAAATTGAGACAGAATATCTGGAGTAATTTTGCAATTTAAACTATGCTGAGAATAATTCTTAAAATAAAAAAGGTCTACTTCTACAAGGACTAAATTAAATTCCGATGATTCATTACAAAGACTTAATGTAGTATATAAAGTACTTTATTTTTGAGAAACTTGAAAAAATAGAATATTTTGTTGCAGTTGATAATGCTTGATTTTCTTCACAAATTTAGATCATGAAAACTATTAGTCATTTGCTGGGAAATCAAACTCTGAAAGAAGGCAATTTATAAGAGCTAAAATATAGTTAAGATTTTATTTAAATACTGACTACAAATTTAAGCTTTGTAACTCAGGACATTTTCTTATAATATAGGTAATAAAAATATAAAAAATAATAATAACAAATTCAGCTACAATAAAATGAACAGGAATTAAAAGAGCTTTAAGTACTGAAGGATGAGGATAGTTAAAACTAAGAACAAATTTAAGAGCTTTAGAATATGATATAAAATATAAAAAATAAATTAAATTCATTCATTGACCTTGAATACACTCTAGAATTTAATGCTGGCTTTGTTAGCAATTTTCTCAAAATAAAATAGGAGTTTATTGAGCATCATAATATTTAACCTTTACGATTAATTGTGATTGGAGAACCATTTAGTGGCAAGACTTATTTATGTGAACTTTTAAGCTAAGAATTTAACATAAATTTAATGGATAAATAAAGACTTATTTCCCAGTATCAAAAACAAGAAAATGAACTTGGAGAAAATATTTGAAATTATTTATAAGAAGAGCAAGAAAAAAATAAGAATTAAAAATAAACTTAATAAAACGTAGTGTTAACTGAAGACTTGCTATAAAGTATTTATTGACAAGAACTCTCTCTCAATATTAATAAAAACAAAGGCTTTATTTTAGATGATTATCCTTAAAGTTACTAATAGTGCGTTAACCTATTTAAATTCAAGAAAAATGACATCCAAGATCCAAATGAGAACTTGAACATGTTTTTATAGAATTAATTATATTATTAAATTAACAGTATTTATTTTCCAGACTTGATTCTTGACATAAAAATTGACAAGAAATTGTAAAAAAAACTGCTTCTGAACTCCAACAATAAATAGCTAAATATAAATGACTTAAAAATATGACAGAGATAGTATACATAATAAAAATCTTAATAACATTTAATAAAGGTATAGAGTTTTGCTTAGCAAGAAAAAATTCCAATAATAGAGTTTTAAAATACAGAAAATTATTGAGATTTAGAAGAGCTTATATAAAATATTAAAAGAATTAAAAATGTTAATAATTTAAGTATAAATAAATAATAAACAAACTCGTCACAAGCTTTATAAAATATCTAAAATCCTCAAGAAAATTTATAATAAGAAATTTAAAATTCACAAAAAGAAAATCCTCAAATTTAGCTCTTGAAAATAGAACAAAATATTAGCTAAGAAATCTACAAAAGACAGCTAGATAATCTTCTGTAGTCAAAGCCAGAAAACGTCAACAAAATCTCATAACTAATTTATAAATCAAAAAATCTATAAATTCAAAACCTAATTTAATAAATGGTCTAGACAAACAAAAATCAAATGGAAGAAGAAAACATTCTCTTTGAAACTGCAGAAAATAACAACATGGAGCTTGAGGAAAATATCATTGAGCATGATACAATTGATCAGCAAGAAATATGAAGAATCAAAGTTCCATTTCACTGAATGAATCCTCTTAAAGCTTCTTGGGATAATATTGTTACCTTGATGACAGAGAAAATGCAACTCTTGCTAAGAATGAACTTAAAGACAAGATAAGTTGAGCTCAAAAACTCTGCAAGCTGCAAAGACAATCTTAATCTAAATAGAGCTGCTGAGTTTTTTAAAGCTTTTATGTTTGGATTCAATCTCAATGACTGTATTTCCATGCTAAGAATGGATGACATTTATTTAGAGACTTTTGAGATAAGAGATGTTAAGATGCTTCATGGATAGCATTTGTCAAGAGCAATTTCAAGAATAGCTGGAGAAAAAGGCAAGACTAAAAACTCAGTTGAGAACTCAACACATACAAGAATTGTGGTGGCTGACTCCAAAATACATCTCATGGGCTCCTATGGCAATATAAGACTTGCAAGAAATGTTATTTCTAACTTGATTCTTGGCTCTCCTGCCAATAAGGTTTATCAGCAGCTAAAATATATCTCAAAAAAGAAACTTGATCTTTAATTAATTTATCATTTTTTATATTGAGTTTAATTTATCAATATTATTATATTATTTATTTTTAATCAGCTGTATTTTCTTAGTTGGTTTTTGATGAGAATTTCTCTATTACTTTATACTCCAAAGCTAGCATCTTTTATTATATTGAGCTTATTTCAACTTGTTCTTTGTTAATCAAAAATCTTTGCAAATCATTTTTAATATTCTTTATTTCTTCCTTAAACAAAGCATATTATTTTTAGCCAATATTCATCATGGTCTCTTCATTTAGCAAAAACATTATCAAAAAATCACTTTTTTAAAAAATTATTTCTTATTTTTCAATTTTCTACTTAGAAAGAAAAATATCAAAAAATATGTGAACTATAAAAAGAAGGTCTATTATTTTTTGCTCAGAAACAGAATGGCTTTTGACTAAGGAGTTTTTTCATATTGATTTTAGATACTCTTCAAAAGTTTCTTAATCAATTTCATTTGCTTAAGAACTTGAGCCATTTTGTCTATTTTGCTTCTTGAGTCTCAGTTAGCTAAAAATATTTGTCAAGCCAGATATAAAAGAGACTTGCTCATCTTCATTTGAATTTTATGACTCTGATTTTTTGCTTTATATAACAAAGTCGTTTTTAATTTAGTTGTTTAGTTCAATAAGCTACATTTCCCAGCTTATAGAAAAATCCTTATAATTCTCATCAAGATTGATTACCATTAAACAAGAGTCAATTATTTGCTACGAAATAACTTAATTTAGCTCTAGATAAATCTCCTTTGATTTTTAAACTCAAGTTTATGAAGAGGGTTTGGCTAAGAAAATAAACAGACAATTTAAAGGTATTTTTTATCTCTTGTAAGTCACATAGCCAAAGTTGATATACTCTAGTATTGTTTCGAGTTACTACTTTGTAAGAAGTTCATAGTCTTATAATATAATAATCTAATAACAATTTTGTATTAGAAATACCTAAAATACCTCTGCTGACTCGCAGTAGCTCCAAGCTGCATAAATGTCAAAATTCAATTAAGAAAATGCTTATTAAATTATCTTTGCAGTTTCTTTAGTTTCCTCAGTCAAAAAGATCAAATTTTATAATTTTCTTTTTTGTTCATTTTTTGTGTTTTTCCAGAGCTGATTTTCTGGCAAAAGTTTCTAATAAAATAAATTTATCATCTAGAATAATAGGCTTTAAATTATCTTAAAATTTCACATATTTAAAATATAAGAAATCTCTTCTAAAATATTAGCAAGATTTTAATAAGGTTTATTTCAGGCTCTTTAAATCTCTAATTTTTAAATTAAATTGCTGAAGAATTTAAATAATTTTTTTTCAAAGCTTTTGACCTTGTTAACTTAAACAGCAAATAAATATGGGTTTATATTTCCAGTCATTTTTTGATCCTAGATTTTGTATCGTAAGTTTATACTGTAAAGACAATATAGATCAAATTGCTCTCCTTTGTTTATTTGATTGACAAGATCATGGTCCAAGAACACACTCTATTCATAAAGCTTCTGCTCATCATCCACAAATAGTACTCTTATTTACTAGTATTCTTTAAGCTGAGTTTTCTCTTTATCTTAATCCAAAGGCACCTTACATATAAGACATTAGTAGTTTCTTTTATGTTCAAAATTTTCAGAAAATTGATTCAATACTGAAATTAGAGATTGTCTTTTAAAGAGCTTTTATTGCTGAGAACAGTCACAGCTTTTTTAATAGACAATTTTGCTCTGATAATATACAACAGGACTAGTCTCAATTGCAACAACATTTTTAACTCATATTAAAAAGCCCTATCAATTTTACAACACATTTCTTATTATTTAAATGTCCATAAAATCAACATGAAAATTTGGAAACTTTTTGATCAAAATTTAAAGCTAAAAATATTTGCCATTATTTTGCTTGTAAAAATGTTTGCTTAGATTTTTTCAAAAGCTTTCAAAATTCTATATTATAAAAAGAGATGTTTGTTTTTTATGTTTTCAAATCTCATCAAAATATATTACTGCTATCATGATATTATCTTGTTGCATACAAGCTATGTAGTTTTTGTTGCTGAGTAGTTCTTATATAGAAAACTCCATTATTATTCTTTGACTTTTTTAGTCAAATTTAATCTCACTAAATTTACTCAAAAACTAAGATAAATTTCAGCATAAATATAACCTTATAATAATAAATATTTAAAATAACTTTTCTATTTTATAATGAGCCAAGAGAACAAAGGCATTTTATTCTATAAATTTAAGTCAGAAATAAACACGCAAAGTATCTAATTTAATGGGGATGTTATTTAAACAGGAATGGTTAAGAAACTCATAGACGACAACAGAGCTGGTTAGAAATAAACAAACGAGTCTTTCAAAAGACAAATACACTATGACTACAATATTTATGAGACTGGCACTCTAAGAAAAATAACCAATGAACTTGAGCTTATTCCAGCCAACTCAAACCTAATCATAGAAAGAGTCCCGATAGCTTTTGCTGATGTAACTTACTACTCAAATCCCCAATAAAAACTAGACTACAAAAACAGCTGATAAAGTCTCAAAAAATAAATGGCATCTTAAAATATCCAAATTAATGATGTTGCCAAACAGGTTTAATATTCTATCAATCCACAGCTGACTAAGCAAGAAGAAAATCTAACCTCATAACATACAGCTTAAATAATAGATGAGAATGCAGACCAAGTCTCTTAGATCACTAAGTCTGGTATCAAGGCCTATTTTACCAGAGATGAGTTTATGATGTCTTTAGACAAGGCTTGATACTTTGTAATAAGATCCTCAAACTTTGAAAACATTCAAATTTCAAGAACATATGGAGAATGGGCCACAACTAAGGTGAATGAGAGTAGATTAAATGAAGCTTTTAATTCCGTGCCACATGTCTTTCTTATCTTTACAGTATCTAAAATACAGGAGTTTAAAGGCTTTGCCAGAATGAGCACTGTTGCCTCCAAACAAAGTGGCCACTGGAAGAATACTGAGTCCATTAAGCTTGGTGGGTGTTTTTAAATACAATGGATAACCACAGCCTCTTTGCCTTTTCTAAAGATAAAAAACCTGACAAACTCTTATCAAAATAATGACCTTGTTAAAAATAGTAGAGATTGCACTGAGCTTGATGCTTGAGCTGGAAAAGAAGTCTGCAGACTCTTTGACATTCCTTGCTGAGACCCTTCCATACCTCCAGAAGCATTTATAATCAAGGCCAATAGCCAAATCAATGTCACAGCCAACTAGATTGCTCTACAACAAGTCAGCTATATTGATAAGAGCAAATTATTGGAAATTGAGTAATAAAAAGCTGCATTTTCATACTCTTAATGACCTTTAATAAATGCCATTATACAACACAATCCTCAGCTACTAGTTCAGCTTGCTCAAATAAGTGATGAATAGTTCTAGGAAATTGCCTATTATACCAGCATGAAAATCATGGACAAGATTCAAAGAATTCAAAGAAAAAAAGATGATAATGAAAATTAAGATAAAATCGAAAGAAACAAAAAAATTTCTAAATAAATCAAAATTATTCTAAAGCAGTTAATTTTATTTGTTATTTCCAACTCAGTCTCTTGGAATAATTTTAAGCTCAGCTCCATGTGTCATAAATGCAGCTCCAGCTGTTAGTTGAGGATTGACTCCAATTCCTTTTGAAGAAATAACGCCACATGTCTGAGCATTTTGGCCAAACATTTCTGCTACCTTTTTTATACAGACTGTCAAAGGAGTATTTGCTGGCACACTTATGGTCTTATATGGAGCATTTGGATCGGAAGCAAGTATGAATTTAAGTTATACTTTTTCAGACATTCAAATTATAAAATTATTTTCAATTTAGTAATGAAATTTATGAGTAAATAAATTTCTTTAATAAAATTCACAGCTAAATAAAAATAAACAAAATTTTGTTATATCTTATTATTATGTATAAAATAAACAAGTCTCTTTTATAATAACAAAATTTAATTATTTAATATTGTCTCTGTAGTTTCTTACCTGCTCAATTTGACTCTGTATTTATTTCTTCAAAAACTAAATATAGTTCTTAAATAAAGCTAAATTCTATGTATTGTTATCCTCTTGTACCTCATGTATTTTCTTCAGCTTATCCATTGCATTTTACTCAGCTGCCCTCAAGGTCTTTAATTTCAGTGATATTTTCATGTACATATTTTAGACCAGCTCAGCTTGGTTCTAGATAAGCTCTTCTTCGTCAAACTCCGACTACTGGTCAAAACTATCATCTTCAGCATTGAAATCCTAAGGGTCCTTATCCAGCTCATCAACAATCTCAAAATAATGATTTGTTACCAACGTTATGTACAAATTATGCCAAAATAGAATCAAGTAAAAGGTTACCAACACCAAGTATAAAAAAGAGGTCATTGACTCTTCTTAAGTCTCATTAAAAAAATCTAGAACAGAATCACCAACCATCATTGAAAATACAGTTGCTGCAGTTTTTTGAATAGTCGAGAAATGAATATAGTTTTGGAAGAGAAAGTTTCCTATCAAAATAAAGGCCATTGTTATTGCTGACAAATGCTTAACCAAATTTATCATGTTTCTCAATGACACCTTTATTACCTAGAAAAATATCTTAAGCCTCTCATGCTACATCAGCTATGGCAAAAGTAGTATCAGGCTAAGAATAAATCCCAAGTTTTTGAGAATTCCCAAAGATGATGTCTTCGATTGTATTATGAAGAGCTTTGTCAGGAAGAACAAAATATACACTAGGTCTCTCATGAGCTGAATCCAAGGAAAGAAATTCTTCTTTTAATTCTTTATTTACTTTATTTTGATTTGGTTCTGCAGCTCTTTCTTGTACATGATAAGATCAACTTCAAAGTACTTTAATATAGTTTTCTTTTAAATCTCTCAGTAGACCAAAGCCTATCCAAAAAACAAGCTCAATATAATAAAGAATAACAAAAATATCTCATGTATATGAATTTAAAAGGATTCTTGAGTGAGTGACTCATTGATAAAAAAATCACTAAATTCTTAGACATGTTAGAAGCGCTATTAAATTGAGACCTTGTACTAGTTGTCCTCTTCAAAGACCAACATCATATGCTCTATAATCACATTGTGTATCTTTCCTATTACAATAATCGGCATTATGATATTTTCTATATGAATTTCCATGCACCAAATATCCTTCATGAATTTCTTTAAATCTTCATTGTTTTTTAAAGGGATTCCAAAATCATTTTTCTCAAAGTCAATTTCGTTTGGGTTTTTGAGGTTTTTCAAGTCAATTTTTAAGGATTTTTGATCCTCATGTTTTCAATGTATGTGAACTTAATAGTCTATTTTCTCTATATCAATTTATACTAAGAAGTTTTAGTTTATTTGAATGGTACTTTAAAAAAGCTCTCTTAAAAAATCTGCAAACTTTTTAACCGAATTAAAATTTCTTTGACCGTTTTCAAAGCCATAAATTTGCTCAAACTAATAGCTTAGTTGTCAGTCACTAATCTTTAATATAGGTCCATAAGTTTTAAAATCCATAATGCATACAAAAAAAAGCAACTGGATAATAAGCTGAATCCATTTGATATACTTTTTCATTTTTTCTTATTTTTATTGACTTCTTCTTACCATTGTCTTGAAGCTTCTTAGATTGTACAGTGCCTGCTTCATAAAGGCTATTTTCTAAACATTCTTACATACATTAAGATCCTGGTAGACGTTGAGATCCTCATCAGACACGAAAGTATATTCCATTTTATAATTATATATAAATGACAGTATAAACTATATCAATTGGTGACAATGAAGGCAGCTTGCTATTCTACAGAAACTATGAAGATCTTTCTCAAGCCTATATTGAGGATTGTAATAATATGGTTTATTAAAAAATTAAAGAAAATTATGAAGGCACTTTTATTGATGTGTATGATTCTTGAGTTCTTTTTAGTGTCTAAGATGACCTTATATTATAGCTTATAGTTTCTTAAGACTCAAATATAATTGATGATCTTCAAAGCATTTCTCATATCAGAGAGCTTGTCTCAAAGGCTCTTAAAGGAAGACTCAGCTCAGATTCTGTGGAGGAAAATTTTGCTGATCTGATGATAGTTTTTGACTAAATGGTCTCAATGGGGTTTGCCTTTTAAACATAGTCTAATCTTATTGACAGTATTTTAAACTTATACTCAAACAATGAGAAAATATAAGATGAGATTTCAAAGGAAAAAGAAAGAGAATAATGAAAAAATATGCAGCAATAGGCTGAGATAATTAAAACAATCGATATTACATAGAAAACTCTACATGATTAAATGCTTGAGATTGAACAAGAGATTTTGTATCAAGTAAAGCAAGATAATATAGAAAAACAATACATATAAGAAGATCTTAAGGTGGTCAATATAGCTAAGTAAAATAATATAGAAGCCTTATCTTTAAGGTAGTAGAAAAAAATTATGCAAAATTAAACAGATTTTTAAGAAAGAGAAAAATACGCTCAAAAAATAACACCATAAAAAGAAGAGTAATTTAATCCTCTAGAAGAAGACATTGTCATTTATATTAATGAAAATATTAAAGGAAAGATGCTGTCAAGCGGAGCAGTTGAAAGGCTTGATTTACAGGGCAGCTTGTAAATGGAGATCAAAAATCCAAATCTAAAAAGACCTGTAATAAAGTTTGAAAATGAAGACAAAAAAATTGGTATGAGACTTAGCCCAACTTTTAATAAAGTTAGTTTTCTATAAGGAATAATATAATTAAAAGAAAATCTTCCAGGAATAAAAAGACTAAATAAGACAGAGATTTTAAAGTACTCTTTATAAGAGAAAAACTATGAACAGATTTTCCCCTTAGAAATAACAACATGGATCTCAGATAGATAGTTCTCTTGTGAAATAAACTTCAATAAAGACAACGAGTATTTTGATGGTCTAGAAGATATATAGATTGTTTACTAGGACTAGTATATGGATAAGTTTAGCATTTTGTAAATTGAGTAAAATCAGACTATTGATTAGAACAATCAGCAGCTTATTTGGAGCATTGATAAGCTAGATAAAGAGAATTAAACTGCAGCGATTATTTTAAACTATGAAAATGTAATAGACTAAGAGAGCTTTTATCCAGCTACTGTTTCTTTTGAGTCCTGACAAACTATCTTCAATCCTGAGATAATTTATATTCAATCTGAGGAAAGTAAAGACAGCTATAAATTTTTGGTCAAATGATAATAAAAATGTGTCTCTTTTGAAATTCAGTTGGAATAATAATAAGATAATATTATTTATATAATTTAAATATACTAACATGGGGTTTGGGGTTTGGGG
>ERZ724508.1898-NODE-1898-length-11614-cov-8.283848_pt1 | contig 11614 bp, 6 predicted proteins | sample MGYA00376041_ERZ724508 | MGnify/ENA primary metagenome ERZ724508 (study PRJEB28724, sample SAMN07190887) | wastewater metagenome | isolation source: effluent of sewage treatment plant in Hong Hong | place: USA: Christiansburg, Virginia | collected 2016-03-01 ... | reverse complement strand
TTGTTGATTTTTTAATATATCTGGATAATAAAAGTATTGAAGATAAATTTAAAATTAATAACATATAGACTATCGAATAAGTCAAGCTGTTAACTATTGAATAATTAAATGATTTTCAAATAAACAGAAGGTACTAGTTAAAAATAGAGAACTTCTTTAATTTAAATAAGAATTAAAACTAAAATTGTTCTCTATTAAATATAAATTAATATGTACATATAGGTACAGATATATTAGATGATTGAGGCATTTAAAACAATAATAAAAAGACTTTTAAATAGATGATAAAATACTACAATATATCTTAAAGTTAATTTATACTAATAAACTTCAGTCATAAATTTTAATAAGATGATCAAGAGATGATTTTAACTTAAGAATATATTTAAGAGTATGATCTTGAACTCCCTTCTTCAATTTTCTTATTTCTTTAATTAAATTTTAATAAAATATAATTTATAAAAAATGAAGCTTAATTTCTACCTATTTTTAATCACCTTTTCTTTACAAGATTTAAGATACACAGACAAAATAGTCTAAGATGATTTGTCTACCTAAAATTTCAGCTCAAAAATATAGTACAATATTCTTCCATATGGAGAGGTACCAATGGGATGAGAGATTTATGGCATGCTTGTCCTCACTAACTCAGACATGTGTCAAAACTACTACAACAATTTACCTACATAAAACTAACCAATGTTTTTCTTAACAAATAGCACCGGATGTCCTTTAAAAAGAAAATCATTAAATGCTGAGAACTCCAATGCCAAAATGCTTTTAATACAAACTTAATAAAATGAAAGCCCTTAGGATATTCTAAAGAAAATAAAACAAAATGATTATGGCACCATAAATATTCCCTCAGTACTTATTTCCTACGAAGATGGAGAGCAAGTCAAATGAATGGTTGAGAAATATCAACAAGTAATGCTAAAGTTTACTGTTCCTGTTCCGCTGAGCAAAACTGTATAGATCTAATTCTATGTTCATCCAAATAATAAAAAGATGTTTGAATTTATTATTAGTCTAGAAGAACACTTTAAATAGCTTAAGGAGAGTGTTAAGCTTGATTTTAAGTTCTTGCCTTAGTAATTGATCTATAACTAAGACATTGCTGCAGTTGAGAACCTGATAAATTGTATTCCATCAATTTGGGAGTATAGAGTGCTTGAACACTTCTTTGAAAACTGTATTGCTGTTGAGAAATTCAATTAAGATTGTTTGATTAAAAACCTCTTTAAAATTAGTCATCTATAAAAAGAGTCGATCAAAAAATGCGCAGTAGATTAAGGATAATATTTATAGGATCTTTAAAAAGAAATCTAAGAGAGACAAAATATTAATGACTAAATATATATCAATAATAAACTATATTATGGTTCATTATAATCTGAGACTTTTTTTGAAGCTGTTTGTGGAGCTTTTGAAGAGACTCCAAAAGCATGTTTATTTCTATAGAATAAATACTCGGTTTATTTAAGCTATGAATAAGTTGTTTAACAAAGATTAAGGACTAAAAATACAAAGAAAAAAATTCTGTATTTTTTAACTCTTATTCTATTAATTGGCGGAGGGCTAATTATATATAAGGTCTATGAGAAAATTTACTCTCTTTATTTGTAGAACAATATAGAGAGCATTGTCAGATCATCAATGGGGACATATGAAGCAATTGGCTAATAATATTTCTTATTAATTGATTTATAATTATGAGGCTTTATTTGAGTCTTAAGAAATACTCAATGATGATAATCTGATAAAGATTTTTATTAGTAATCTTTTTAATTAAAAGTCTAATTAAAGTATTTAAAATTATAAATGTAGTTTTGATCATATAAAAAATATCTTTACTTAATAAAATCTATTTAAGGGTCTTAAGGTTACATCTAAAAAAAAGAATCTTAATTAAATATTATTCTTTTAACCCATATTATTTATTGATATATAATTTGATACAGTCAGTATTTAAAATTAAATTAAATTTGAAGAAACGAAAGACAAAATATTAATTATAAATATACTATTAATATTCTTTTATTATGTTATTCTAGTTTTTAAATATATATTTAATTCTCTTAAATAAATAATAAATTTAAAATTTGTTTAAACTTAGACAATAAATTAGCAAAAATTTTATTAATAATTTAAATTCGTTTTTTAGAGCTAAACTTTGTGTAAATTTCTTAATTATTTTTAATGTGTATTTTATATAGTAAATGGGTAACTGTTTTTCTTAAGACAAATCAATGCATCCAAAGAAAAAATAATTATAATAGCAAATGCCCACAACCACAAACAAGCCAGCAACCCCAATCACATCTAATAAAGAAGAAGATTTCAAACCGAACTTTACTCCTTTGAATCAAAAGTATATAGAAGATGTTTATCAAGTAAGCAGTCATATTTTAGGTTAGGGCAGTTTTGGAGAGGTTAGATTGGCAAAGCACTTAATAACATAGCAAACAAGAGTTGTTAAGATAGTTTATCTCAAGGACAAAGATGAGCATGAGAAGAAGAAAATTATAAAGGAAATTGATGTCATGATGCAGCTTGATCATCCCAACATTGTCAAGCTATATGAGTATTTTCTAACCAATAAAGCCATCTTTATCATCATGGAGTATCTTCCTGGAGGAGAGTTGTTTGACAAGATTATAAAGAGCAAGAACTTTACAGAAAATATAGCCTGAGATTATATGCATTAGATTTTATAAGGCGTCAATTACTTGCACTCAAAAAATATTGTCCATTGAGACCTAAAGCCTGAGAATATTTTGTTCAGTGCCTCTGGAGAACTCAAGCTTGTTGATTTTGGTACAAGTAAAGATGTAAATAAAAACAAGATGAGAAATACTTATGGAACAGCTTATTATATAGCGCCTGAGATTCTATAAGGCAATTATGATATTAAGTGTGACATTTGGTCTTGCGGTGTCATATTATATATTTTCTTCAGTGGCAAGCCACCATTTAATGGCGCCAATGAAGATGAGATTCTCTCAAGTGTAAAAAAAGCAAAATACAACATGAACTTAACCTCATTCAAAATGGTCTCTGAATAAGGTAGAGATTTGCTATAAAGAATGCTTAGTAAAAATACAATTGATAGACCAACTGCATAGTAGTGCATAGATCATCCATGGTTTATATAGTTCTCCAACCAAGACAATATTCTTTAGGCTGATTAGTATCTTAAGAATTTAAAGTCCTTTGACGTCAAGAGCAAAGTACAGCAAGCTATATATATGTTTTTTGTTCAGCATGTCATGTCATAAGAAGAACAAAAAGAGTTGACAAATTTATTTAGAAAACTTGATCTCAATTAAGATGGAGTCTTATCAAGAGATGAACTTATGGAGGCTTTTCAACACAGCAATGTTTTTATTACTAAAGAGGAGTTGCAAAGGCTTATTGATTAAGTGGACAACAATAACAATAATGCTCTTGACTATACTGAGTTTGTTACAGCAGCCATGCAGAAGAATGAGGTCTTCACTGATGAAAAAATAAGACAATGTTTTAAGATTTTTGACATAAATGGAGACGGAACAATAAGTGTTGTGGAGTTTAAGACCATTTTAGAAGGGAAGCAAAATTTGTCAATGGAGGTCTGGGGAAAGATGATTTAAAAGCTTAATGAAGAACAAGTCACACAAGATATGGATTATAATCTTTTCAAAAAAGTTTTTCTTTCCATTGTTTAATATATATTATTTATAAATTTTTATATATCACTAAAATATACTCCAGTTAATATTGTTTAATAACTATATTAAAAAACATTATAACATCTATAAAATATAAAATAAAATTATTAGTTTTCGATAATTTTTTTGATATTTTCTGCAAGTCATTCTACGTTAGGAAAAGGCAATTCTTTAGTCTTATTGAAAATCTCAATTTACTCAAAAATCACTTTGAATTCTCCCATTTATTAAATTGTCTTGGTTATAAATGTTAATACAACTATGTTGAATCCAATCAGAATTAATTTCTATTTCACATCTAAATTTATTATTTTAGGAAGAGGTCTATTTATATAATGGAACAATCCTTCAGCTTGCCAAACAACTCCAAGAATAACAAACTTTAGTACTTACAGAATTTATAATAAATATCCATATTATTTCTTTAGGTAAATTGGTGTCTCAACAACCTTCAGATTTAAGAATCATTTTTCTAAATTGATCTTTACTCTTTTGGCTTGATTTATATAGCCACAATTCTCACAGTATTTTATCTCAAGTTTGAAAACTCCGTTTGGGTCTCTGGCAAGATATTCAGACACAATATCCTTAAGTCGTTGTCTTTACTAAGGCTCATATATTTTCTCTCTTTCTTTCTCTTATTTTCTCTATGAATAATCATAGATGAAGACTGCAGCTGTAATTAGAAATAGAATCTTTGAGACAATATTATGTGTTAATTACATTTATAATTTTATGAGTCTGGAGTTACAAAGACAGCTTTGAATTAACTAATAATAACTTTAGGACTATATTAAGGATCTTAACCAATGGGATAACAATTCATAAAAATAATGCTAATAAAAGAGAGAGAAAAACACATAGGAATTTCCAATATGAAACTTTGTTTCTTAAAAAAATTAAGAAAATCTAAAAATAAGTATTAATAAATAATCTATCGAAAGTTATTATAAGGCTTGGGAGAGTATTGATGTGGTGAGGTAACAAGGATAAAGAGCTTGATAAGATTGACTCGGTTACTATTAAAAGCCGCATTAATGAGGAGGATAATTGATTCTTACTAAAGTCTTAAGAATCATAAGAAATAAAGAAAAAAAGTGATTAGGATTTTAACAAGGGATTATTCAATAAGGCAGAGGTTTAATACAGATAGGCTTTGAGTATGTTTGAGAATGATTGCCAAGAGTTTAAAGAGCTTAAAAAGTATAAGAGAACAATAATAGACTTAACTAATAATATAGCGTAATGCTTAATAGAATAATTCTGATATAAAGAAAGCATTGAGATTTTACTTAGGAGTCTTGAAATAAATGACTAGAATATAAAAACATATTTTTGACTCTCTAAAAGCTATATGTAAGCTAACAAGAATGTTGAACTATCATAACTAGGCTATGAATTATATTTAAAAAGGTTTATTATTAGCAAAGGAAGTTTAGGAAAAAGACTCTTTTTTAAAGCTCTTAAAGTTTAATAGAAAAAATTAAATTTGGTACTAATAAAAATTTTAATAATAGTTGGTTGTTAATCTCAACCAAGATATAAATAATAAATAATAATGGATTTAGTTAGATATTGAAGAGGAGTGTCAAAATAATTACGCTTAGAATAAAACAAATTCTAGCAACGAAATTTATAATAACAAATTATTTCTTAATAAATGTGACAAAAGTCAAAGAATAAATTCTTTAAGATCTTTAGAAGTTTTACAAAAACATAAAATATCTAACATAAAACTCAAATTATCTTAAGTATAGAAAATAGACATTTAATATCCAATAAAAGAATAAAAGATATAAGGAATATACAATCCTGGACTGAAATCAAATTCCAGAGTAAAAATTCAAATAAATTAATAAATATAAAATAATAAATATAATTAGTACTCTTTTCCTTTGGGTATATTTCTCTGTGTTGTTTTGAAAACTAAATCGCCGGAATTTATCAATAATCTTATAGCTACTACCATGGCTATTGATATGCAAATAAATATGACTATTCCAAGAACTCCATTAGACCCAATATTAACTTACTACTTCCTCACTTGCTCCTCTTTAATCTCTGCTTACTAACACATCTACAATATTGATAGGATTGTTAAAATTATAGAGCACTTCATTATAAAAAATATATTACTTAGAGATAATTTGTTCAACAATCTCAAACTCTTTTTATTTTAAAATAAACAATCAATCTTATAGAAAAAAAAGTTTGTTTTCCAGCTCAGAAATCATTTTACTTCTTTCGTCAAAAATCTTATCCAGTTCTCTTTATCTTTGCTAGAGTTCTATTTTAATTTTATCCAAATAATGAACAACATTATGATCAACAGGTCCCTAGAAATCTTTTTTGTTTATGATCTCTCTATTAAAAACTCCTAATGAGGTGCCCATCATAGCTCCTGCTCCAACAAAAGCAAATTTCTTTAAAATCTACATAATTATTTGAAGTATATCAACTGACTATAGTTTTCAATACTTAAAATCCTATTCTACTAACTTCACTTGCAAATTTTTGTCTTATAATTTTTTTGTTTTATTTTGTAATTTTTAAACAACATTTTATTGGAGTTTTATTGTCAGGTTTCTTTCTTATGAAACTGTATATCTAAATAGTAACCAGCTTATTAAAAAGATATATCATATATCCATAATAAAATATAACTTAATTTTGAACTTAACTGATTTATAAATGAACAATTTATTTTCAATTTTGTCTTTAATTAGTTTATTTTAAATAGAATGTTTGTAAGAAAATATACCATGAGAAAATAGACTAGTTTTGTCTCACAAAAACATAAATAGACATGAAAGAGGGTTAGATGACTCGTAGGTACTAGGAACTATACTTACATATGTTTTAAAGAATATTATGGGCGTAGCTGCAGGAGGAGTTGCAGGCTATATGGCTGAGGATTATTTTTTCAATCCTGACAACAAAAAAGATGCTTTATATAATTGACCTTAGTTTCTTAAGTTTAAGGACAAAGCCATTAGAGAGCTCTCTGATTAAAACTAAAAACTCGACTCAGATTAACAAAAAATCAACAAAATAATTCAATGAATTTCGGAGAAGACTTTTCAAGCTAGCCAAAAATACTATGATTTTGATTGAGCTTTGAGAGACATGGTTTTAAATATCCACTTTGATATTGTGAAAAAGAAATGGAGAAAAAAATAACACTAGTATGAGGAAGATTAATAATTTACTCAATTTATAGAACTTTTTATTTTATATTATTTTTAGTTAATTTATCATGATTTGTAAGAATTTTCATGCAGGCTGTTAGTTTCTAATACCAATTGAAAACGAAATAACTCATTATTAGAACTGCTTGTATTAGCTTTAAATATGCTAGTATTGTTAGAAAGAGTTATACAGATGAGATCTTACAGAGCATTTAAGCGAGTGTCCAAATGTGAAACTAAACTGTCAATATTGTCAAGATAAAATTCAAAGAAAAGATATTAGTATTCATTAGTAAAGTTTATGCTAGGAGTTTTGTCATAAAAACTGCACAGGATGCTAGCAGAAAATTTAGCTAAAAAACTTTAATAATCATTTATAGATTTGCTAAGAAATTGAGCTTATTTGTTTTTGCTGACAGAACTATAAAAGAAAAGATCAAGAAAAGCATACAGTAAAATAATGTCTAAGAAACAATTTAAAAATTATTCAAGAGAAATAATCCAATAAAATTGAGAACTTATAATAAGACATAATTAATATAGAAAACTCTTTAAACAAACAAAAGACCTATATAGACAATAGATGTGACCTCTGTTAAGAAATAATGTGTGAAGTGTATCAAAAACAATGCCATGCATGTTAGTAGAATTTCTGCAAAAAATGCCATCAAAAAATATTTCAATTTTGCAAATTATGTAGAGTGTATTTTTGTGAGTCTTGTAACTTATCATTTGTAACGAGAGATGGTTGTCTATCATGCTGACCTGAGAATTTCAAGCATTAATTAGCCAAGTTGAAAGAGCTGCTAAATGAAGACCAAAGTAAATAAATAATTAAAACTAAAAATATAATACTTATAATATGAATATTTAATCCCATTTGAGAAGACCTCGTTCAACCCAATCAAATATAGAGTCGTTTCTGTAGCCTTTTTGATCCATAAGATCCTAGAACAATTATTTATACTTAGCATAGTCTGGTTCTTGAGCAAAATGAAGATCTCTTGTAAGTCTTAAAAACTCTGAAAATTAAGGTGGCAAATCTTTGCAAAGTTCTTCAATTGTAGTTTGCATTTTTTTCTCTTTTATTTTGGTGTATTTTTCTCTCAGTGCAGTTACTCTTAGTCCTTACCAAGGCAATGTTCCTCTAAGAAAGTAAATAAAAACATAAGCTAAGGTTTCCAGATCATCTCTTCTGGACTGCTCAATTCCAAGATGAGTATTTATTGAGGCATATCTTGCTGTACCTGTAAGCCCTTTTCCATCCTTATAAGGAATATGTTCCTTATTAGAGTTCATGTATTTTTTGGCAAGTCCAAAATCCAAGATAAAAACTCAATGGCTTTGTTTCTTGTAGCCAATAGCGAAATTGTCAGGCTTGATATCTCTGTGGATAATTCTTCAGGAGTGAATGTACTCAACTCTCTTTAGCATTTATATTGCGGCCATAAGAGTTGTCTTTAGGGAGAATTTTTACTTACACATCTAAAAGAGACTTTCTAATGATGGTCCAAGAAGGTCCATGATCATTATGTTTTTTCCAGGTTGAGTGCCGTAGAATTTTACCTAAGGAATGGCTTGAGCTATAACTGACGCTTCTGAGTGAAACCAAAGATAGATTTTGCACTCAAGATAGAGTTGCTGATTTCGCACATCAACATCTTCAAATTTGATGGCAACTTTTTACTTGTCAACAAAATTAATTGCCTCCCAGATCTCACCGAATGCTCCCTTTCCTAATTTTTTGATAAGCTTGTATTTTTTACCGATAATCTGATCCCTTTAAATAGTAGACATTATAATTATAATTTTTTTATTTTTTAATTATCAAAGATCTTTGAATTTAGGCTTGAGAATTTTGATGAATTTTTAAGAACTAAAGGGTTGTCATAATAGAACTATAGGTTTTTATATATTTAACTTAGATCTATGTCTTATATTTTTGATTTTATTTGATTTTCTTGTTGAATTTTTAGTAGTTTGCTTTAAGCTGAAATAAGTTCTTAATTTAGATTTTCTTAGTAATTTTAAGTCAGTATAATTTAAGAATATATTGTTACTATTTCCTATATAGTATTAATGTTAGTAAAGTAATATAATATTATGTTGGGATATTTCTAAAGAGTTTAATTTGAAGCTAAAATTTCTTATTACTTATTTACAAAACAAAAGGCAACGAAACTAAGTTCATTATCTTAACATGATATAATAAGATCTAATTAATCAAAATTCTCTATTATCAAAAAAAATTATTTCTGATTATTTATTTCTATATAGAACTAATTGAGCTTTATTTTGTCATCAAATGTGAGTTAAAAAATCTCCTCTAAATTTTCTTTTAATTTTCGCATTTAAAATTTCTCATTAATAAAAATCATATAAATATTAACTTATTATTAAAATTAATTGTTAAGGTAAAGGATTCCAAGCTCTAGTTCAATTAGCTCATTCATTTTTTCTATAATAAAATCCTCATATAAACTCAGCTTATAATAAAAATACAGCTCATTTTATTAAACTATATATTAAATTGCTAAATAAATAGTATTGTCTTCGTAATGGCTGTATGCAAAAAGCTTTATGTGATTTTCATTAACTTATTTGGCAATTAAAGAAAACCCAATATTTTTGCATAGTTGATTTATATTTTCATAAGTTAAAATAATCTATGTCTTTTTTATCTCTTATTACTCTCTTAAACTTAGCCATTGTTCTTGAAATTCTTTTTCTGAAATTCTGTACTAAACTTTAAAGAAATTAGAGCCTGCTACAAATGTCTAATTTTTTGTTTGGTTGATGAAATCCACAGTCCTCTCTGTAACACTATGTTGATTTTATTTAGTATTATTTATTTCTTATTATGATTTAGATTTGAAATTTTCATCTTAGTTTTGTTCTTGATTTTAATGAGCAATTTCTTTAATTTTTCTTGATTCTCTAAATAGTGGAAAGCATACCCACTATCTAAGGTAGTCTTTCTACGCCTTTCAATACATAATTTACAAATTGTTTATTTCATAATTCTGATACAAGAACTCAAATGTTGTTTTATTGTCATTTTTATTACTTATATATTCATTAAGAGACTAAAAAATTATTTCTTTATTTTAGTATAAAGAGAGTAAATAAAAACCTGCTCTCTATTGAATTTAATCTGATATGATCTCATTATCTGTTTAAATTTTTAGCAACTAACAAAAAGAAATCAAAACTGACTAGGTTTCAATTGGCCTTAGTATAAATATATAAACAATAACATTTAACAAAAGTATTTAGGTTTATTCCTCAATTATTATTTACTTATTGAAAAATCAATTTATTATATGCTCAAGTATATAAGGAGATGATTATAAAGTATTTGAATTATTAAAAACAATTTTTAGAATTTATTTTACACATTTTTGGCTTGTAAAAGTGCCTATATTTTTCAGCATAATTTTTTGTAAGTCTTCGCAATAATCTTTACTTTATTTCATTATAGAGTTAATTATCTTCAAAATTGCTTTGTTTATTTTACTAGAATTATAGTTAAAAAGTATATCAATTTAGCTTATTAAATACAATATTTAAATATTGCTTAATTTATTTATGTTTGATAGACAAGACAAAGTTTCAGCTATAATTACCTTATCTTTTGATTGCAAATAAAACATAAGGTCTTTTATAACATGCTATTGATTTTAGTCATTTATCAAAAACTTAATTATCTTAAGCTTAAGTTTGAATATTATCATATGCTCTAAAGTACTACATAAAAAATATTGATAATATTTCATAAAAAATTCTCAAGATTTCGAATGTACTAATAAAAGTATATGTCTTAATACAATCTCTTATTGTTCTAATTCAGCTGTAAAATAATGCTACAATAATATAGGACTAAAATGATCAAGAACTTATTATTGAGTATTTGGATACTTATTTGTAAACTTTAAGAAGATCTAAAATATCTATAAAACAAGAGCTAGATTATCTGTCTCCAAAGACTCCTCTAGCATAGACATAATATCAAACATTTATTCTTTATTTTCAGGCTCAAATCTTTAAATTATTTTTAGCAGTATGCATTTTTCATGAGGATCAAACTCATTGAATCTGTTCAGCAAATAGTATATAATTTTAGTATTGGTTATTATTCCTCCTTCTTAGTTCATAATTTCATTTAAGACACTTATACAAGCAATAACCACCTATCAATTAGTGTCTCTGATAAAATTATATAGCTACTCTATAATTTATTGCTCATCAAAAAACTCCTTATCTTAATAATATATTTTTAAGCATGAGATAATTGCTATTTTTTTTACATAGAAATTAAGGTCTTTAAATCCCTTAAGAATTTCTCTCTTTGCGTGACTTAAAGCCTCATCAGTCTAAATCATGCATAGGGTTTTTAGAGCCTTGCCTCTTATTCTATAGTCTTCGGAGTTACAGTCTTTGATAAAAGCATTAATGGTCATTAGAGCAGTTTCCTCATTGATGACAGCATATTTGAGCAGATACTGATAAATCATTTTTTTATTAGCTATATTTTATGTGTATGTATATATCATGACATTGGTAAACAACTTGGACATGTCAATGTCTCTAGACATGTAAAGTATAAGCTTGGAAAGCACTATATATAGCTCAGAGTCAGATACAATTGTTTGTTAGGAGAGATCGTGAAAAAGCTTTTTTAGTTCATTTACTTCTCCCTTTTTCTAAAAGTATGAA
>ERZ724508.1894-NODE-1894-length-11626-cov-11.619998_pt1 | contig 11626 bp, 9 predicted proteins | sample MGYA00376041_ERZ724508 | MGnify/ENA primary metagenome ERZ724508 (study PRJEB28724, sample SAMN07190887) | wastewater metagenome | isolation source: effluent of sewage treatment plant in Hong Hong | place: USA: Christiansburg, Virginia | collected 2016-03-01 ... | reverse complement strand
ATTGCTTTTTATCGTGCTAATCCTTGGTATTCTCTGGGTATTGGTAATGTGAATAAATTGTCTGGTGGATCTTGATTTTTTGTTTTAGATGGCAAATTTGTCCTCACGAGTGCTCATGTGGTAAAAGATCAAACGCGCGAATACCGTATTATTCTCTCAGATAATCAAGAATTTTCTACAAAAACTGTTTGGGTAGATCGTAGTGGACGTGACCTGGCATTGTTACAAGTATTTGATGGGTCATGAAAAACTTATACTCATTCGTCATCTCTTGGGATTTCATCTAAGATGAAATCTGCTCCAGGTGAGGTCGTACTTGCATTTGGTAATCCGCTCTCTCGTCTCCCAAATAGTGTAACTATGGGTATCATATCAGCTGTAGATCGTCGTATTCTTTCTTCTCCAAATTTGTGAAATACTATGACATGACTTATTCAGACTGATGCAGTTATTCATCCTGGTAGTTCTTGATGACCTCTTGTTGGTACGGATGGGCGTGTTATTGGCATCAACACTGCTATCCTTGATAATCTCGCGTGATTTGGCTTTGCAACGCCAATGACTCAACAAGAATTAGTAGCTATAGTTGAACATTTAGGAAGATAATAACCTCATTCTTTGCATTGTATTCAGTACAAAGAATGAGGTTATATTTCGATCCATATTCCTAGGGTCATGAGAATTTTACAAATCGAAAAATCTCCTAAGGATAATCTCCAGTGATAGTGATACTCAAGTTCCCAGTGTAATCTCCAAAAGTCTGTTCATCATCAACCTTTCCACTGTATTTTAACTTGAAAGTATAGACATTATATTGTCAGCTTGTATTAATTGATGCTGATTGGCTATACACAACACTACCAGATGGTGCCACTGGAGTGATGGTATAGATACCACCACTCTCGGTATGATATCCCCATCAGGTACTACCTGTATAGGTTTGTATACTATTACCTCATTGTGTTAGCGTTGTCCCATTGATTTTGATGGTAAACGCTGCTCATACCGTAGATACCGTTATAACTTGTTCGAGTGCTGGTGGAGATGTACTTATATTATCAATATCATACGTATCAGACGATACATTCATAAGAAGCGCATCAACATAGAATGTTCGGCTATTGGTTGTTTGGTTATTACTGGTATCTACAATAGTAGTATCGAGACGGTATTTTCACATCGGTATGTTCGTGATTTTTGCTGTTGTTCCAGTGAGTGTTGTCCCAGTAAATGTAAGAGCTGTTGATGGTGCATAAAGCATATAACTACTCGTATTTGTATCCCATTTGTAGAGTGATCATTGTATACTTCATGAGTTAATTGCTATATTGTCAGAGTATCCATACGCAATATCAAATGTTCCACCACCAATAAGCTTGTTATCAGCAATTGAAACTGAAGTGAATGTCGGTGCTGTTGTATCGAGTGCTGTTGATGATACAGGTTCGACTCGTGATGCTGTATTATTATTGGTAGGGTTTTCAGTTGTGCCACTGAGACGTGCAATGGCTGCTGTATAGGTTACATTGGTTCCGCCGGTGGTTACTCATGGCGTAAGTGGAATGGTAACTGTATCAGAGATATTACCATTAAGGGTAAAATTCTTTGTACAATCTACAATACGCGTAGCTGGGATGAATGCTGCACATGACCAGCCATTATCGGTTATTGCTACATTAGATCCTGTAAATCCTACTGGAAGTGTAAAACGAATTCTTTTATTCCTAGCAGAATTTCCAGATGCCGCATTGTATGCTGTAGCGGTTATGGTGGATTCTTGATTGACTGAAAAATCAGGTGTTGGTCCAGATAAACGCACCTGAAGATCAGGAGTTGCGGAGTTACCGTATGGAATATATGCCCATTCAACGGTAGCACTGTATTCACCAGGAGTAGATCCAAGTGTCCATTGCATACCCATAGCATTATCGGCAGCACCAGCAATGCTATTATCATAGTCAAAACCATTTGCAGTATCGTAGTTTACCAGAGCATATCATTTGACTTCATATGCTGACCATACTAATCATGATAAAACTTTAAATTTTACAGCAAATTTATCAGTTGTATCAAATACACCTAATGATTGTGAACTAACATCATAGAATCCTGCATCATTTGCATCATCTCCACCAATATAGGTATCCATAGCATAATAGAACTTTACATTCTCTGTATTACCGCTTGGAATATTTATAGTCCATTTCCACGTAAAATAATCATTGGGCGCTTGATATTCCCATTCAATTTTGAGATTGTAGTAGAGATTATTTGTATGTAGTGCTTCAATATTGGTTGTTGCACTATATTTGTTTCCATTCTGAAATCATCCAGTTGTGTTAGCTCCATTAAATGGTATTCCGACATTGTTTCCATACACTATTGACCCTATACGCATAGCTGGCCATGACCATGGTGATCAACATCCTGATGCTGGTACACTCCCACCATAAATTTGATTGGTATTAATGTATTTAATTTGTGCTTGAGCACAGTCACCTACAACAATATTGAGTCAAGTATTTACATTTGTACCACCCGCTGCATTGATGGTAAAAGATGAGGCTCAGCATGTATAAAATTTGATATAGCCATCTTTTGCATAAGCAAAGCTCGCCTTATTCGATACTCATCATTTTTTGTCACAAGTTGCATTTGCATCGAGTGTGAGTCCAGAGGTATTGTAGTTTTTGTCATTTGCATGACGTACACGAATTCGAAATTTCTGTCCATCAGCATATGGCGTCCGCACCTTGACTTCAACTGGTTTACTAAAGATGAGATGTTTTCATTTGGTGCCAAGCTCAAAAGTGAACTGATTATTGGGTTTTGCTTTTGCTTCGGCAGCATTCGCTGTCGGGAGGATTAATGATTGAATACTATCAAGAAAACCTATTTTTGAATCATTAGCTGTATCATTAATAGCTTTTTGTTCTTCATCCTTGCTCACTGGAGTAATTCCTATATCGCTTGCTTTGATAGTATCATTACTGCCGGCTATATCGATACTTGTTTCTGGTGCTATTTTTGCCTCAATTTTTCCACTCTTCACAATACCTTTGAGCTTCATTCCATTTGGGAGAATGAGCTTATCTCCTTGTATCTCTTCACTCGGTTTTGTAGATATATCTCATTCTTCTATGAGATCAGCAAGGGGTGTTGATTTGATTTGATCGATCGAAACCCGCTTTTCTTGTCCTCAGATTTCCTTTTTGGTACTGATATTTTTTTCTGTAATTTGTGAGTCTTCGACAAGTCCTTGAGCCCATAAATACGAGGTGTTGCTGAGAAACAATACCAGGATAGATACGAATGAAAGAATTTTCTTGTACATATGTTTCTTATTTCATCATATTTTGTCAGAAATTGCACGAAATTAGCCTTGAACAAATATAATATTTGGTTGTGGTGATGTTTTGAATTTTATATCCAATATTCTTTGCACGATTTTTACCTTGAAAATGGAGATGGAAGATTCTGATTTTCATCAGAATGACGGGTAGGAATTTTTGTCATTTTGAGCCTATGAGAGATTCATCACGCAAGATTTTTTTATTGAACTTGCAGTCGAAGAGATTCCCGACTCATCGTGTCTGCGCGATTTGTTGGGCTTAGAGTGATATACAATATCAATATCATTTTCCTTTTCGTTCCCCCTCGTTGAGGGGGCTAGGGGGAGTTGTGCTCTGTATTCATTATTTGTCATCCTCGCGGAGGCGGGGATCTACTATTTTATGTCTCTATCATTTCGAATGATAGAGAGAAATCCCTTCGATTGCAAGTTCAGTGAGAGTATCTTGTATAAGTGATCTCCGATTCACTGCTTTTATGTAGCTCACTGGATTGGTGAGCCTGATCTCATACATTCGAGATGACAAGCAAATACAAACCTCTTACTCCCAGACTCAGTGCGACTGTGCACTTCGCTGGACTTCCATCGGTCGCACTCATACCATACAAATCCACCCCGTCACTGCGTGCCACCCCTCAAGAGGGGAAGAATAAAAGCCTCATCGTTGTGATGAGGTTTTATAATTGAATATTTATCTCGTGAGATCTCGCATAAGTACAAGAGGGGAGTCTTGCACAAGACGAGGATCATGTTCGATGACGAATGATGCTGTTTCGCTGGTTGATGCTTTTTTGGCTAGTGTACCGTCGAATCATCTGAAGTTTTCAAAATCATAATTCCCAGACGTACCACATGATGGAATTGATTTTGGACAACGATTGAGCCATTTTCCACCAACTGTATTATTACTCATAACGCTACCATAGATATAGAGCTGATTATCCGTTGTTGCAGGTGTTAGATAGTTTGATGGTCATGTACCACTAAATATTGATCCATCAGCAATAAGTGAAGCAATAATATCTTTTACGCTTGGATCGATCCAGATGTTACCACCAGTACCATCTGATTTTTTGAGAGCAATAAAGACTTTTGGTTTTTCAGTTTTTGATCAGATATCTTTCTTGATAACTATATCTCATTCAAAAATATATATTTGCTTTGATGTATTTGCTGAGCTATCGATAACCCATGGAGTTGTGCTACTTACGAAATCTTGTCTCATCATTTGTGCTTGTTTTCGGATTTTATCTCGCTCGGTGTTGATGAGGTTCGATGAGAGGAGATCAAGGGATTTCATACTTGTACCGAGATCGCTACTTCCGATTTGTCCGAGGATCTTGAGTGGAATAGTACTGGTTGATTCTACTGTATTGAATGACTGTTTCACGAGAGGGTAGAGAATATTCTGTCCGTTGATTTTATAGGAAGCCATCACGATGAGATATCCAGTATTGGTGCCAGTGCTTGTCATCGCTCCAGTTGCGAAAGTTAGACCAATATCGATCGTTCCACTATTGGTTTGTGGAAGATTTGTTCAGAAGAGGGTGTTCGATATTTCTACTGAAAGAATACTTGTATCCCTGTTTCTTGCTCAACATGAAGCATATAGATCGGTTGCTCCAGTATTATTGAGAACATTACACGTATCAGATGCTGCAGATCGAATTCGGTCTACTATTTCCCCACTGGATGTTGTGATGATGTATTCCAGATGTGGAGTTGAGATACTTCCTGAGTCAGTAATCGTATATTTATGAGAAAATACTGATTCTCGATTTCTGAGAATTGGACTTATGATGAGACCATTATCTTTTATGAGTCATTCAAAGGTGATGTCTGATGTTGATGGTAGTGAAATAGAATCTATAGGTGTATATGATAATGGTGGTCAAGCAATCACTTTGAATGTTTTAACCTCCCAGCTTATATTCACTTTACCCGGTGTTCAGGATCGTAACTGTATTAATGTATCGGATCATGACCCTGTTGTATAGTCTGCTTGAATTATAGCTACTGTTGTTGTTCCACTCCATGATGGTTGAGGGATATGAAGTTTAGAGAAATCAGGTGTTCATGAAGGTGTTCATCAAAGTTCTGTAGGAATATCTGAGATGACCATTCCCGATCCACTGAGTGTTCGTGTAACCTCCATTCGGAGAAGTCCAGATTGCCTATCAATTCTATTGCCATATGGATCACGTATCTTGAAACTATTACTCACCTTGTCAGAATCATTGGCTATTTGATTTACTTGGTCAATAGTTGTGCTGGATATTTCTGGATTGGCTTTTTCTGGACAGAGATTTTTATAACTACCAATCAGTGTTGAGTTGTCTTGACAGTATCTATAAAAAACTGTTCCAGTTCATCATATGTTTGTTATTGCTGCTGCCATACTTGGAACACTTGCAATTGATCGAATTCTTCAAATCGAACTGTTTCCCAATCGATCAATTATAGTATAAGCATAATCGCCTGCAAGAGAGAGATCGACTCATGTAAATTGCATTGTGTTGCCTGCAAAGTATGATTTGGTTATCGCTGTTCATTCTCCAACTATTGGTGTAAGAATGAGTGTTGCTCAGGTTTGTATATAGGAATCAGGTTTTATATCTATGGTTGTTGATCAAGATGCTATGTAGACTCACGTTCCAAAGTACCCACCGGTAATGTGATATGGATCCGGTAGGAGTATTATGCCGGAGAGATCAATAAGATCTTGTGAAAAGCCTACATTTGTAAAGTATAAATTTGTAGTTTTTTTTGTACTCATATTTACGGAGCTTACCCCTGTTTGTGTAAGTCATCCAATTGCTGAACTCATTAGTGTGCCAGATCAGATTGGGGACTTATGAATGGAACAGTTCGATGCAGTTGCTATATCACCTGTATTACAATCCACCATAATATTATCTATATTTATTTTTCCAAATTGTGATGAATATATACTTCCTGTAAGAATATTATTTGTTTTATCATACAAGAGTCCACTGGAAGCTCCAGTTGCATATACATAGACGGTATGATTTATTTCAGTGGTTATCCTGTCTATAGTTCCTGTGAGTGCATATACTCCAGTTGTTGGTCACATAGGACTACTTACCCCCTCATTGCTAGCAAATACTCACGTTATTCAGATGAGACTAAAAAAGACTGAACAAGTAGATATTATGAGCGAACGTATGAGGTGGTGCATAAAGTGTTCGTTATGGCGAAATTTGAGATAAACAGTCTTGTTTAATTCTTTCTGTTATGAGTTGATTACAAAAACCTCGTTCTAATTTCCTATGAATAATAGCATCATTAAGAGCATCATTTTCTTTGCGCTCGACGCATGATTCCTTCCATCTTGGATCTGTAAGTGTATCACAGGATGCCGCTGGAGTACTACCAGTCCCTGTAAGAGCTTTTTCCATATTAACACTTGAAATACAAGCATTAACTTGAAATTTTTGTCTTAGCTTATTACATATTTCTTGTGCCTGAAGTGGTGATTGTTTTGCTTCATTCATCGTAAAAGTATCATAACAAACATCACGAAGATTGGTACTTTCAATTTTCTCACAGTCATCTTTTTTGTTCGTTGCTAATGTATTATTGAGTTTATCCACTGACTCTTTTGTAATACTTTGCACTGATGGTGTCTCCACTTGAACAGTCTTTTTTCAGTGATCAAAAAAAAGTTCACGTCACAAAAACCATGTTCCTGCCAGTATGATAGGAAGTGTGAGAAAGGTTCCAATGGCGAGCGATGTCCGATATTGCTTCGGAAACGGATTTTTTATATTCATGCAACGATGTTATCATATTTTTTCAAAAAAATCCTCTTTTGGAGAGAATTTTCGCTTGACAAGTGTATTTTCAAGAGTTTTCTAAAAACTCTGGTCCGATCATCCGCTTGGAATATACTGCTCTTCTGGGGCAAGTTCGACGAATTTTTGAGATTCCTTTCGGAATTTGAGTTGTATCTCACCGACTGGTCCGTTACGGTTCTTTCTCACGAGAACTCTGGTAATTCCCGGTAGGCCTTGAGGTGCGCCAGGGGAATCGTAGTAGTCCTCACGAAGGAGCATGATCACAACGTCTGCATCTTGTTCGATCGACCCTGATTCACGGAGATCAGAGAGGACTGGTGCCTTGTCTGGTCTACTATCCACAGCACGTGAGAGCTGAGAGAGGGCAATGATTGGTACCTTGAGTTCTCGGGCGAGTGATTTGATACCGCGTGATATCTCGGATATCTCTTGTACACGATTAGTATTCACACCGCTTCCCATAAGCTGAAGGTAGTCGATCACGATCATATCGAGTCCTGACTCCATCTTGAGTCTACGGGCTTTTGATTTGATCTCGAGGAGATTCGCAACGAAGCTATCATCGATGTAGATATTTGCTTCTGAGAGAGTCTCGAGAGCATCACCGAGGCGTGAGAATTCTTGATCGGAGAGGAGTCACTTGTGGAGCTTCCACGAGTCAACAGCCATACTCGCTGAGATCATACGATCCGTGAGTTGTTCTTTGGTCATCTCGAGTGAGAAGATTGCAACATTTTTCCCGCCTTCTCCTATATTCTGCGCAATATTGAGGGCAAATGCTGTCTTACCCATACTTGGACGAGCCGCAACGATTACCATATCGCCAGCCTTGAATCCGCCAAGCATTTTATCAAGTGATGGAAATTTACTCGCGCAAGAGTTGTTGACTGCACTTGATGGATCGGCATGAATCTCTGAGAGTTCATCATAGCGAGATGAGAGTATATCTCTGATATGAACAAGCTTATTCTGGATGAATGTTTGGGTCACACCAAAGAGTGCTTGTTCTGCTTTTTCGAGGAGTTGATTGATCTCTGATTCCTCATTGTATCCGAGCATGAGGATATCATTGCCGGATTTGATGAGTTTTCGGAGTACGGATTTTGCTTTTACGATCTGGGCATATTCCCAGATATTCGATGTGCTATAGACTGACTCGGATGTCTCCATGAGGTAAGCATTTCCCCCAATATTTTCGAGGAGTTTTCGGTCATCAAGATACTCGCTAATAGTGAGGAGGTCGATCGGGCGACTCTTTGCATAGAGGGCAATCATTGCCTCATACATATGAACATGTCGAGGATCGTAGAAATCCTCTTGCTGGAGAAATCCTGCTACTTCTCCAATTGCCTTGCTCTCGAGGAGAATACTTCCGAGTATGGCACGCTCTGCTTCGATCGAATGTGGGGGTGTTTTGAGCATTTTTATTCTTTAGGTTGTGCAGTCTTGAGTTCATCGCGAATTTCCCTCAGGAGTGATCCCATGTCTCGAAATTCATCACTATAATTTGTTGCCTCGATATATTTTTGTGTTTCGGTCTGGATCTGACCAAAATATTGCCCAATGAGCGGTATGACGGCGAGCTGTGCAATGAACCAGGTAATGATAGCAATCACGATTGTTGCTCAGAGGAGCGCGCCTACACCTCGCGCAATTCCTGCAACGAGATTCGGGAGAATCAACCTCCACGGTGATTTGATATATTCTATAAATTCCTCAAATCCGAGAGAATTAATTGCTCTGATAATGGATGCTATATTTTCGAGATCTTTCTTATCCAGCGGAATATCTTCGCGAATATGGGAAGTATCCAGGTTTAGCTCATTTGTTGCAGCTTCAGTGCTTTTTGTACGGCTTGATCGAGTGGTCATTTTATTGATTTATAGGAGAGAATAAGAAGATTATTTGATCCATCCGTCGATGAAGTCTCGAAGAACTCGGGTAACTTTGACAATATCATGGCGAGCCTCTGACTCATACGATCGCAGATCCCTCTCGACTATTTGATAGCCTTGTTTCAAGAGTGACTCTCTATCCTTGATAATGATTGGTTCTTGAAGACTTGCTTTGTATCTTTGGAGCTGATCAGCTGGAAAATCAAGATTGTTATTAACCAAGATTGAATCTATAATATTGACTCAGAGATATTTTTCAATGATTCTTATAAAATCATCAACATAAAATCCATATGTTTCCCCTGGTTTGGTCATGAGATTGACCATAAGTATAACTCGCGCATCACTTTTTGCTATTGCTTCGCACATTCCTGGTATGAGGAGATTGGGGAGGAGGGAAGTATAGAGATCACCCGGACCAAGGATAATATAGTCTGCATGCTCGATGACATCGTGCGCTTGTGGATTGAGTTTTGCTTCGCCTATGAGCTCAAGATTCGTGATAGCGATTCGTGGATCTCTATCTGGAACATCAATGTTTGTTTCGCCATCAATGATCATTCCATTCTCAAAGGTAGCACGAAGATGAACATCGGAGAGAGTGGATGGTATTACCTTGCCATCGAGATGAAAGAGCTCACCCATACGATCTATAGCAGTCTGGAGATTGCCATAGATTTGTTCCATTCCTGTGAGTATGAGATTACCAAGAGTATGACCACTGAGTGTACCATTTCACTCGAATCGATGTTCAAAAAGTGGTCGCACGAGAGCTTCGTTTCGCGAGAGTGCGACGACAGCACGTCGTACATCTCATGCAGGAAGCGTCCCGAATTCTTCTCGGAGTTTACCACTTGATCCACCGCTATCTGCCATCGTAACAATGGCTGCTATATTGAGATCATGGTACTTTTTGAGTCAGGCGAGCACCGCATCGGCACTATTTCCTCACCCAATCCTCACAATATTTTTACGTAAAGGGGTTGTATTTTTCATGTGATTTGCATACACTAATGATGCTACTGTATTTAGTTTTTATTTTTTTCAAATATGGAATTTGTTATATTCTTAGTTTTCCTCATTGCCATCGTTACACTGATGAGTTCTTTTAAGCGAATTGATCAGGGTTCACTCGGTCTTGTGGAGACACTTGGTAAATATGCAGGTACGGTCGATGCAGGTCTTCACTTCCTTATTCCCTTTGTTCAGACGATCCGTCGAGTGGATATTCGTGAACAAGTGGTCGATGTGCCGGAGCAGCAGATTATCACGAAAGATAACGTAGGTGTGACAGTAGATGGTCTTGTCTATATTCAGATTAATGATCCAAAGTCGGCAATTTATAATATTAATAATGTCTATCTTGCGGTTGTGAATCTTGCTCAGACCAACCTCCGCTCAGTGCTCGGGACGATGAGTCTCGATGAGACGCTTTCAAATCGAGAAATGATCAATGCTCGTCTCCTCGAATCACTCGATCGTGAGACGAACGCATGGTGAGTGAAGGTAACGCGAGTCGAGATCAAGCGTCTCGATCCACCTCATGATATCCAAGATTCTATGTCCAAGCAGATGAAAGCAGAACGTGAAAAGCGTGCTTCTATTCTCGAATCCGAAGGATACAAACAGGCACTCATTACTCGTGCTGAAGGTGAGAAACAAGCAAAGATTCTCCAGGCAGAATCAGAAAAAGAATCCCAACGTCTCAATGCAGAGTGACAAGCTCAGGCAGAGGTTGCGGTTGCTCAGGCTCGTGCGACAGCAATGCAACTCGAGTCGGAGGCAGCTCAAAAATATTTTCTTGGGCAAGCAGTTGCAAAAGAACAACTCTCTGTAATGCGTGATGCACTCTCTGGTGGGAATACAAAGTATGTTCTCGATACTGATTTTCTCGGTAATCTGTCTAAATTCTTTCAAAAATAATATATGACAGATGTTCTTATCGCGTATCTCGCTATCTGATGTGTGTTTCTCATGATTGAGCTTGTAACGACTGCTTTTTTCGGTCTTGCTCTTTCTCTCTCATCTTTTATCCTTGCGGGATATGTCTGGTACACTGGAGAGCTCAATTTCACACTCATACAGGCGATCCTCTATTTTGTGATATCGATCATTCTTCTCATTACCTTTCCGAGGCTCTTGCGAAAAAGCCTCCCAACGATTGAGTATCCTATCGGTGTGAAGGCATTTATTGGTCAAACATTCCATATTCACCTTACTCCACGTGGTGATAAGGCAATAGATATCAACGGTGTTTCGTACCTCCTTCTTGGAGAGTCGGATGATTACACAGTAGGGGAGAAGGTGAAACTCCTCTCCTATGAGGGATCGAAAGTAGCTGTTAAATCGCTCAAAGATGAATAGAGAACAAATAGAGCAACGATTTTTGGAATATGGAATGAAGTTCGATTCTGAAATTATTGATCAATTTCATCAATTTCTCGATCTCTTTGTGGAATACAATAGTCATACGAATCTCTCAGCGATTCGTGAGCGAGAAGATATCGTGCTCAAGCATTTTATCGATTCACTCATGGTGAGAAAATTCCTCACTCTCTCAG
>ERZ724508.1893-NODE-1893-length-11630-cov-3.761296_pt1 | contig 11630 bp, 9 predicted proteins | sample MGYA00376041_ERZ724508 | MGnify/ENA primary metagenome ERZ724508 (study PRJEB28724, sample SAMN07190887) | wastewater metagenome | isolation source: effluent of sewage treatment plant in Hong Hong | place: USA: Christiansburg, Virginia | collected 2016-03-01 ... | reverse complement strand
AATATGATTGAGTTTTATGGCAAGACTTTCAGCTTTAATTTGTGAGGTGGGACCAGCGGTTTGCAGAGTAACATCAAGATTTGCAAGTGATATAATTTCTTCAATAATAATAGGCACAAAAGAAGATTTCAGATTATTTTGAGATTCCGCTAACATTTTATCAATCTGTTCTTGTACTTCCAAATCTGTTATTTCAATCTCACCATCTAGGTCTTTTGAAGAAACTTCGAAGGAAATTTTGGGATTGATATGGAGCATTTGGGCTTCAAATCATTTATTGACATCTCAGACAAAATAGTATTTTGCTTCATTTTTTTCCAAAGAACTCGTATGCCAAAAAGAACCGCAACAAAGATAATTTTGGAAACTGAAAGGTTCGTGGATATGACCGCTAATCAACATAATACCATTAATATCAAGAAATTTGGGATGAATGGCGCCATCACGAAATTGAAATTGCGTATTCACTCCAGGAAAAAATGTTTTTGCAGTATAGTAATGATGATAAAAGACTATTTTGGGATATTTATTTTTATTAGTTTCGTAATAAGTAAGTACTATACTATTGAGCAATCATGAAAGTTTTTCTCCTTTTTTGGGAGATTCCAATAAACCTCTGCTGCTCTCAAGAACTTCCGTCTGTTCACTAAAAGTAAGAAGTTTAGTATCATAAAACTCACTTTCCGCAGGTTCTTCCAGACGATCATTGTAAGGAATTACAACATGCAAGGTTTGCATTTCATCCACCCACTGAGTTGGTTGCGTGATAAATTGCAAAGACCCCTTCATCGTATTTTCTCCCGCTTCAAACATTTCTCGTAAATGTTTTCCTTCCTCAAACACAAATTGATCCTGTATCCAATCATGGTTTCCTGCCATAATCTTTACCTTTCTTCCTTCCTTGCACAAGCTAATAAAGAGTTTAAATAATTTGAGTAAGTAGCTACGATCATAAGAAAACATATAGACATAATCTCCCAAAAATACTACCTCATCATCCTTATGTTTGGCAAAAAGCTCCTCCAGTTTTGCGAGAATCTTATTGCCGTATTTTGCATTGATATGGATGTCAGGTATCAAAATCATAGTCTTTTGGTCTGATTAAATATTCCTAATACAGACTTAAACATAGTCAAAAAAACTTTCTTTTCAAGCGGATAAAAACTTATTTCCCAAGTAAATTATAGACATCAATATTTGGCAAAATAGATATTGGAATATATTCACCTTTCATATTCCAGCTTGCTCGTACGCTTCCCAAAGATCAAGTCATAAGCTGATGAATTATAAGCGATCATCCAGTAGTATTCAAATCATAGACAGCCTTCCATTGTTGAATACGTTTTTGATTTTCATAGACTGTAATATCAAGAACTGTATTCACAATATCATGGTAAAGATCAATTTTCATGGTTCTTTTACTGAGTCCAAGACTCTGAGTTTGGAGATGAATTTCATGGTCTGTAAGATCTCCACGTATCGTAAGTCCTGATGATTCCAATTGATTGATCAGCACTTTGTGTTCTGCATCGGAAAATTCAATATCTTTCTTCTTAGCTGCTTGGAGATACGTATATATCTTACTTTTATCTCAAGACAATGATCCCAAAAGATCAGTATCAATAATAATCGGACATTGGGTAAAATTGCAAGATTCAGCAGGGAAAGTAATAAAAGGTAGTATGATGTTCAATGTTTGTTGGGCTTGGACAATCAAAGAAATCCAAGGAGAAGAACTAAAATTACGCAGATAGATAAAGGTGTTTGGTTGCCTAGAAGCTGTTTTCAACACTGTTTCCAGAAAGGCTGAGGAGGAATTTCATGGACTGGTTCTCCTGCTTTCAAAGGATTTTACCTTGAGATAATAGTTTCCACCTTCTCGGACAGTAATGACATCCAAAGCATAGGGTCCCACTTCTCCATCAAAGCTCACCCTATTTTGTTTGCCATCTCCTCCCCATCAGATCTTCCCCAGAATACGCAAGTTCTCTCCAGATCCATCAGGACTCCACACGCCTGAAAGATTTCCTTCATACCATGTTCAAGTCGTCATTTCCTCACCCCAATCTAATCAGCCGTTGAAAATTTTCCGGCTTTCCTCCACGACAAAGTCTTTCTTGCTAGGAGCACTACAGCCATTCAAAACGAATACCGTCATCATGAGTAGGAATATAAGCAATACAAATTTTTTAGTTTTCATAATAATAGATATGATAAATTGCATGATGATGAATAAACACCACTGCCAGCTCCACTTCAAGAGTAGACGCAGATTGCTCATTCAGAAAGTGAAAGATTGTTTTTTGAAGACTAGAGATTTTACGTTTACCGATAAAATCACCCAAGCTCGTAATACTATCTACCACTTTTACTTCTACAAACAATCGCGTCTGATCGTTTTTCATGATTACATCCAACTCTCCTCCCACAATCGTATAATTCTGTTCCACAAGACTAAATCCCTCCTGAAGAAAGTGATCAATTGCCAACTGTTCTCCATGATATCCTTTAGCTTTTTTGGAAGAATACATCGCTTGAGGTTAAAGAATAAGATAATCAGAATGTAGAAAAGCCGTTTCATAAAACAAAAGAAATGAATCAGAAAAATCCAGACACCCAAATCCTAGAATAAAACAATCAAATAAAAAACCCACAACTGGTGTTGCAGGTTTCTATTATATCATCGAGATGAATATACTAAGCGAGTTCTACTTTATCAAATGAGAGACTTACTGGAGTTGTTCTTCCCATAAATTCTACCATTACTGTTACTTGTCCTCTGAGGTCATCTACTTCAGCGATTCTACCTTTCATATTTTTGAAGTTTGACTCTCTAATTACTACTACATCATCTACCTTAAATGAGTTTCTTGTTGTGAGTTTTACATTCTTTTCTCTTACCTCAGCAACAATCTTTTCATATTGTTCATCTTCGATAGGAATAGGTCTTGTTTCCGCTCCGATAATCAATCTTACTCCTGGTGTATTTCTTACTACGTACCATATTTTATCATTCATTCTCATTCTTACGAACAAGTATCCTGGATAGAGTTTTGTAGGTTTGATAGATTTTTTGTCTTTTCTTGTGATGATTTCATTAACAATCGGAATGAAGAAACTCGTTACATCAGTATCGAGACCAATCTTTTTGATTCTTTCTTTCATATTCTCCACTACCATCTCTTCCTGGTTTGAATTTACTGAAAGAACGTACCGTCTCAGATTATCATCTTTGATTTGTTTATTGAGATCAAGTTCTTGTATTTTAGCCATAATTAACCTCTAAATAATTGATAAAAAGTAAGATACAAGTTACTGATCACTGCATCATAGATAGCAAAGATAGCACCAGCTAACAAGATTGCCAAAAGCACAAACAATCCCATTTGAATATATTCTTCTCTCGTTGGAAACTTAAGTTTTTGAACAGTTTCTAAACTGTCATAAAAAAAATTGAACATCCCTATTAAAAAAATTTAAGTATAAAGAAACAATTAAGCATAAAACATATGTTTCAGTATATAATCAAAAAATACTCAATATCAATCCAAAATCATATCCACAAGTCCCGCTCAATACATTAGCCTACAAAATCTGATTATTATAAACCAATGTTGATTCTTTTTCGTCTTCACGAGCAAACAGAGTATCTTCTCCTTCGTCCGCCATCTCGATCTCCTCTTCTTCCTCATCAGCTTCTTCTATGCTCTCAGGAGCTTTGTTATCCAAAAAGATAAAATTATCTACAATAATTTCCGTAGACTGTCTCGCGTTCCCTGTCGCATCAGTTCGTTTCTTGGTTTTGAGTCTTCCTTCCACATACATTTTTTTTCCTTTTGTGAGGTATTTTCCTAGGATTTCGGCACTGTTTCCATAGGCTGTACACCTGTGAAATTCTGATTCTGTGACTGCTTCATCCTTACTGTTCGTAAACTTTCTGTTAGTGACAATTGTAAAATTTATCACCGTCATTTCACTTCACTCGATTCTTTTTACATCTGCAGGTGCAGTGCATCTTCCCATAATCATTACTTTGTTCAAACTAAAACTCATCATAAAAAATTTAAAAGATAAAACAACATTCTCATATTCAACAAATCTCACATTTCAAGCCAATCAAGCGGAAAATTAGTGAAAAATATCAGAAAATATAATCTGAAAAAGTAGCGTGAGATAGTAGAAAACGCAAGGCAGGAAAGCGAAATGAACGGAAAAATATCAATTGATTTTGTAAGTAAATTGTTTATTAGTAGGTTTCACGCCCCGGTGGTGAAACTGGTAGACACGCTAGACTCAAAATCTGGTGTCCGTAAGGATGTGAGGGTTCGAGTCCCTCTCTGGGCAGTTACCATACTATTGGATTTGCCTCCTAAAGTATCGGCTTATTTATTAATTATTTTTAAAACATCATGGCTAAAGCAAAACTAGGAGACGACGTAAACATGAATGATCTACTCGCCCAAGTAAAAAGACACGGATGAGACAACGGATCTCCAGAAGTTCAAGTAGTACTCCTTAGTATGGATATTACAAAACTTCAAGGTCATATCGAAACAAACAGACATGACGTGGATTCCAAAAGATCACTCTTAAGAAAAGTAGCGAAAAGAAGAAGTTTCTTAAGATATTTGAAGGACAATAATATGGATAGATATACCTATATTACTGACCTACTAAAATTGAAAGCCTAGTAAAAACTAGGATCAATATGGGGATGTTTTGGTTTTGACAGAAATTCCAACATATTGATCGCCATCCCGGATGATAGTAACCAGTAAAATCTATCAACAAACAAACGCAAACTCTAACAGAGCTGCAGGACTCAATCTTAATAGATTTAATGCTTACGCTTTCGCGTAATCAAGCCCTTATCTTATCGTAGTGTTATAGACAGGTTGTAAATACGATAGGCGACCGAAAACCTTCAAAAACTGCTTGTTTGTGTGCAGTAAACACATCCACATCAATGATCGTTTGTCTAGAGACCAAATCATTGATTACCAAATCTAGACTATGATGGTAGTATATCAATATCTTGCTTTTTGGACACGAGTTCGATACTCGTCATCTCCATATTTTATAAATTTTATTAGCAAAACTTATTTTGAAAAATACTTGCAAAATATGTAATGGAGAAACTAATACATATCTTTCATGAAAAGATTATCGATATAAAACATCAGACAAAATATACAATATAATCAAATGCTCAAATTGTAAAACAGAGCAAATATTCACCACTCCGACCAAAGAAGAACAGTTTACTTTCTATCCACAAGACTATTATAGTTATGAGGAAGAAGTTGCGTCAAAACAAACAAGATGATTTCTTATGAAGTTATTCAAGAATACATGAAGCCTCATTTCTTCAGGAATGATTGACCTCATGTATTTTTTGTTATATTGATCTCAGTACAAAATTGATAAAGGATGATTTGATACATTTGTAGAAAATAAACTGAATAAAGCGGCGTGATATGATGTATTGGATATAGGATGCGGAGCATGAACTACTCAATCGGCATTTGGTGATAAACGAAATCGAAATGGATTTGATATCTCTGACAAGATTAGCAAAAAATGATCCATATTTTACTGACCATCAATCGATACTGTGGATTTTGGAAAACAATATGATGCTATCATAGCAATTCATGTCTTTGAACATATCGACGAGCAAATTCAGTTTATAAAAAATATCCATAACTTATTCAAAAATGATGGAATCTTGCTCATGAAATTACCAAGCTGTGATGGTATATTCAATAGGATTGTGGGGAAATACGCAGCAGAAAGAGATATACCTAGACACTTATTCAACTATTCCAAATCATGATTATCCAGATTATTTGAAAATAAATGATTTAAGGTTCTCGATATCAGATATCTCAAAAATTATGGAGCTGCAATATCACTTTGACGATATCTCATGGATAAATGAATCATAAAAAACACAAACTCACTCTTGTTTAAAATTATATCATCTTTGTTGTATGGGGTAGATCTCGTGGTATCTTTCTTACACTTACCAACCAATCAAATAGGGATAATTGCACAGAAGATTGATAAGTAGCATATACATATTAAAATAATCTGAAAACTCCGCTTGAGTGATCGAGTGGGGTTTTTAGTGGCTTGCTTATAGTTTGATACTTACTCGTATTACACTATTTTTTATTTCAGTTTTTTCTTTATATTTACTTTATCTCTCAAAGACTGTTGCCTAGGAGTAAGACGATTATTTTTATCTAATACAGATTTTCAAGTTTTAGATTCAAGATTTTCTCTTGTTATTTTAGCAACGACCGCTCATTCTCTCAAAGCATTTTCCACTTGTCCAAATCACTTTGCATTTTTACTTTTTGCTATTTCAATACCCGCCTCTTCCGATAACTCAGTCAATAACATTTCTGTTCTTGTCATATGATCTCTTAGATTATCAGATTTTACGAGTCATTTATGCTTTTTATAAGATTGAGCATCTTTTCCTGATCGCTGGTATGATATATTTGTTAATTGAGCATATTGATCGACTTCAATACCTCTCGTTTTGAGTTCATCAGTATAATTATGTCTGCCATCTATCATCTGTATTCTTTGCGTAATTTCATTTTTATTCATACCTCTGCTTTGATAGACTTTAATTGCAGATTCTCTTGCTCTTTGCATACCTAGCTCTGGATCATTGAGTTCTTCCATCTTTCGATTTCCTAGTGTAGCAAGTCGCTCTTTGAAGGGTTCTGCTTTTGGAGAAGGGATAGACTGGATAAGGCGCAAAATAGTTTGCGTATTTGCTGCGTCAGATTTATATCTTTTACCATCTGAAGCTAAAAATTTCAGTTGGTCACAATTTGTGACCACCTTAGATCATTCTTGTTTAAGACGACTTTTGAGTGTTGTTCGATATGTTTTAGCTTTTTTGTAATCATATTGATTAGTTAGAGCGCCAATCACATCAATGAGATTAAAAAACCGTTCTTCCTGATACCGTTCTTTTCTAATTTCTTTATCTTCAAATAAAGCTTTCGTCCTGGAAGATACACCCAATTTATCTATTGTCATAATATCGTCATAAAAACTAAAATATTACTTGATACATATTCTAGGTGTATAATTTAATGTTCGTAAGACATTTATTTGTTATTACTTTTAGCTACCCGAAGGAATTTCCCACAAAATATTACGGAAATATACAATTCATGATATAGAAAAATAATGAAATCAATCTGAAAAAATCAGGAAAAACAAAACCCCACTCAACTAACCAAGTGGGGTTTTCTCTTATTCAAATAATAATACACACATAAAATTATTTCTTAGAAATCCCTCTCCCACTTCCCAATGTCTTCTGCTTATTTCTTTTCGCCTCTAGGATCTTAATATCCTCTTGAGCAGGCAGTTCTTCTGGAATAATACCTCTTTCAAGCATTGCTTTTCTGGTAGACGCAGCATTACTTTCCAATTCTTTTGTTAGTTTTTCTTTTCAGACTATTTTTTTAGTTTTAATATTATGATCCGTCATTGCATATACAAAATCTTTTGCTTTGAGTTCGAGCTCACTATCAAAATCAGCTAACGCTCTTTTGCTGGGAATATTCCTCTTCTTTTTCAACTCAGCAATATCCATACCATACATCGCTTGGATTTTGGTGTTTTTGAAACTTGAAAAATCTTCAGGTTTAGTAATTCCTCTGTGATATATAGTACTCTCTATCTTCCTCTCAACTTCCTTCAATCTTTCTCTAGCCTCAATCCTTTTGATCTTATTCATTCCAATTTGCGAAAGTTCCTGAGTCCTTGTCAGCGTAGCAAAATAATTTTGAGCATTGGAGATTTCAATCTTACGCGGATCACCATTCATAGCAATGAGGTAACAAGCATATCTAGAGAGAATATAATCTTCTAGTGGTCTTCATCCCTTTGTAGTAGCGGTTTTTCCCGACGCCGGGAAAAAGTGCTCATCAACTATCTTTCATTGAGATTTACAGGAAGCTTTGGCTCTTTGTATAGCCTCTACAAAATTATCTCGTTTGGTATAACCAAGCATTTCCATAAGATCTCTTCCATACCAAAACTCTACTCCATCATGTACAGACTTGATATCTTCAAATGTTTTTTGCATAAGAGAAGGAATATAGATAAATATATTTTTAGAGCTCTAAAATCAGAATATTGCATTAATATATCTTTATGTATAGTGATAATACTGAGGCTTGCAATAGTTTGTAACTAGAGTATACAATTCACAATCTAGAATAATAATGAAAACAGTCTGAAAAAGTCAGGAAATACAAAAACCCCGCTTGAGTGATAGAGTGGGGTTTTGCGTGGCTTGCTTATGGTTTGAAAAGTCAGCTTATTTTTGTATAAAGAAGTTTTATTTTAACTCGTATATTTGAAAATGAACATAGTATTACTTTTGGTAGGATTGGCTATATTGGTTAAATGAGCTGATTTTTTTGTGGACTGAGCAAGTGGCTTAGCAAAGAGAATAGGACTTCCTCCGTTTATCATTGGTCTTACCGTGGTGGCACTAGGAACATCTGCGCCAGAATTATTCGTAAATTTACAATCTGCGATAAACTGACATACAGAGCTCGCTATATGAAATATACTCGGAAGTAATATTGCAAATATTCTCTTTATTTGTGGAGTCTGCGCACTAATTTGGTGAGTACAGATGGATAAAATCATTCATCAAAACTTTGCAATCTCTCTTTTATTTGGAGTGTTATTGTGAATTGTATCATTGACTGCAGGAGGAACTATTGGCGTAATATGAGGCGTTGTGCTACTCATAGCTACCACAGCATATCTTTATTATATGTTCAAGACAAGCGAGAAGCAAGATATACTAGAAGCTGAATCAACAGGATATCCTTATCGAAAACTGATACTTATGGTAGCATGATGATTGACTGCTTTGATTCTTGGTAGCAATATGGCAGTAAAAGGCGCAGTATCTATTGCAGGATTGATTTGATTATCTGAAAGAATCATCGGACTAACAATCATCGCTATAGGAACTTCCCTACCAGAATTGATCACTACAGTGGTATCTATCAGAAAAGGACAATGAGAAATGTGAATCGGAAATATCGTATGATCAAATATACTCAATATCGGTCTTATCGGTGGAATCACTGCCCTCATACACCCTGTTATCTTCTATAAATCTACCTATCTTGATCTGTTTGTGTACTTGTGAGTAACAATATTAGTTCTTATATTACTCTTTATCGGGAAGAAATATAAAATCACCAAAGTACGATGATGATTGTTCCTTTTGTTGTATATTATCTATGTGGCGTATATTATTATTCAGGGGTAGTTTTATAGGATGAAATAAGCTGAGCGAGCTTGCGGGAATGATGGAACCATTAAAATGTATTTACATAGATTAGATAATATGTAAGCTTTTAATAACTTTAAAGTATACAATTTATACAATTAAATTTATTATTATTATCTAAAATGCTTCAAAAAGAAAAGGAACAAGAACTGCTATCCCGCTTATCAGGTGAACATAAAATATGAAATAGACAAAGTTTATGATTTTATTATTCACCGTTTCTAATAAGTAGTTTTTTATCTGAATTTTCAAAAGTCATAGAACCTAAAAATATTCTCGACCCAACAGCTTGATTATGATCAAGTTTACGTATCATATCAGATTCCTTAAATAACAAAACAAACATTACTGCGATTGAAATTAACCAACAAAATTTAGAAATAGCAAAAGAACGATCAACAAATTTTCCTATAAATTACATTTTATGAGATTCATTAGAAATTTTGTCTAAAATAGAAGAAAAATTTGATTTTATAACGTGAGATTTACCTTGGTGAATAAAGGTTGATAAAAGATATTATAATCTAAATTTAGAATTAGATACAATTATATTATTAATGTCCTTAGATAAATTAAAAGATTGATGATTTGCTATATTTACAAATCCTGATAAATTTTTTCTAAGCGAATATGATAAAATTAAGGATATTATAAAAGAAAAATGAATATCATTAGTTTGATCTATAAAACTTCCAGCTGGTACGTATTACCCTCAAACATGAATACAAGCAAATATAATTATCTTTCAAAAAATTAATAAAATCGATAAAGTATTTTTATGAGAGCTCACGGAAAACAATTTGAGTAAATTAATCAAGAATTTCTTTGAAAAAAATTGATCAAGTGATTTAATTGGTAAATTTATAAATGAAAATGAAAATGAAAAATTTTTACGAGACAGGAAAAAATCCTATGAAAAAATAGATAAGTTACTTACTCAAAAAAAAATTGAAGTTATGGATAAATGCATAATCTCAACAAATGTAAACTTTGAAGATGAAAATGCTGTTTTCGTAACCACTTTCGGTTTCCCTAAGATTAAACTGAAGTTCAATAATGATGAGATTGAAAAAATAAAAGAAAAGAAATCTAAATATTTCCAGATTATATTGCCAAAAAAATATGATCCAAATATATTTAAAAATTTTTATAATAGTTCGTTTTGAAAATTATATTTTGGTAGGTTGGTAACTTGAATAATGAGCAACTTAAATTTATTAACTATTAAGGAAGCAGAACTTTACTACCCCACGAAAATTTATCTAGAGAAGATACAAAAAACTTTTGAAAAAATGGAGTCTATAAAAAATATCATGTCTGATGTAGACGATACTTTAAAGGTAGATTTTTTCTCAATAGATCAAGTATATGAAACAATATCTAAAATTAATATCATGTCTGATATCGACTATACGATTGAAGGTTTTCCTACATTAATAGCAAAGCAATATAAAGAGTTGATAAATTCAAAAGAAGAAGGTGAATATCAGAATGCACTTGAAATCATAAATAATATTTTCATTACAACGGGAGTTTTTTGCATTAGCGTAATGCTTTGATGACTTAGTTGAAGCGTAGATTTTATGAGTGAAATTTCAGATGACCTAACTGGGTCAGTCAGAGATTTTACTAAATTAGGGCTTGGAGACATATATTGTCTTTATTGAAATATTGCTAAAAAAATTAAAACTAAATCAGATGATGATGATGGAGGAAAAGATTTTTTGAAAAGTTTATTCAGTTTAGACGATATAGCAATACTTAATAAATTAACAAATAAAGAAATATACATATTAATTGATGAATTCTCAAAATTAAGAAATAAATATATATGACATAAAGGTAAATTAGACGAAACCATATATAAAGAAATTTTAATTGAAGCTGAAGCCTTATTGAATAAATTTATTTTAAAACTTTCTTGTCTAAAAGAGATAAAAGTCATTTTATGATCGAATAAAATTAATCGCATAGATGAATATGAATATGAAGTAGTGGTAACTATATTCAATTGATATTCACCTTACTCGGAGAGATTAATTCTGTTGGAAGCTCCTATATGAGGGAAACTCTATTTTACTATATGATTAAATAAAAAAATCATATCCTTACCTGAATTAATTAGATATGACACAAGTACGGAAAATCAAGCAAAAATTTCATATATATACAACAGAGTAGATAAATGAAACATAGAGTATGTAACTTACGAAATAGCAGAAAAAGAAAGAAAGAAATATTATATTTCTGATATTAAAAATCCAATATTACAAAAACT
>ERZ724508.1886-NODE-1886-length-11648-cov-8.935737_pt1 | contig 11648 bp, 7 predicted proteins | sample MGYA00376041_ERZ724508 | MGnify/ENA primary metagenome ERZ724508 (study PRJEB28724, sample SAMN07190887) | wastewater metagenome | isolation source: effluent of sewage treatment plant in Hong Hong | place: USA: Christiansburg, Virginia | collected 2016-03-01 ... | reverse complement strand
ATTATTAATATTATAATATATTGTTAAATCTAACTAAAATTAAGACTATAATAAATAATTACTAGATTAGTTTATGAATAATATTTTTGCGTTTAAATCTGTAATAAAATTTAATAATTATTTTAAAACGCTAAAAGTTATCAAACAATATTTGAATACTGAATAATATAATATATTAAAAAAGTTTTTAAATAATTACCTAATAGAATCTCTTCATATTCTAAAACAAAGATATTGTAATGAACAATATAACAACATAAATTATTATATATATGTCATCTCAAAATTAAGTATATTTTTAAACTATTATTTTTAAAGACAAGATTTGGATATAGTTAATGAAGTTTTTTATCATTATTTCTTGCAATATTAAACCTAAGATTTCGAACTAGTTTTTAAATCCATTATTAAAATGAATACTAATTAGTTAAACACTACAGAATTACAGCTGGAATAGGATAAATAAATCTAAAACATATATGACTATATAATATAAGCTTTTTATATGAAAAAAACTCATATAAATAAAATAGAGAAAATATAATTAAAAATTCTCTCTTTAAATATGTTCATAAATTTGTATGAGAAAGTTTATCTATAAGAAAATGTGTTTCTTGTAGCTTCAGAGCTTATTTAAATAGTTCTAAGAAAGTTTCTAAAACTTCTAATAATTAAAGACAACTTTTACCAATAATAAAATAAGTGTTACATAAATTTTTTATTTTAAAATGGTTAAGAAATAAATTCGGAAATTAAAATATGTAAAAATATATCTTGGCACATAGTTCTACAATAAGATTATATTTCTTAAATTTAATCAACTTTAGTTTAATGTCTAAAAAAATTTTAATAACTATTTTTTGAACAAGAGCATATGAACTTAATAATTATATTATATTAGGACATATTGTATTATAAATAAGAGTAAATATTACTAATACTTTTAACAGATCTATTTAACACAAACAATTATTAATATATTTAAGAGACTAGATAAATTATATAAATAATAACAGTTTTATCTCTAATAGATAATCAAGTAAATTTCTCTACATAAATAAAATTACACTCAAACAAACTTTTTATTTAAAAATTAGAAAACACAAAATTTTCAAATTAATAATTACAAAAAATTATAGATGCATTCCAACAACAACAAAGTTCTATATAAGAGCAGTTGCTGGTAACTGACTAACTACAAACTCTTTTGTAAGAAATCTCTAATATTCAGCAAGAATAAATATATATTTCAGACAGCTCATTTGTTTCTATAATTAGCTCTTAAAACATTATAGAAAAGTCTTATAGTTAAATCCCGAAATCAAATTAGAAAATTTTATAGACAATAAATATTAATTAAATTTTTATTATATATTAAATATAAATATAAAAAATAATGTAACATTTGCATAACTTTTTCTCTGGCCAAAGAAACACAGGATTTTAATAACAGCCTTAGCAATAAGATCCATCAATGAGAGGCGGTCTTCCCAAAGTCGTCGACATGCTCAAAGCAATGCCTGCAGAAAGCGTACAAAGAAAAGATCTTAACTCCGGAAACCGAGTCCTTCTTCCAGGAGAAATTCTTCAAACAATAACAAATCAGTTTCATGGCAATCTTCCTCATCCAATGATCTTCTCAGTATCAACTATACGAACAAGAAAGACAGTCTACGTAGGAGTTTTGGAGTTTGTTGCTCCTTCTAACACTGTTGTCATACCTGATTGGATCTTTGAATCTCTTCAGCTTAATCGAGGAGAGATGATTTGACTTGGCATAGTTGATTTTCTACCCAAAGCCACTTTTGCCAAAATAAGGCCTCATAAAACTGAATTTATTGAGCTACCCGATCCAAAGGCAGTGCTTGAGATCTAGCTAAGAAACTTTGTGTGTCTAACTAAAGGAGACAGTATTTAAATATAATTTGCAAACAAAAGCTTCACTTTGGATCTACTTGAACTCAAACCAGAGAGTCAATATAATACTGCCATAATAATTGACACAGATTTGATTCTAGAATTTGAATAACCTCTAGACTATGTAGAGCCAATACCACTACAGAAAAAATAATAAATAGTTGAAGCAACATGAATTGATGGCAAAAAAGTTAAAGTTGAAGCTGTATAAGAAAAGATATATGATCCAAGAGAGCATTGAATAATTCATGGTATATGAAAGGAGTGGCAGTAGAAGTAATCTTTTTAAGGCCAAGGAGTAAAACTCTAAGCTTAATATAATATAATAATATTATTTAGATATTTATTTATATTAGATGTCAGGTGCAGCAAGTTACAAGAGACTTATTCCTTTATTAAACAGAGTTTTAGTCAAGAGAGTAGAGCCCATGATCAAGTCTAAGACTGGAATCATAATGTCAACCAAAGGAGAGACTGTTAATATAGGAAATGTTGTGGCCATTGGCAAAGGTAACACAAATGACGAAGGTAGATTTATTCCTATTAAGCTTGAGGTTGGGTCTACAATTTTGCTACCAGAATTTGGCGGCTAAAAAGTTACACTTGAAGATGGAGAATACTATTTATATAGAGACTAGGAAATACTCGGAATACTTGAAAACTAATAATAAATTATCAAGTAATATTTTTAAAAATAGTAATTTTTATTTCTGGAAATTTCTTTGATTTGCTTTAATTTTTATATTTATTTAATGAAATTAATGAACTCTGTTTTGGATAGAGAGTCTAATATGGAAGCATGCTTACTATAAAGTACAAAATTACTAATATGTATGTCTGAGTAGAATGAAAAATAAAGCTGTGAAAATGAGAAAAAATTATTGGATTTCTGTTTATGAGAAACTTACTAAACTCATAAGGGATATGTCTATAATTTAAAAGAATAAAACTTAATATAATTTTTACTTTATTTTTTACTTTATTTTTGAGATTTTGTTCTTTTGAAAAGTTAACATCTTTTAATATTGTTTTTTGAATGTTTTAATTAAATGATCAATTTCTTCTTTTTATGTCCCGATTGCCGAGGCAACAGTCATGTATGGAAACATTGTAGTAGAGTCATCTAAATGGCTTCCAAAATTCCTAAGCTCAATTTCTTAAAACTTTTTAATCGAAGAGTTTTCTTCAACAATTCTCGCACCCATAATTCCTCTATGAAAAAGTCAAGAGCCAAACTCTGTTGCATTTTCATGTATGTTTTTAAGAGTTATAGCTAATGAGATTTTATTTCAAGGAGCCTCTATTATTTTCTCATCAATTTCCAAAGCCAAATTCTCTAGTTGCTATTTTAAATAATCAAAATTAGCTTGTTGCTCTATCTAAAGTTCTTAGTACCTGTTTTTACCCATGCTTAATAAAGTTACAAATAAATCAATTACTGAGTTTATTGAGCATCTTCCAGGATACAAACCTTATAACTTATGAATGTATAATTTATTGTTAGAATATACAATGGAGCCTCCTACCGGCACTAGGAAATTCTTGTCGGTGGAAGAAACACATAAGTCTATTAAGTTCTCTTTAAAAGCTTAGTTAATTATGCTACAAGTACTTATTGACTATATTCCATAAGCATTGTTGACCAAATGAAACTTGTTGTATTTTCAAGCTAAATCTCCTACTCTAATAACTTCATCTGGTTATCAAGGTGCAAAACATGAGCTAATACTAATAATGCATAAAATTTCATTATTTAATTCAGAATCATTTTTTAAAATATTCTCAAGCTATAAAAAATTAGTCTCAAGAGTGCCCTGATCATTTATTATATTGTCTATGCTTATGGTATCTAAACAAGCTGTCTCTATACATTTGTAGCATGTTTTTTAATCAATTCTCAAAATGACGACTTTTGAAGCTTTTTTGTTTAATGCTCTGAAAAATAGAAGACATTATGTGAGTGCCATTCCAGTAGCAAAAGGGTATATATTAACAGCCCTAACGTTACTTAGTCCATTTTATTATAGTAGTCTTTTTAGTAATCAGTGCGTTGTAATTTATAAGGCTGAGGAACCTGCTGCCTTTGGCTGTATTTCAGTAAGGTTTCCAGATCTTCCTTGCCCATGTGTAAGTCCATAATATCTCTACATAACTAATGAGCTATAAACTCTTCCTTCTCTCTCACCTACTCCCGCTTTATTATGGAAATGATTTGAATCCATCGAAGCAAAATAATTAATAAAAAACTATATTTCAAAGTCTGAAAATCCTTAGTCAGGAAGCTATCCATTTTATATGATCTTTTACAAGTTTTCATATTGTTAATTTCAATTATTGTTTCCGAGCTGGACTAAACCTTATGGAAGAATATTTTATAAACTCTAGGTTAATTTTTCTTAGCTCATTTGTAGTTGTTTAAAATTATAACTTATAAACAATTTATAAAATGAAACTTTTTGGAGGGAAAACATAAATAGTAGAAATAGATCAGAATTATCCAGCATGAACTTATTATAGTGAACAGAAGCTTAGAAAAAAAGAATATTAGTTAAAAACACAATTAATATTTGACAGTTTTAAAAAGGAAGCTTAAAAAGACACTAATTTTTAGTTTTGTTATAAAATCCAATAACTCATGCATTTGAATTTAGATTTCTCTAAATAAAACACTAACAATGCTGATTTTAATTAATATATATTATCTAGTAATATTTGCTTATATTGCCTGAGAAATTCATTAACAATATTCTATAATATTTATTCCTGATTCTATATTCTTTTATTTTTTTAATTTGATATTGATATGTATAAATTTAACATCAAAAATTACATTAAAAATTAAATGTGGGAAATATTCCTTCAAAAATTTCAACCAAATTCAGCCCAAAAATTAATTATTTAAAATTATATTAAAATTTATATTAATAATAATATTCAATGTAGAACTTATGAGGCAAAAGAACAGGCCTCAATTTGAACCTAAATGCAATCAACTAAGTCGGAACGTAAAATAATAAGACGTAGTAAGGCCATAATAAGAAAGTCGGTAGTTCCAAGAGGCTCTGATCTGTTTTAGAAACAGTCAGGATACTTTTTAAATACTCCCAACTCCAAGAAGAAAGATGAGCAACCTTAAAGAAGTGAGTCTTAGGATTTTCATTACTATAGTTCTCCAAATGTGTGACAGGTTTTTGGGATAGTAAGCCAAAGTGTTAAAAAACACAGATGCTCAAATCAAAGATCTAATTTTTAGTTTAGTGGATTTTCCGATGTCTCACCAATAAAAAAAACGGATTTTATAGAACAGACTGATTTTAAGGAGATTTTAAAGCTTATGAAATCTAAGGAAAAATCTGATTGAGAAAGTAAACAAAAACCTTTATAAGAGTAAGAAAATAATATCAACGTGAACAAATAGAAAGGCATTCAAAAAAATCTCAAAAATACATAAGAATTTCTATAGACTTAACCTTAGAGAAATCTTTAGTCTAAAAAAGTGAGTTTTGGAAACACAACAACATTTATTTGAGAGAATAATCCTTTTGCTGGAGATTCTACATTTTAAGATGGCCTGAGAATGGATTTTGAAAGCTCTTAGAAAAAAGATGATTAGAATGACTCTATATAAAATTACTTGCAATTTCCTGACTAGTTTGGACCACAAACTTAGACCTTATAAAAGGAGGAGAAATAATAAGGAGATTCTTAATAGACAGTTAAAGAAAATTTAAATAAAGCAAAAAATAAGAAAAAAGCAAGCTTAGAAAAATTCAATGATAAAATATAAGAAAAGACTATTGAGAACAGTCCTTGCACAAGCAAGCTTAAAATTGATTAAAGTTTATTTAGAGACATATAAGCTGATTTTTCTTTCGAAAATTTAGACAAAAGTGTCAACGATAAATCTAATAAAAAATAAGATAATTTTGAGAGTGTTTTTCAGTTCCAATAAAAATCTGATAAAAAAGAAAAACCCAAAAAAAATCTTGAAACTCAAACACAAAAACCAATTGTTTAGCATCAAGCAAATAATGTATTTATAGAGGACTTTTAGGCTATGGAAATGGAGCCAAATTATGAAGATTATTTAAATAATGATCCTGTTAAAGATCAGAGTTCATTTAGCAAAAAGCTCAACTAAAGTATAAGTATTAATCACTCTTAAATTTAATACAAAAAACCTAAGCCAAAAACAAAAAGCAAATCCAAAGCGAAATCTTCAACCTAAAAACTCCTTATAAAAGAGAGCATAAATGCATGCTTAGCTAAGCAGCTTCACAAGGATAATATAGTTTTTTAGTTTCTTTAAAACACAAATGAGGTTTAGGAAAATATTTGGTAGTATTAAAGAGCTTATAAGAAAAACACCCCTATTATAATAGACTCTATATAATACCCTTATTTTTTATTCTTTGCACACTCAGCATAAGCTTATAGGAAAACTATGAAAACAAATGGATGATATTTCTTATGATCACAGGGAGAGAAATAGCTAACAAAGAATGCTGGTTTTATCATGCAGGATTTCTAAAGTAGCTTTTAATTATATCCTTTGGCTTTTTCTTCGAGTCCAATTCTTAATTTTGAGATTTTTAAAGAAATTGGAGTTCAATTTAATATAGGTGATGAAATGTATGTTGGAATTGAGCTAGGCAAGAAAGAGACAACTTTGCCAATAAAATTCTTCAAGAAATAAAAGGTAGAGATCTTTACTTGGCTAGATTATAGAGCAAGTGTTAAGCTCAGCAAACTTAACAATAAGGATGGGTATGTGAGCTTGTATAAAGAACTTCCAACTGTAATATAGGAGGACACTGAAATTTTAATCTTCAATGATGATGAATAGGAATCTATTGTCATTTTCAAATACAGTTTATAATAAATATAATTTCAAGGAGATTTTTATTAAGTATTATTTATAAACAAAGCCATTATTTTTATACAGTATTAAATAGTAACTCTAAATATTCCTAATGTCTTTATAAATACAATAAAGATAATATTATATATTTTTAGCATCTCAGATTTAAAAATATAAAAATTAAATTTGCTGAAAAAACGATAATTTTATAATGCATTCTACCAGTGTAAACTAGGAGAATCAAAGATGATAAGTCAACCTCAAAAAAGTTCTCAAGCCTGGAAACAAGACCAATATGATAAGCACAGCTATCAAGACCATGACCTCTTCAAAATCAAAGGAAAATATTGAGCCTAACAAAATTACAAAAAAACCAAATAATTTAAAAGGCTTAAGAATCAACTTGCTTTCATTAGACCAAAAAAATATAGAAGATACACAGTTTGTTTCTGTATATGCCAAACAGATTTTTGAGTTCCAAAAAGACTCAGAGGTAAATTAATAAGACTAAAAGACTTTTGCTAAAGAACTGGATAGATTCAAGTTATTTAAAAATTAATACAAGAACAAGAAGCATTGAGTATTTTATTCAGTGGTCTATTAACTATAAATTCTCTTAGGAAACCTTGTTCTTGGCTGTTAACATTTTTGACTAACTTGCAGCTAAAAATCTTGTTGACAGTTAAAATATTGCATCGGTTTTCATCTGTGCCAATCATCTTGCATCAAAGTACCTTGAGACTTACTACTATTAAATAACAGAGTTCCTAGCTTAGTTATAGTAGCCTATAACCAAGACAGACGTTATTGTAATGGAAGAGTGAATTCTTCAAGAGCTTAATTATCAGTTAGATAAAAGCAATCCTTTTGATTATATATAAAGAATAAGCATGATTTGCTAGCCAAGCTTTGATGATTATGTAATGATCAATATGTATGTCGAGATGCTTCTTTACTATCCCAATGTTATGTGCTTCAGACCTTAAGAACTTGCCTTGGCTGCCTTTAGACTATGATCTGATTAAAGCAAGATGCCTTTCCCATTAAAAAGACTAAGAAAGTACTTCACATGGTCAGATGAAAACATGAAGGATCTAAGAAAATTTATTGCCAACTAAAATAATCCAAGCTCAAATGTGTTCAAAGGTATATTGAAAAAGAAATATAGCGATTTGCATTTTTTAGACAAATTAAGAGTCGATTTTTAGAGAATACAAAAGACTTTTGAGTAACAGAATCAGTAATTAATTTATAGTTTATAATTTAAATTAATATTATAATTTATGCTAAGTAAATATGGATTTAATAATTAGTAATTAGAGAGAAAAATTATCGACCTAATGCAACAATAAAGGGATACAAATGAGAGTCTTTCTTAAGAGATATATTCGTTAGTAAAAAAAGATAGTTGATAATAAAGAGCATTTATTATTTTCATAAGAGACATGTTTATTTAGAGAAAGAAAATAGATATTATTAATTAAGTGGTTAATTTGATGGTATATTTGACTAACTAGAATTTTAGAGCAATTTTTATAGATTTTAATAGTCTGTAATTTTTGAATGCAGTCTGCTAACTGGCTCAAGACGCAAATGCTGATTAAGAGACAAAGCTGGTAATTTTATAACTGATTTCGTTTTGGAATAATTATTTCTAAAAAGAAGAAGATCTATATAATAACTTTAGTAAATATTATAAAAAGCTAAATAATCTTTTGGGAGAGCTACCAGAGCCCAAATAAGAGTGGCTTTAAAATAAGGATAAAAAATCTTAGATAAACTCACAGCCTTATAAAAGTTAAAAAATCTAGCTAGAAGTTCCAGAGCTTTCTGTAAAAGCATAAAAACTATATAAGGATCTATAAATTGTTATATAAACAATACAATAGGCAAATATTCTTATAGATAATAGCCAGCAAGATGATAGTGTTTTTGACAAGCTGGATTCCTTTAAATTTAAACTTAATTAGCTACCTTAATAACTTAATGAGGCTGGGGAATACCAAATATGAAAATATGCTGAGGCTGTTCTTGAGGACATTGATTAAACTTAGAAAAGATTTTCTCAGCTTAAAAATGGCAAAATTGTTTAAGATTTTTTGTCTACTTTAAATCCAATATAAGAAACAGAAAATTATGAAAAATAATTTAGCTTGAAAAAACAAAAAAGTAGGAGCATATAAAATCTAGATGAAAATGATCAAAGCGTTTTTAAAGAGAAATGATAATAAGAAATAAATAGCTAGCAAAATTAGGTATTTGATTTAGAAGAATTTGAAAGATTTAGCACTGTTGCATAAGTTGTTAAGGAAAATATCGAGGTTCAGAAAAATTTTAATAATTTGTTTGAAGATTAAATTATCAATGATCCTTTTGATCAATTTGATTACTAAGACAACAGTATATAAAATAATAATATTATTAATTAACAATCAATATAATAACAAGAGGCTAAAATTAAGACTAAGGAAGATGTTGAAGACCAAAAAAACCTTGATCCTTTTGAAAATTTAGTTCAAAACTAATTTTATTATATTAAAGAGTAAGTTGAACAAGATAATATAGTATAATAAGATGAAGAGCTGAAAATTTAGTCTGATTAATTTATTAGTACGGAGTCTTTGGACAAAGAAGAAAATTAGGATAATCATACCGAGAGTCAACTCACAGTGTTTGATAATGATATCTAACAAAGTTAAAAATAGTAAGATCCTTTTGCTGACTTTAACTAAATTTCAAAATTTTAATATTTATAAATAAATTAAATAAGAACCTGTATGTTCATAATCTCTTCTTTAATTTTCTTAATTTCTTATTCGAATTCCATCTAAGACATTTTTGGTTTATTTGCAAGTTTTTTATTTTCCTAAACAAAATTAGTATACTTATCACTTTTACTTACTTTATCCTTTTATTGTTTTTATTCTCTTGCTTTTTCTTATCTTTGAACAAAATTCTATACTGCATTATTTTTTAAGACTTTTTCATTTAAATCCGCCTTTTCCGGCTTATTAATCTAGGGCTAGAAAGTACATTCTTTTTGCTGTTCTATTTCAGCTATTTATTTTAGCTTTTCTTTCTTTATTTCTTGTTGTTGTTTCCAGCCTATTTCTCTTTCATAAATTTCTTTGTTTATTTAGCTATTTTTAAGCTGTTTGCTAAGCGGAGAAATTTCAGGTCAAAATGTAAATTTTTCTTAGTTCTCCTCCAGCTATCATTATCTTATTTCATGTATTAAGTTTTTTGCGTCGTTTTTTACTTTGCTAAGCTAATACAGCTCTTCATATCTTTCATTCTTTGGTTTATAAGCAACCTCTTTATCTTCTTTATATTCATGTTCAAAATCAATCATGCAGTGATTTTCGTTAAACCAACTTTAATAAGGAAGATGAATGCTTGCTTCATTAGAGTCCATTGATATTTTAATTATATTGGTTAAAATTTTAAGTTTAAATTATAATTAACAAATGATATTTTTTACACGCGATAATATAGTGCCTTTAATAGATGCCAACTACTCTACAGATCCTGACTTTAGTCTCAGCATGGAGGTAGTTGATGTCATGAACAAAAGCATAGACTAGACTCTATTAGTAGTGCATATTATTAACGAGGGTCTCGAGTCCACAAATTCCTCTACCAGACTAAAGACCACAAAATTTTTAGAAATTTTGGTCAAGAATTGCAGCATGAATTTTCATTGAGTTTTATTTACAAATTGATTTTGTGGAAACTTGCTGAAAATTCTAGGCAAAAGAAGGAAAAAGTTTGAGATATTTAATCCACAAATTTCCAACAATAAATAATGATAGGAGGAAATTGAGAACTGATTATTGTTTCTTATTCAGCTATGGTTTGATACATTCATGTTCTATGAGGCTGAGTTTAAGAACATTGCAGATGTATATAAACAACTGTGACTTGAAGGTGTTGTCTTTCCTCTTTGAGATGCAAACAGTTAACACTATATTAACTTTGATGGAAAAAAGAGTCCCATATATGACACAATAGAAGGCAATAAAATTTATGAGGAGCCTCATAAATAAATGAGCATAAAATAATATTGAGTATAAGGAATAAATGTATAAAATGATATTGGTTTTGAGATGTAGTAAATTCATCTTAAAAATAAACAAAATAATAATGAAAATGTCTAGGATAATTTGGAACAGATTTGAGAGATAATTGAGTTCATATAAGACACATTGGATGATTATGATGATGATAAAGACAAACTAGTTTCAGTTGAGCTTATGGAGAGTCAGGTCTAGTAGTTTTAACTAGACTTATCTTACCTGATGCTCAACAGCTAAGATGATACATTTAAGTCAAAGATAATGAAGTACGTAAATAAGCTAACAAAAATGCAGAAAAAAATAAACTAAATAAAAGATAGAGAGGATAAGAATAGTTTTAAAGTTGAGAAATATTAAGATAGCTAAGAGAATCGTAATAGCAATACTTATCAAGAGTTTTTGGATTTTGATTCTCAAGAACCAAATTTTTTAGATAAAGAAAATGAAGAGCAATAAAAAGATGAGACAAACTTGCTTGATTTAAATATTGATATTTAGGTTGAGAATTCTTTAGATATTTAATAGAGTAATAATTATATCTAAAATTAACAACAAGAATTTAATAGCAGTGAATAAAGAAGCTAAAATAATAATGATAATGAAATTAAGTAGAATTAAAACTACTATTATTTTATTGAGCCAAAAGAGCAAAAAGATCCCTTTGAATTTATTGACAAAAATAATAAAGAGATTATTTAATTATTTAATTTTTATATTATAAATATAATTTTATATTTCATTTAATAATTTCATGGCCGGGTTTTCATTTTTGTAGAAAAAAAAGTTTCACCCAG
>ERZ724508.1884-NODE-1884-length-11666-cov-6.902678_pt1 | contig 11666 bp, 17 predicted proteins | sample MGYA00376041_ERZ724508 | MGnify/ENA primary metagenome ERZ724508 (study PRJEB28724, sample SAMN07190887) | wastewater metagenome | isolation source: effluent of sewage treatment plant in Hong Hong | place: USA: Christiansburg, Virginia | collected 2016-03-01 ... | reverse complement strand
AACATGAACCAAGCCGGTTTCAACAACCAGGCCAACTTCAACAACAACATGAACATGAACGGGATGAAGAACAACATAAACATGATGAACAACCAGATGAAGAACATGAACAACATGGGAATGAACGGGATGAATATGGGAATGAACAGCATCAACGCTGGAATGAACAGCATGAATGCCGGCATGAACAGCATGAACAATGCCATGAACATGGGCATGAATAGCATGAACAACGCTATGAACACCATGAACAACACCATGAACAACACCATGAATACCATGAACAATATGGGAAACTCAGCCATGAATATGGGAATGAATATGGGAGGTCGTGGTGCATGGGGTCAGCAGTACAATACCAATGCATTCTGCCCGTTCAACCCATCCTTCAATAACCCCTACGAGTGGAATAACATTCCAGTCTTCGGAACAGATCCAAACAAGATCTACCTCCCATCGCCCACTCAATTAACACCGCAGGAGTCCTTCATCGACATGAATAACTTCGCTGCCTTTGTGCAGTACCTGCAGCCTCAATAGCTCACCCTTGTCTCACCAATTAGCCAGCGCAACTTCACCCAGATGCAGGCTTTGATGATTCTTAAAATGCTACCACAGGTGCTGGCCAGCAAGGGCTTCATGGAAAAAGTAGACTTCCGAATGGTCTTCGCCGAGTATATGCGGATGGTCGAAACCGGACAGTTCTGATTCATTCATGTTAGGATTGTTAGCTTCAAAATTTGAGTGTAGTTATCAGCGAATGTCTTTCAGCGAAGACACAATACATAACGAAGTCTTTTCCTGTGGCGCCAGCTTCATCTGGAAAAGTTCGTTGAGATGTCCAAACAGCTTTTGGGGGAGATCTGCAGTCACGCACTCGAAGAAGTTTCGGAAGGCCGATTCGATGAGATTGCTGCGGTTGCGGTTGAGTCTATATGCCGTTTCCAGCTTACGGAAGAGATCGTTGTTGAGTAGGTATCGGTAGAGGTGGATGTCCTTACTTTAAACCAGAATTTTCAGAAGGCGGATGGTAGCGAGCAACAGTTTTTTATCCGTCAGCAGGCTGGTAAGGAACTTGAGTAACGAGGTTTCGATTATACAGCGGCGCACACGCAATGGAAGCGAACTATAAATACCACCAAGGAAATCGCAGAGGAGTCTGAGGCTATCGAAGGGATGATAGCCTTTAAGCTCCATGCATTGCAGGATGGTGGGTTTGATGAACGTGCGTTCCACCAGACTCAGCAGCGTTTGTGACCTCTCTTGTTCTGTCGAGACACAGAGCAGATTTGTAAGGAGAGCTGTAATGTTGAATTTCACACTTGCGGAGCCCTCCCCAAACAGGAACATCAGGTAGTTGAGGAAGTTGTATACCGTTGGATTCTAGTTCTGCTGACTTGTCTGCTGATTCTCCAACAGAAACGCTTCGAAGAAGTTGGGATCAACAAGGACAAGAGTCGCAGTGATATCCATCAGCCGTTCCACCATGGTGAATTGTTATGACTCACAGTTGGTTGTACCCTTGGGGAGAATCTCCTCCATGCACATGTGCAGTACCGAGTAGATGTTGATGCGCATCAATTCACCAAACAGCCTTGTCTTGAGTTCGAACTACAATGAGCCCATGAGTACCTTGGTCGATTTCAGAAAGGTGCAGGCTTCCTCCAGCAGCCCAATACTATTGTCGAGGTTGTCGTGAAAGTGTTAGACCAGCTTCGGTAGCAAACCATTCTCACACACGTAAGTCAATAAACAGGCAGTGTTGGCAATGCACATCTATCCTAACTCATAACAGTACGTTATTAAACCGAATTTAAGCGACAGGCTCGATAAAAGTCGCTACCACACAGTCCCGTAGAAAGTGCAGACGAATGTTTGGGAGGGCATATTCCTCCACCACCTCCTCTGGCAGTTCCAGAATGTTGTTGAAGCGAATTTGCTGGAATTCCATACGGAAGTCTCGCTTGGTTGGCGTGAGTGGGTTGTCTAAATTAGGCGGTGGTTTACACTGCAGAGAACCGAGTGTAAGCGGCATTATTTCATCACTGACTAAGGTCGCTAACAGCTGCTAATCTCCATCGTTGATGAGGCGCTTCATGATTTCGAAGATTCGCACGAGGTTGGGATGGCCCTCCTGCTTACCCTCCTTCTATTCAGTCTCCTAAAAGAGTTTGCACAGACCCGGAAGGTAGTCTGGGACTGTCGAGGCAAGAGCAACAATCGTCTTCGGATCTTTAGCGAGCTAGCTAGTTTCAGTTGGTACTTCCTGCGAGATTTGGTGAAGATTGCCATGAAGTGGCATCAACTGTTCGATGCGATGCATGTTAATCCAGTCGTAGATCCGCTGGATCATATCGAAGCTTTCCGACTTGAAGCTGATAGCGTAGCTATCCTGCGGGAACTCCAGCATCAGTATGGAATCTAAAGCTAGTAGGCGCAGTACCATTCTCGATGGGGTGGTTTATCACCTCACGTAGGTCGAACCTCATTAGCTCGTTCGGTAGTTCCTCGTCATCGTCCGAGTCCGCTTCTCTGTTGATTACCAAGTGCTAGCCAGGTGTGAAGTCAATGTTGCCTACTCCCACATCCTCCCAGACGTTGTCGTCACTCAGAGCAAACAATTTTACGCGGGCGGGGCGCATTCGGAGGCTTGGGCTTATCATCCTTGCCAAACAGCTCTTAGTTGATTTAATTAAATGCGTTCGGAGCGTATTCCCACAGCTTATAATATCCCAGCTATGGCCGAAACTGTCGCGCCCATTCGGAAGGTAGAATCCTACATTGATCTGGAGCTGGACAAGGTCATCAGCGAGGAGATTGCACGTTCTGAGAAGCATTACCCAAAGTTAGTCAAGGGAGCAACATACTTTATCGCCAAGAATCAGATAGAAGCGCTGGCGGTTGTTCTTATCAGTATTGGGAAGGGTTTCTTGGAGCACGATATCGCACAGAGCCATCTCCGGACCTTTAGCAAGGAGGAAAAGGCAGTTCTGCAACGAATGCGAGGCCAATCACTCGATGAGCTAACGCTGCGGTTTGAACATCACTAGGACCTTATGAGTCGCTTTATTGGCATGTTCACAAAGGCAGAACTGGAGACTATCAGCCAATAAATGCTACGCGGAGCAGCATCTGCGGTTATTCGATAAACAAAGGTGGGGTACAGAAATAGCAACGTAACACTCGGCCTGCCGAAGCACACCGATTAATTCAAGAACTTGTTCCAGCTGATTAATGCAGTTCGAGGTCGCAATACGGTTGAAACCTTGATTTGCTACTACGAGTTCGTAGAGATCCTACCCAACTTGGAAGTGCCGGGCTTTGGGCACATTGACGGTCCACGTCCGAAAAAGCAGGTAGCATAACCTTCTGCTGCAAACCAGCCGAAAAAGGTCGCTGAAGAGCCACCTCTAAGAAAACAGTGGTACTTCGCAGACAATGTTTCTAGACTAGCCAAGGCTATTTTATACTTCGTTCTGCTGGTCATTTGGGGAGTCGTGCTCCTGTATCTCATCCAAGAAATTTTGATCGTGATCAAAATCGATTACAAGATCTTTCCCGCACGAAGCCTCGTAAAATTCTATATCCGGGAGTACCTGATAAAGGCTTGGATAGCTCCACCTTCGCCGAGCTGAACAATACAGACAGCTGATCCCCTTTCCGAATAAATATAATGAAAAGCGAAACAATCGTTAAGAGCATCATTTACGGCAACAGCTGCAGCAACAACTACGGGGTGTTCCGCGCTCTATGTGCAGCCATCACGGACAAGTGTACCCACAGACTTACGCAGAGCACATTGATAAGATTATCTTCTACCTACGTGCAGCCGAAAACTTTAGGAAGTACAACAAGTACGTCTACGCCTTCCGACTGGAAGATAGCAAGGGTATGTTCGTTACAGAGCCCACCAAAAACAAAAACTACTTGGAAGGCTTCAATGAGGATACGACGCTTGAGGGGAATGGAGAGAAACTTCTGCATTTGCTTCAAAAGTTTAGTAAGAGCATGGTTAAGTGTAGACGTGCGCAATGTGTTGGTGATAGTGGCTATCTCACAGAAAGACCCTCTGAGCTAATTCAACGCCTAGCACTACCGGACAGTTGTGAAGTGCGCCAAGGATCTGCTGAAATCCCTGTACGATAGGGTACTCAAGGCTGACGAAAAGGGTGAATAACAACAACAGTAGCTTCCCAAACAGCCGATCCCCAGAAAACTCTACGTGCTTCCAGAGCTGTTCAAGCCAAGCAGATTTACGAAGTTCGAAAGGATGCAGGATAACAACCGCCCCAACTACGTAGGACTGGAGTTCAAGAGACAAAAGCCAATCGATAAGAAGGCACTTCGGAGGAAGATGGACATCAAATACCTCGGTATATGCTATCTTACGCAGACACAAAGATCAAGGAGCTTGCCTACTCGCTTGAAAATCTGATCGAGGACTTCGGCGAAAGAGAGAGCACCATCGTTAAGTTTGCCATACAGTATGACAAATCGCCGCTGAGTACGAAGCTCATCAAAGCTCTCTGCGTACTTCTGCATGTTCAAAACAAGCACGACTTGCTGTAACAATAGATCAACCCTCTGCTCAAGAAGATCACCAGTACCAACATCCCCAACCAAACTATTACCCAGCTCAATATGATCATTCTCGGCGATCGGGAGCTCACTCAGGCGCGTGCTGATGCCGAAAATAAGGTTATGGGGATGCTGTTCCAGTTCCTATCCATACTGCTCAAGAGCTACAGCTACGCTAAACAGATCGCTATCCTCGAAGCATAAAGCGAAAACGCAAGGGAGTCGACCTCTCGGCTGCACAAAAGTCAAAGCAAGAACGAGGAAGACAGCCAACAAAGCGACCGTTCAGAAGAGATGAGCAGCGTTGGACGGTTGCCATCCCAGTTACGGCCATGACGACTATACAACTTCGGCTGATAATGATTAACGGTTATGAGTCAAAATCTAAATTCAAACCGAGGGCGCGACGAGCGAAAGTCCACTACGTAGAAAGTACGGGTGATCAGTACCGGTGCCTATCCCCGCATCTTGGAGGAGGAATTCGCCAGAAGACGGACCTTTAGCGGGTGCAAGACCGATACCCGGCTAAAGTAGATTCCCATCCTGCAGGCACATAATCAGGAGAAGGTGGACTTCAGCCATAACCTCATCAAACGTATGGAGAACTTGGATTGCATGAGAAGACTCCGTCAGCTTAACCTTAGCTACAACCGCATCATTATAGTTGAGGGCATCTTTTTGCTACGGAAGTTATAGGAACTAAACCTGTCGCACAACTACATCGAGGAGCTTCCAAAAGACTTTCGGACCATGACTGGACTGAAGTCACTGCAGCTGCACAACAACAAACTCACCCAACTGGAAACCTTGGATAGCATCAGTTGTCTACGACTGGTCAAACTTACCTTGGAGAACAACTACGTCTGTAAGAAACCAGGTTTCCGCAAGTATGTTCAGATTCACTTCAAGTGGCTTGAAAATTTGGATAGAAAACCTTATAGTCACCGTAGTCTGGAGGGCAGCAACCCCTACGAAACACCATTAGAGTCGATGGCGGAAGAGCCTAACGAATAGCTTAGGACATGTGAACGGCAAGTTTAAAAGGTATAGCCACGTGATCACAACAACACGACGCAACGCCGGTAGATACTCAAGGAGGATACTCCCGCCGTAACAGTTTCCAAACCGGAGGCAACCGAAATCAAGCTGGTCAAGACGGAGCGAATCGGCAAGGACAGCGAAATCATATCGTATAGGGAATATCTCAAAAGGCAATCGAACAACAGTTCTATGGGAGATTCGAATTTCTTGAATTAGCAAAGAAAATTAGTGGAAGGCAAGGCCAAGATTAGCCAAATGCTCAGCGAACAGCGCAGATCGTTAAATGAACTCATCCAAAGCTACGTCGCATTGATGAGAGACTTTAAGGAGGTAAGAGATGCAGACGATGAGCTATTTCGAAGATGGAGCGACAAGATGACCACAGATAGCAAGCTCATCTCAAAGTTCATTGCCTTGGTGGATAACATCGAAAGTCTGTTCGAAAGCGAGCAGGAGAATATGTCGAATTTGAAAGAATGCATCATTGCAGCTGGGGAGGACTCTCCTACAAGCCTAACATTGCACCTTGGCAAGACCATTAAGCTTAGACGGGAGTCTCATGACCAGGTTGCCAATCGACTCACAAAGGCAATCAACTTAGGCAGCATGGAGATCCTCAACATATAAAATGAGCAGTTCATCAACGGCGCGAGCAGCACCAAGGAAATTGTGGATTGCAAGGCCAAGTTTCATAACTACATGAGTCTATACAAAAGAGCACATAAGCTTCAACAGACTGTCTTAGCTCAGTGGAAAGATTATTCGTCGACTGCCAATCACCTCGTGGATATCTCAGCGATGATGGGCAATTCAAGTCAGCAGGAAAGTCCATCAAAACTATCACCTCCTCATGAACCGAAGGACTCATCTTCAGGGCTCAAGAAGCTGTTGTTTTCGGATCGCGTTTAGCACAGCGATTCGGCGCTGGCCAACGACGAGGAAACACTGAGACAGTTACAATAGCGTCTCAACTCTGAGACAGAAAAGTGTCGAAATCTGCAGGAATAACTAGCCCTCGTTTCAAAGGCACAGCAGTCGATGCGTGAGGAATTCGAAGAGGAACGTGAGGAAAGGATCGAGTGCCAACAGTTGCTGCAACAGCAAATATCGACGCTGACATCCGAAAAGACTGTTTATCGGTAGAAATGGGAATCGGTCGAACTGTTCCACAGCGAGAACAGTAAACTCTACCAGCGGCTAACGGAGCACCAGCAACATATCATAAGTCTCATGAAGTAAAAGCTCACTGGTGACTTTTTCCAACAACTGATCCTCAATCAGGCGCAGACCATTGAGTAGCTTCTGCAGGCCAACGAAGAACTTCAAGGAAAGTACACTTTAGAAGTCAAGAAGGAGCTTATGAATAACCGCCTTGAGCATACATCAAAGTTAACAAGTAAGGAGCACGGCTGTAGCAAAACGAGGAACACGAGATACCCCGATACCAATTGTGTCGTTGGCTTGTAGTCCAGTGACTCCAACCTTCTGGAGTACTCTGAGGAGCGCATGAACAGTAAACCAAAAGAGCCGAACGTTAACCTTGTGAGCGAGTTTAATATTCACGGCAATGATTCAGCCATTCGTGAGTCAGCAAGATTCAAATAATCGGTGTCATTTCACAACCTCAGCCGAGATCGGCCATCAGCGACCAAACCAACAGGCCCAGACTACTTCCGAAAGAGCAGCAGCGGCTTTTCCTTTAAGAAATCGAAGAAGAGTTTGCTGAGCGGAATCAAAGGCAACCAACACCAGCATATAGCAACTGAACAGAACGAGTCGGAGGTAATGATGCATTACCATCACCACACCGAGTCCGAAAATAATAAGGAGAACGAGCACCCCAATTACAATAGCAGACATCGAGTTACGGAGGTCGTGGACACGCGAAGCAAGGCCTTCGAAAAGAAGGAACCGGATCAAACACAGAACTACAAGAATTACATGAAGTACTACCTTCGAAACAACATTATCGAAGTGCTGAGCCAAGGCGATGTCCACCCACATTTAAAATCCCGTTGGACAAAGGAGGAAATAGCGCATAAAAAGTACCACTCGTTCGCAGGTCCACGCCTCCTTGCTACGAGCGACAAATCTAACAGCCGGTCGATGGAGAGAGTGCTGCGTTGCTGAAAATCAATGATATGTTTGCTTTTGTTAAGGTTGGAGGCCTCACGGCCCCTTCAGAAATTGGGACCGCCCTTTCGGGCGGCACCACTCATTGGAGTAGTTTACAATCAGCAATGAACATATATCAGAAAACCGTCACTTATATGTTATTGCCCCTGCGCAAGGTAATTCGAAGGGGCATCGGCCTTCATTTATAGCACCCGAACTGACCGATTATTATGGGTTCCTTTCTCGTTTAATTTTCCAATGTAATATTTTCGGGAGGTGCACGGTTCGGGGCAGTAGCTGCAGTGCTGCCACATTATCAATGCTAATGGGCAACCAATATAAAAGAATTCCTAATTATCGATGAAAGTAGCCGCGCCAGTCAGCAAGCCATCCAAAGCAGCAGCCCGAAAGGACCGTCCCGATGAAAACACCATGACTGTGCAGACAATCAGCGAGATCGTTACAATCCTCATCCAAAAGTTCGAGCGAAAGGAGCCAATCAACATGGTGCAGCTGGTGAATGAGGTGAGCAGGCGCAATCGCATTCCCAAGGCACCAAAGGTGGTTGAAATAATCAGCGCAGTCCCTGAGAACTATAAGGCGAAGCTCATACCCTACCTCAAGGTCAAGCCTGTGCGTACTGCAAGTGGTATTGCTGTTGTTGCGGTTATGTGCAAGCCCCATCGATGCCCTCATATTGCCACGACAGGGAACATATGCATCTACTGTCCTGGTGGACCTGACTCGGATTTCGAGTACTCCACTCAATCATACACTGGTTACGAGCCAACTTCAATGCGAGCTATCCGTGCCCGCTATAACCCATACATCCAGACGAGGGATAGAGTTGAGCAACTCAAGAAGCTCGGTCATGATGTCGATAAGGTGTAGTTCATCATTATGGGCGGTACCTTCATGTCCCTTGACGAGGATTACCGTGACTACTTCATCCGTAACCTGCACGATTCCCTCAGTGGCCACCTCTCGACCAACCACAACGAGGCCGTTCAGTTCTCTGAGCAGAGCAGGTCCAAATGTATTGGAATTACTATTGAAACTCGTCCTGACTACTGTAAGAAAACACATCTTTCCGATATGCTCAGCTACGGTTGCACCAGACTGGAGATTGGAGTCCAAAGCATTTATGAGGATATTGCGAGGGATACGAACAGAGGGCACACTATCGAAGCAGTAAAGGAATGCTTTAGTATGGCCAAGGACTGCGCCTTTAAGGTCGTAACGCACATTATGCCCGATCTACCAAATATGGGAGTCGAAAGGGATCTCTAGAGCTTCAAAGAGTTCTTCGAAAATCCAAGTTTCAGACCAGACGGAGTAAAGTTGTACCCAACTTTGGTTATTCGGGGAACGGGGCTCTACGAGCTATGGAAAAATGGGAAGTATAGGAACTACCACCCTAACGCACTGGTTGAGATTGTAGCAAAATTGTTGGCTCTGGTCCCTCCATGGGTTCGAGTTTACCGTATTCAGAGAGACATTCCTATGCCGCTCGTCACCTCAGGAGTGGAAAACGGGAATCTGAGAGAATTGGCGCTTGCGAAGATGAAGGAGATGAATGTACCTTGCAGAGATGTTCGAACGAGAGAAGTAGGGATTAAAGAAGTTCACCTAAAGATTAAGCCAGACGATATTGAGCTTATTCGCAGAGACTATGTTGCCAATGAAGGGTGGTAGACATTTATTTCCTATTAGGATCCTCGACAGGATATCTTAGTCGGATTGTTAAGGTTGAGAAAGTGTGGTCCCCACACCTTCCGCCCTGAGCTCGGCGAGAATTGTTCGCTGGTTCGTGAGCTTCACGTGTATGGCTCGGTTGTCCCTATCCACACTCGCAACCCAAACAAGTTCCAGCACCAAGGCTATGGAACCATGTTAATGTAGGAGGCCGAGCGTATTGCCCGTAATGAACATGGATCGACCAAGATGGCAGTAATCTCTGGCGTTGGTACACGCCATTACTACCGGAAGCTCGGATACGAGCTCTAAGGCCCTTATATGGTCAAGCAGCTCTGATAAGAAAAAGTGATAGATGTCAGAGAAGCCTCTCGAGATAATCAATCAGTTTGCGTAGCACCACTATAATTTGCTCGTGGCTTGGACGGTTTTATGGATCTGGGAGGACGCATCGCATGCCTAACTATCTCGCTATATCCACCACATCCCGGGGCCCGACCTTGCGCATTTTTTCAGGCTGCATGCGGATGAGATGCAGGTAGTTTCGAGAGCGATATGCCCTCGATATTTCTAGCTTAACATTAGACTTTTTGGTCTGCACTGGACAACCCTCGCATAGAATTTCCAAGACCATCATGCCAAAGCTGAAGATGTCCATCTGTGGGGAAAAGAGAGGGGGAGGATTGATATCGAGGAGTTCTGGAGCAGCATAGGGAATGGTATAACCTGCATCAGTCAAACTCTACCTGTGACTTTGTAGTCGGAGATGGTGGAATGATGTGCCTCGCCGAAATCGCTGATTTTACACTGTAGACCCTTAGTAATAAGAATATTATCGGGCTTGATGTCGAGATGGCTGATCTTCTTGGTTTTGAGAAACCACAAGCCAAGCATAACTTCCCTCAGTATCCTCAGCTTACTGCTAAGCGACATCGATAGATTGAAGAAGTAAATGTAGTGGTTGAGACTCTTGTAGTGGCAAAACTGGCTGAAGATAGCTCTACGGTAGCGCTATTCTTGTGAGGTCTCGTAGAAAGACATCAAATAGGGACATGACTGACCTGCAAGTAATTCCAGCACCATCTTCTCCCGACGACTTTTGTACTCATAGCCTCGAAGCGGTTACTTTCTAACTAAGGTGGCTTTCTGCAGGCATTCGGCATTCTGAGCCTTCTTCCTGCTGTAAGTACTTTCGATATTATCAGGTCGCGGAGAGTTGTATTCGATGTACTCGAACTCCACCTAGTCCTTGCGTACAGTGGAGAAACCTCCACAATCGAAGGCTGGCCACCTCAATTTGCTGCTATTGTAGATATGAATTTGGCTGAACACGTGGGCACTACTGGTGGTACATCCTGCTAGAGGTTGCACCTTCTCAGGCTTGTTCAATGTCATCCCTTCCAAGAGTTATTCTAGATTAAAAACTCAGTACTGAAGTGGGGGAAGTCAGTGACATCGCAATTGGACTCCTCTAAACTTTCCTTTGGTGTAGAGAGAAACTCCAAGAGGTAGGCGAGGCTTGAATCAGGTTGCTCAGTGCCGTCGGCCAGCAGGGCTTCGGAATTTGTGATTCTGAGAATTCGATGTAGGTAGCTTTTCATAATGTCCTAAGCCCTTTCTCGTTCTGCTTAGAGAAAAGCAACGTCTGCTTTAGCACACGACAGTACCTGCAAGCTATTCTTCTTGCAGACCGTAAATGGGGTAGGTCTTAAGCAGTACGTATCCACTGTTCACAGAAACTACAAAGTAGAGGTCATGTAATTCTCGATTTATTTTGTTGAGTTTTTGAATGAGTTCTGTTCTAAGATGGACACTGGGGATAGTATAAAGAGTCCTTCGAAAGAGTAAGCTAAAGGTTCGATGACTAAGTCCAGTTTTAGGGTTGATGTGCTGCTGGCATGCCAGTTAGAAGTCACTTTGGACTGGCAGTAACACGACCTTGCCATGTTGGAGTGGGTGTTTCCATTGGGAAGATGATCTAGTATGTGGGGTTTTCCTTTCTCTCTCGGAAGTGGCTACCGACATTTAGGAGCCACAGTAAAGCTCGTAGAGAGACAACTCATCGAAATGTTACTCAGCGAGTCCGTCGACACTCAGTCCTTGAAGATAGCAATCTATGAAATTCATTTAACAACTATAGCCGTACGTAGAACGACGTTAAGTATGGGGTAGCACAGGAACCATCAGATTGTGATGATAGTCGAAGAATCGATGTTCATACAAACCGAGGCCAGTGC
>ERZ724508.1881-NODE-1881-length-11678-cov-4.750581_pt1 | contig 11678 bp, 9 predicted proteins | sample MGYA00376041_ERZ724508 | MGnify/ENA primary metagenome ERZ724508 (study PRJEB28724, sample SAMN07190887) | wastewater metagenome | isolation source: effluent of sewage treatment plant in Hong Hong | place: USA: Christiansburg, Virginia | collected 2016-03-01 ... | reverse complement strand
TCGATGCAGGCAAAATCCCCGCAATTGTTGGCGGAGATCACGCGGTGCCCCTCGGCGCCCTTCGCGCGGTTGGTTCGCGCGCGTCGAGCTTTGGCGTCCTCCACTTCGACGCCCACGCCGATCTACGGGACGCCTACGAGGGCTTTCAGTATTCGCATGCAAGCATCCTGCGAAACGTCCTCGACGAGGTCCCCGCGGTCACGAAACTCGTGCAAGTCGGCATTCGCGACGTCTGTGAACAGGAGATCGACTTCGCGACCGAGCAGGGGGACCGCGTCGTCATGTTCGACGACCGCACAATTCAGCGCAGCAAAGCGCACGGGGAATCGTTCGCGAGCCTCGCCGACCGCATCGTCGCCGAGCTCCCCGAGCGCCTCTGGGTCACCTTCGACATCGACGGCCTCGACCCGCGCTACTGCCCGCACACCGGAACGCCGGTCCCAGGCGGCCTCGACTTCTCGGAAGCGGTGCACATCTTGCGCACCGTCGTCCTTGCGGGGAAGACGATCATCGGCTTCGATTTGAACGAAGTCGCGCCGAATCTGAGCGACGAAAACGACGAATGGGACGCGAACGTCGGCGCCCGCCTTCTCTATAAATTGACCGGCTTCTGCCTCGCGAGCCGCGGTCTTGCGACGCTCCGGCCCTGATTCTCGAAACACTGCGCCGAAAAGGACGACCCATGAATCCGCTCATTACGCCTACTGTTTCGATCCCTTTTTCCCAGATTGATGCGTCCCAGATCGAACCGGCTGTTCGCGAGCACTTGGCCGTCGCTCAGGCAGCAGTAGCGGCAATCGAGAGCGCCGACCCCGCCTCCGAACCGACCTGGGAGAACACCCTGGGCGCGCTAGAGAAAGCGGGGGAAGGCCTCGAATTCGCGATGGCAATCGCCGGTCATCTGGAGTCAACGATGACGTCGGACGCCGTTCGCGCCGCCTACGCCGCCGTCCAGGAACCGGTGGCTAGTTTTTCCTCGGCGCTCGCGATGAATGCGAAGGTCTACGCGCGCGTGAAGGCCTTCGCGGGGACACCGGCGGGGCAGGCTCTCGTCGGCGCTCAAAAGCGCCACTTGGAGAAAACGCTGCTCGCCTTCCGGCGGGACGGCGCCGAGCTTCCGCCGGCGGAAAAGGAACGGGTCGCCGCGATCGACCTCGAACTCGCAAAGACAACGCTCCAGTTTTCACAGAACGTCGTCGATTCAACAAACGCGTTTTCGTTGTCGATTAGCGACGAGACGAAGTTGGCCGGCCTCCCCGACCGCGCGAAAGAGGCGGCACGAGAAGCGGCAAAGGCACGTGGCCAGGAGGGGTGGCTTTTCACCTTGCAGGCGCCGAGCGCCGGCCCAGTGTTGAGCTACCTAGACGACGCGTCGATTCGCGAAACGATTTGGCGGGCTTACAACACGCGGGCGACGTCCGCCGAGCGCGACAACCAGCCGCTGATGGCACGTATCGTCGAACTTCGCGCAGAGAAAGCACGTTTGCTCGGGTTTGCGACCTTCGCAGACTACATCCTTTCCGATCGAATGGCGAAAACAGGGACGCGCGCACTTGCGTTTGTAACGGACCTCGCCGAACGGGTGCGACCTGCGTTTGTCCGCGAGCAGGAAGAGCTCCTTGCGTATCGCAAATCGGTCGAACCGACGGCGACGAAGCTCGACCCGTGGGACGTCGGATATTGGGCAGAAAAGCAGCGGAAAGCGCTCTACGACTTCGACGAGGAGGTCCTTCGGCCCTACCTGCCGCTCCCAGCCGTCGAGGCGGGACTCTTCGCCATTGTGGAGCGCCTCTACGGCATCACCGTTCGCCGGGCAGATGCGCAAAACACCTGGCATGAGAGCGTCGTTCAATACGAGCTCTTCTCGGGCAACAATGAGCCTTTTGCCACGGTCTACACCGATTGGTTTCCTCGCGCATCGAAGCGGGATGGCGCCTGGATGCAGGGGATTACGGAGCGCCTCCCGGGGAGCTACGCGACGCGCGCCGTCGGCCTCGTCGCGGGCAACATGACGCCGCCCAGCGCAGGGAAGCCGGCGTGCCTCTCGTTCCGCGAGGTGCAGACGATCTTTCATGAATTCGGCCACCTTCTCCATCACGTCTGCTCAGAAGTTCCCGTGCGAAGCCTCGCCGGTGCCCGCGTCGCCTGGGACTTCGTCGAACTCCCGTCGCAGATTTTTGAGAACTGGATCTGGGAACGGGAAGCGCTGGCCCTCTTCGCGCGGCACGTCGACACCGGCGAAGAGATCCCGGCCGAACTCTTTGAAAAGATGGTGAAAGCTCGCAATTTCCGTGCGGCAAGCATGGTCACGCGCCAGCTCGGGTTCTCCACGACCGACCTCCTGCTCCACACGAGCTACACGCCGGCCGACGGCGACATCGTCGCGTGGGCCCGGAAAGCGATGGCGCCGTTCGCAACGACGCCGCTCCCCGAGGACTACGCGATGATTGCATCCTTCAATCATCTCTTCGCCGACGCCGTCGGCTACGCGGCCGCCTACTACAGCTACGGGTGGGCGGAAGCGCTCGACGCCGATGCGTTTTCGCTCTTCAAGGAGCGCGGTATCTTCGATCGCGCGACCGGCGAAGCGTTCCGAACGACGATCCTCGCGAAGGGGGACTCGGAAGACCCCGCCGACCTCTTCCGGTCCTTCCGCGGGCGCGACCCGAACCCGGCGGCGATGCTCGCGCGCCTGGGGCTCGGCTGAGCAGGCAAACGCAACTCAGTTACAAAAGAAACAACTCACCGTTCGTGCCTCTTTTCACGGGGCCGGGGCCACGGTAGAGGCAGGCGCTCCGGGGATTTTCCCTCGTGAGCGCTTTCTCGTTTTCATCCCGAACTCGGTTGCAGCTGAAAATCGGTCCGAAGCAGCCCCCGCGGCGCGCCACGGACGAGCAGGTCTGGAGCAGTTGTGAATTTCCCCCCTCGCCTCGCAACGCTTACGCCGCTCGCCCTCGCCCTCGGCGTCCTCACGCCGTCGGTGGCGCGCGCGCAGGCGCCGACCGGCGACGATCACACCCATGCGGGCGACGAAGCGCCCCACCCGCCGATCGTCACGAAGCATGTCGAGGCCCGCTACCCCGAGAGCGAAGAGCGCGGCGGTCGCGAGTCGGAAGTGGTGTTGACCGTTGTTGTCGATGCCGAGGGGCATGTTGCGAAGAGCGAGGTATTTCGTAGCGGAGGTCCCGCTTTTGATGAGGCGGCCCAGCTTGCGATCCGCAACTGGCTTTTCACGCCAGCGACGCGCGGTGGGAAGCCGGTCCCTTCACGGATCCGTGTGCCCTTTCATTTTGCGCCCGAGGTCACGCCGGTCGTCGATGTACTTCCGAAGGTCCCCAAGAAGGAAGACCCCCAGGAGACGACCCATGCTGCCGTTGAAGCCAAGAAGGAAACGCCGGCGGAGCAGACACCGGCCGTCGAGAATGTAAGTGTGTATGCACGAAAGAACCCGACAAGTCGTGGCGCTGCCGATTTTCGAATCGCCGTCGATGAGCTCGGGCGCATCCCGCGGGCAAATGCTTCTTCCGTCCTGACGCTGGCACCGGGCATCCTGCTCTCCAATGAGGGGGGCGACGGCCATGCGGAGCAGGTCTTTCTGCGGGGCTTCGATGCGCGCCAGGGGCAGGACATCGAGTTCAGTGTGAACGGGATTCCGATCAATGAATCGGGAAATCTTGAGGCAAATGGGTATGCTGATACCCATTTTGTCATCCCTGAGCTCATTGAAGGCCTTCGCGTCGTCGAAGGCCCCTACGATGTGCGGCAGGGAAACTACGCGGTCGCAGGCTCCGCCGACTTCCAACTGGGCCTTGCAAAACGGGGATTTACGAGCAAGACGACGCTCGGCTCCTTCGGAACGAAGCGGCAGCTCTTGCTCTGGGGCCCAAAGGATCAATCGGTACACACATTTGGCGGGGCTGAATGAATACCATGATTTTTTCCCTCAAAAGGCAGTTAGCTTGCCGGGCATCTTAATACTGTTATTAGAAAGTCGCCACAAGGGCTTGAAACTTCATACATTATTGACTCTAAACGCTCTCTGCGGGGGATGCAAGCAAGAGGAAGATGAAATCGGTCACAAGCCCATCAAGTGGTTAGTGCTGGCAGCGAGGGCAGAAGACGGTACTGCGTCCACTCAAGCGTACCTCCTTCATGGCATTCTGGCAGCGTCGACAGGGTAGACCGCCTCGTCCATAGGCATCCAGTTCCAGTTGAAAATAACCGGGCTCGCCCTGGCTGTTCACAAAGTCACGAAGGGTTGTGCCGCCTTTTTCGATGGCATAGGCAAGGATGGCCTTGATTTCGTTGGCTAGGCGCTCGTAACGCAAGGCACTGATTCGCCCTGCTGCCCGAAGGGGATGGATACCGGCACGAAAGAGTGCCTCATTGGCATAGATATTCCCTACCCCCACCACGACATGGCTGTCCATGATGATGCTTTTCACGGGGGCAGAGCGTCCGCGTGAATACCGGAAGAGCCAGTTGCCATCAAAGTCAGGCTCCAAGGGCTCCGGCCCCAGTTTTGCCAGTAGTGGGTGCTCGCTCGGTGGCGTTGTCAGCCACAAAAAGCAACCGAAGCGGCGAGGATCATGCAGGCGCAGAGTCAGCCCAGAGTCCATAAGCAGTTCGACATGGTCATGGGTTTTGCGCGGCGTTTCGGGGCTCACCAGACGAAGGCTGCCAGACATACCAAGATGAATCAGCGCAGTGCCGGTTTCAGCCTCTAACAGAAGATACTTGCCGCGTCGTGTAATCGTGCGGACTTGCTGCCCCTCTAGGTCGGACAGCTCGGGTGGAACAGGCCAGCGCAGCCGTGGATTGTGAACGCTTATCTTGAGAACACAGTGATCCTGTACGGCATCAAGAATGCCGCGGCGGGTAGTTTCAACTTCTGGTAATTCAGGCATGGATCAGGGGGCAGTTAGTCAGTTTGGCGAGATTATCTCGATGGAGAGACTAGGCAGGAAGAGCACATGCCTGCTACGCGCACAAAAAAGCCCGGAGAACCGGGCTTTTTTGTAAGAGAGGCCAGTAGATCAATTACTTGATCTTGGCTTCCTTGAAGATCACGTGCTGACGAATCTTGGGATCAAACTTCTTGATCTCAAGCTTGCCAGGCATGGTGCGCTTGTTCTTAGTAGTAGTGTAGAAGTAGCCGGTACCGGCACTGCTCACGAGGCGAATTTTGTCACGCATGGCGGGGCTCCTTAAACTTTATGGCCCTGGGCACGCAGATTAGCCACAACGGCCTCTACACCCAGCTTATCAATGATGCGCATGCCCTTGGTGGACAGGCGAATGCGTATAAAACGCTTTTCGCTTTCCAGCCAAAAGCGCTTGTGCTGCAGATTAGGCTCGAAACGACGCTTGGTCTTAATATTCGAGTGAGAAACGTTGTTGCCGACGATAGGGCGCTTGCCGGTAACGATACAAACCTTGGACATGATGAACTCCGCGACGCATTTCGCCCGCAAAAGGCGCTGGCGCCGGGTGTAAAAAGGCCGGCGCATTTCAAGGGGTGCGATTTATACCAGAACTCCCTATCAAGGGCAATAACTGTAATACATTAGGGGCTGTATATATTAATAGTTGGCCAAAAAATGATCAGACTGCTGGCTATCGCATTGCGAGTGCGGCGCTTTTTGCATTGTGTCGTCGGCTTCAGCCTGATGGGCTCTCTGGGAGGATCGGGCCGGATTTACTCTGGCGTCAGAGGGCGGTTAGAGCCAGCCACGCTCCGCAAATGAAACGGGTCGACCCTCGCCCACAACAAGATGATCCAGTACCCGCACTTCGATCAGTCCCAAGGCATCACGGAGGCGGTCTGTGATATGACGGTCAGCACCTGAGGGCTCGGCAACGCCAGAAGGGTGATTATGCGACAGAATAACGGCGGCAGCATTCAGGTGCAGCGCGCGCTCGACGACTTGGCGTGGATGCACGCTGCAGGCATCAAGCGTACCGCGGAACAACTCTTCGAAGGCAATCAGCCGGTGCTGGTTATCCAGAAAAAGGATGGCAAATACCTCATGACGCAGGCCTCGTAGCCGTGCGCTGAGAAAGTTTCGGGTGGTCTCCGGGCTGCTCATGACGTCCTGTCGCTCTAGAGTAGTTTCCAGGTGACGGCGGCCTAACTCCAGCGCGGCATGAAGCTCTGCCAGCTTGGCAGGGCCCAGTCCGGGTAGGGCGATCATCTCGCGAGGGGTTGCATCAAGGAAGTGACGTAGGCTGCCGAACGTGGATATCCAGTCGCGGGCCAGATCCAGGGCGGTTCGTCCTTTAAGGCCGGTACGGATGAAGAGGGCCAGAAGCTCGGCATCAGACAATGAGCTGGCGCCATGCGCTAACAGTTTTTCCCGGGGGCGCTCTGCCTCCGGCCAATCAGTAATGGGCATAGTGTCGGCCTCCTTGCCGGTCAGTAGGCGCTGACTAATTCCCTGTCAGTGCTACGCATGCGTGGTGCCGGATGGTATCGTTATGGATAACATTCGTCATCCACCATCTGCCTCGGATTGTTCATGCCTGATCGTCTTGCCAATAAACGCATTGTGCTCGGAGTGTCTGGCGGAATTGCCGCCTATAAAAGTGCAGACCTGATTCGCCGCCTGCGTGATGCGGGCGCCGAAGTGCAGGTAGTCATGACGGCCGCTGCGCAGTCATTTATTACGCCACTGACCCTGCAAGCGTTGTCGGGCAATCCTGTGCATGTGGACTTGCTCGATCCCGCTGCAGAGGCGGCGATGGGGCATATCGAGCTAGCGCGCTGGGCCGATCTGGTGCTGGTGGCGCCGGCCAGTGCGGACTGTCTTGCTCGCTTGGCTAATGGTGTGGCGAATGATTTGCTGACGACCCTATGGCTGGCAACCAAGGCCAGGCTGGCGGTGGCGCCTGCCATGAATCAACAGATGTGGGCAGCACCGGCCATGCAGGCTAATCTCGAGGTATTGCGCACCAGGGGTGTCGCTGTGTTCGGGCCGGCGGCGGGGAGTCAGGCCTGTGGCGATGTGGGTGAGGGCCGTATGCTGGAAGCAATCCAGTTGGCCATAGCCTGCGCCGAACAATTTGAAACGGGCGCGCTTACGGGGCGCCATGTAGTGATCACAGCCGGCCCAACGCGAGAGGCGCTAGATCCGGTGCGCTATATCAGCAATCACAGCTCGGGCAAGATGGGTTTTGCCATTGCTGAGGCCTGTATCGAGGCGGGTGCACGCGTAACACTGATTGCGGGGCCTGTGCATTTGCCAACGCCAGCCCGTGTGCAGCGTTTTAATGTAGTAAGTGCTGATGAAATGCTGATCGCGGCACAATCTGCTGCTATAGATGCAGATGTCTTTGTTGCGACAGCGGCAGTAGCGGATTATCGCCCGGCAACAGTGGCTGAACAGAAAATTAAAAAATCGGCAGATGTGATTGCACTGGAATTAATTAAGAACCCCGATATTGTTGCCACGATTGCGGCTCAGACAAATCGACCCTTTGTGGTGGGCTTTGCAGCAGAGACAGAGAACGTTGTTGGGCACGCCCGTGAGAAGTTGGCCCGCAAGCGGCTCGACATGATTGCTTGCAATGATGTGGCACGAGCAGATATTGGCTTTCAGAGTGATGAGAATGCGTTGACGGTCATCTGGTCTGATGGTGAGCAGCATCTGGAAAAGGCAGGCAAGTCGGCGATAGCGCGGCAGTTGGTGGCGCTGCTGGCAGTGCAACTGAAAAAAAAGGAAGAGCAATGAAGAAGACAGTGGATGTAAAAATATTGGATGCGCGAATTGGTACGGAGTTTCCTTTGCCCGCTTATGCAACCGAGGGATCTGCCGGGCTGGATCTGCGGGCGTGTCTGGATGCGCCGCTAGTGCTCGCGCCAGGGGAGACGCAGTTAATTCGTACGGGCCTTGCCATTCATATTTCAGATCCTGCCTTTGCGGGCCTAGTACTGCCTCGGTCCGGTTTGGGGCACAAGCACGGCATTGTGCTGGGTAATTTGGTGGGTTTGATCGATTCTGATTATCAGGGCGAGTTAATGGTCTCGTGTTGGAATCGTGGTAATGAGGTATTCACTATTCAGCCGGGCGAACGTATTGCCCAGTATGTTTTAGTGCCGGTGGTGCAGGCCGAACTTAGGATAGTGGCAGATTTTGATGCCAGTGCACGTGGCGCAGGCGGGTTTGGCTCGTCTGGACGAAATTAATAGCAGCATTGGTTAGGTTTTTTTGGGGAAATTAATATGGCTCTGCTGCAAAAAAATAAAAAGAATACTGGCGTAGATGAAAATCAAAAAAATACAAAAGTGAAAAATAGTAATGGAGGCGATAAGGCTGGAACGCTGTTGCAATCTGCGCTGCCAAGCTTACTCATAGCGATTCTGATTATGCTGGGCGTCACGGGCGGCACTTATTATGTAGTCGAGTCGGTCGAGAAAGATCAGCATGAAGCGGTTGCTAAAGTGTACCAGCAGCACTATTTGGAGACGTTGGACGCATACTTAAGGGCACATGAAGACATTGTCATGGCGCTCAGTGACGAACATCTTCTGCCATATATTGCAGAGTCAACGGAAACGAACTCTTTGACAGCTCATTACCCAGGGGCAGTGTATGCCCGTGTAGTTAGCGCATTGATCGATCCGGCGATGCCAAATGGTCTCAGTTTTGCCCATCAAGACATGGCACTACGTGTTGCCTCCGGAAAAAAAGTCACGCCGGAAATTTCTTTTTATGAAAAAGAGCAGGTGGTGACGTTTGCCAGGCCGATTCGTGAAGATGGCAAGATTGCAGGCGTATTACTTCTTAGTATGTCATTCAAGCCATTGGCGACAGCGCTCGCTGGTTTTGCTGCGGATGCTGGGGCGCTTGAATTGGTTCAGCGTAATGATGCTGAAAAGGCGACCATTATTTCAACGGGCTCAGACCTTGATGTTGAGCCGCCTATTATTGCTTCACCATCCCTGAATCAGGGGTGGGAGGTCCACTTTTCTCCGGTTCGTACACTGGGTCGTGATAATCCGGTTCCTGTCCTTATTCTGGGGATGGGGGTGCTGGCGTCGCTGCTCTGCGGCGGGCTGCTGCTGGTTATGCTGCTGCTAATAAATAAGCGTTTGCTTGCCGACGCTAGCGCACTTGACAATTTTTGTGAAAATTATTTTCGTTACGGTACGCGTAGTCGACCAAAAATGAATTTCCAAGCGTGCGCAACGGTATTGGCCAGAATTGAGCAGTATGGTGCGGAGTTGCGTGCTGGCAAGATTGGTGGCAAGTCGGCAGAGCATGCGGATAATCTTGGAGGGCTTCCACACACGGGTGACTCGGCGGACTTACTGGGCGGAGCCCCATCACCTCTTAAAGGTGGTGTTAACGAAGCGAGTAAGGCTGTTGCGGCGACCGCTTTGGACCAAGTGCCGGCAGATATATTTCGTGCCTACGATATTCGCGGCGTAATTAATGAAGGATTAACGGAAGGGGTGGCCCGAAAAATCGGGCTGGCTATTGGTAGTGAGGCCTTCGCACGAGGCGAGCAGGTTGTGTTGGTGGGGCGTGATGGGCGTTTGTCGGGTCCACAAATGTGCACGGCCTTGATTGAGGGGCTTCTGGCCAGTGGCCGAGATGTCATTGATGTCGGCATGGTGCCAACGCCTGTGCTTTATTTTGCGGCCAAAACAATCGGAACTGGAACGGGAATTATGGTGACGGGGAGTCATAATCCCGCAAACTATAATGGTTTTAAGGTCATGATTGCCGGCGATACTCTGGCTGGAGAAGAAATTCAGTCGTTGCGGCAAAGAATAGAAAATGGTGATTACTCTGCAGGTACCGGCAAACGGAGCCAGCAAAGTGTTTTGCAGCCTTATCTTGATCGTGTGTGTGATGATATCGTCCTGGCTCGCCCACTCAAGGTGGTTGTCGATGCGGGTAACGGTGTTGCAGGGGCCATAGCGCCCCGTGTGCTAGAGGCTATTGGATGTGAAGTGGTGCCGCTTTTTTGTGAGGTAGATGGCAACTTCCCAAATCACCATCCCGACCCAAGTAAGCTGGAAAATCTTGAGGATCTGATCAGTTCAGTCGCCGCCAATAATGCCGATATCGGTATTGCATTTGATGGTGATGGTGATCGCATTGGTATTGTGACTCCCACGGGTAAAAATATCTTTCCCGATCGTCTCATGATGCTGTTATCAAAGCATGTATTGATGACCAACCCCGGTGCAGATGTCATTTTTGATGTGAAGTGCACAAGAGATCTTCCGGTGCTGATCAGTCAGCTTGGTGGCAGGCCGGTGATGAGTAAAACGGGGCATTCCTTTATCAAGGCAAAGCTTAAGGAAACGGGTGCGGTATTGGCTGGTGAGATGAGTGGGCATATTTTCTTTAATGACCGCTGGTTTGGTTTTGATGATGCCATTTACGCGGCAGGCCGTGTCCTCGAGATTCTTTCGCTTGAAGATAATAGTGCAGATACTGTTTTTTCCGAGTTCCCGGAAAACGCATCAACACCTGAGATCAATATCCCTGTGCCGGATTCTAGGAAGTTTGAGTTGATCGAAGAGATTAAGAAGAATGTGAATTTTCCTGATGCCAATATTATTACCATTGACGGGCTTCGTGTTGAGTTTCCGGATTCTTGGGGTCTGGTGCGAGCGTCCAATACCTCGCCTTGCCTAGTTGCTAGATTTGAAGGTAAGACGCCTGAGGCCCTTGCTTCTGTTCAGACACGGTTTCGTGCCTTGCTGGCAGGAGTTGTCGGCCCTGTTGAAATTCCATTTTGAGCAGTGAGAGATAAAGATGGCGCTGACACGTGACTCTGCATTGAATGTTGCCAATGTTCTAACAGAAGCATTGCCCTATATACAACGATTTCATGGTAAGACCGTTGTGGTGAAATACGGCGGTAATGCAATGACGGGAGATGACTCTGAAGATTCATTTGCCCGAGATATCGTGCTGCTGAAGACAGTTGGTATCAATCCAGTCGTGGTGCATGGCGGCGGCCCACAAATTGGCGACCTGCTCAAACGTATCGGTAAAGAGTCGATATTTATTGATGGCATGCGGGTGACGGATGACGAAACCATGGATGTCGCGGAAATGGTGCTGGGCGGCAAGGTCAATAAAGCAATTGTTAATCGCATTAATCAGAATGGCGGCCGTGCAATTGGGTTGACCGGCAAGGATGGCGGCCTGATTCGGGCTAAAAAGATGTTCCTCAGTCGCGTCAATGAGGATGGCAGTATCGAGCAGTTAGACATTGGCCACGTGGGCGAGGTGGTTGGTATTAAAATTGATGTGCTCGATGTGTTGGTAAAGGGCGGCTTTATTCCCGTAATTGCGCCGATTGGCGTAGGAGATGATGGCGCCTCTTACAACATCAACGCTGATCTTGTTGCCGGGAAAGTGGCAGAAGCGCTTGGAGCAGAAAAGTTAATTCTGGCTACTAATATTCCCGGAGTGATGGATAAGCAGAAGAATGTGCTGACGGGGCTGACAACTACGGATGTGGATGCGCTGATTGCGGATGGCACTATTTATGGGGGTATGCTGCCAAAAATAGCCTGCGCTCTGGATGCGGTTAAAGGCGGCGTGACGAGCGCACATATTTTTGACGGACGTGTGCCGCATGCAACGTTGCTGGAAGTCTTTACGGATGATGGCATGGGCACGCTTATCTCCAACCGTGAAAATATTAAGGAC
>ERZ724508.1877-NODE-1877-length-11687-cov-4.638497_pt1 | contig 11687 bp, 6 predicted proteins | sample MGYA00376041_ERZ724508 | MGnify/ENA primary metagenome ERZ724508 (study PRJEB28724, sample SAMN07190887) | wastewater metagenome | isolation source: effluent of sewage treatment plant in Hong Hong | place: USA: Christiansburg, Virginia | collected 2016-03-01 ... | reverse complement strand
TTTAAGTTTCTTTTTTTCATTTTTCTTTTTACTTTTATTGCTCTTGGCTCCTTGTAAATTTTTTAGATACTTCATGCTTAAGGGTTTAACTTTATATTTTTTAATATTCTCTATAAATTATTTCTCCTCTTCTTCCTCCATTTTAATCATAATATTTTCGGGCTTCAAATCAGTATGAATGATATCGCAATGCTCATGCAAATATACTAATCCAAGAAGCACATCGATTGTTATTTTTTTAACCAGCCACAGAGGCATTCTCTCGTCCTTAAATTAATAATGTTGAATCAAATCCAGCAAATTGGGACCCAATATCTAAAATACTGAGCAGTGATGTTTCCCATGAATCCCATGATGCACAAAGTTATCAAAAAGAAGCAGTGGTCTACAAAGTTTTGCGTTAACTAGGTCAGGATGTTACTTTTCGACAGATTCGAGTTATTAAACCCATTTGGGATCTTTTTAATGTCTTCTAATTTAGTTAAGAATTTTCATTTAATCTATTGCTGATTATGAGTGAGATTACTTACTCCTTTGAATCTTCAATGCACCATATTATTTTGTATTCTAGTTGTACACAAGCCATACTGTTGAAAAATGTCCCCATCCCAATTTTTGCACCACAGCATAGGTGTGGTTAAACTTTTACCCTAGTACTACTGGGTGGTATCCTTCTTGCCCATAGTCAGCGTAGTCTTCAGCTTAAGATTCGTGCTAATATTAAGAGGTATTCGATTAATTTTTCATTTTAATTTAATAATAAAGAACTCATGACATGCCCTCAATTTTATTTCTTATTTATATCATTAAAATATATTAGAAAGTACAGACTTTATATGCTATCTTAGGAAACCGATTCCAAACCATAATAAACTAAAATAAAAAGTTTTAATAAACAATAAAAGGAAAAGATTGACGGGGCTGGATAAGAAAAAATAGTTTTTAATCTCAGAGCTGATATGAAAGAAAACTAAAGAAAAAATCAGCTTGTTGGAGCTATAATAATTGTATTTTAAGTAGGCTGCCTTGTCGCATATTTTTCTGGATCCTACTCCATTACTGAAAATACAACTTATCCATAATTTTTTAGTCTGTTAATGTTGGCTTTTTTTGTTATTATCGGATTTGGTATGATACTATCGATTTTTCGATTTGGAAGTTGGTTAGGTATTGTAACAGCTATTATTACAGTGGCAATGAGTTTGCATCTGAGCCCCATCTTACAAAAAATATTTTTCGGAGTTCTAAACACATCGTACGGGGCTTTAAACTTAACTGAGAGTGTTGGGGAGAACGTCAAATACTTATGGGCTCGTTATGTAAGCACTAAAGTATAAATAGGATAATATGTATATCGAACGAGCTTTATCTCATGCATATCTTTTCTAACTATGATGACATCTCTAATAGGACGTATTACAATCACTCAAATAGTAAATGGATTGATTATTTTTCAGATTGTGTGGAATATTAATTTCTTTTTGCTGGTTTATTTTTGTGTGATTAGGTAAGATCATCGTGAAGGGAGTCTCCTATCTCCTTTCATTTTCGATACTTTTGGTACTTCTTATGCTTATCTATTCGCTGCTTTTTATGGAATTATTTTTAATTTACTAATTAAAAGACAAACTTTTCCTTCAAGTCATCAACGTAATATTTCTAATCCTTTTACTTTATTCATGAGTTTGATTGGGACTGCCTGTATTCTCTCAACATTTGTTTTTACCTCCAATGGTCTGATTACTTACTCATATTTGGGACAGAATTTAAAAAGATTTTCGATGTTCTTTGCTATTATCGGTAGTGTTGCTGGAACTTATATAGGATCTGCTCTTTCTGGTAAAGGATCTGTTGGGTACAAAGAGGTGTTGGTTGGGACTATAACAGGAGGTATTTTAATGGGAGGACCTGCTCCTGCTTTAATGAATATTGGTATATCAATAGCTGTAGGGCTAGTTGGAGGAATTATCTCTGGATTAACTATGAATAGAATTCAGAAAAAAATAAATAAAAACAATTTATATGATGTTTTAGGACTATTTGGACCATTTATTATCAGTGCTATTCTCGGGTCGATCGTAGTGCCCATCATGACATTACATATATACTACAACCAACAAAACTCGGACATTGAATACAAAAAAATATTTGGTACAGTCTTCCCCTTCACATTAATACCATACCAATTGATTTATCCTGGAATATCGGCAGCCTTCGGTCTCATAGGAGGCGCTCTGTCAGGAATTCTGTGCAGAATGGAGAAAGATACATTCGGTTTCATGACATCAGGGAGATATTTCATAAATGACTTTGGACTCAGGCCAAAATAAGTGAGAAAGAATGATAAATAAGTGAAAGAAAAAGTAGAGGCTGGAGAATCAGCTGCAATAATTCTTGACTAATAGAAGAAATAGATTTGAAAATAATAAATTAAATGATCAAAATAAAATATATGCGAGTAAAGCAATTCTTTTTATAAATATATTTCTGCGATGAATTATTTTTCATCCTTGATATTTTTTTATTTTTAGAATAGAATATATGGCCACTTAATAAAAGCTCGTGGTGACCTATCATAAAGATTAATCATACCAGGAGCTGGTTCTTGCTAATCATAATTTCCATGCTTTTACTGTTGAGCCTATGATAAGACTAGAAAATGCATCTCTAGTCAAGCGAGATAAATATGAGAAAAATAAAAATTTAAAGGATATTGTTTTCCAAAATAAAGTTAAGCTTATAACTAAGAATTTTATACGTAAACTACGAAGAAACACAGTAAACCGATAGCCTTTGGAAGGTCTGTAAGACCATTAAATAACTCCCAATTATTTTTGGGGGAAATTACAAAAAAAACTAAAAGTAATAACCTCTCACGAAGGCTTTGCACTGTAAAATTGGTCGTTGGTCATTTGGAATGTGATAAATATCTTACAGACGGTGATGATAGTTTTTGTATTTTCAATTCTGATGACATTTCCTGAAGTAGAGGAGAATCTATTCTTTCAGTATGTGCGTATTATGAGTTGCGTTTTCTACACTGTCGATATTATTTTGAACTTCACGTCACAGAGATACGAGAACGGGAAAAAATTATAATTATTAGGATAAATAAGCAATCATTATCTAAAAAATGGTTTTATGATAGATTTTACAACAGCTGTTATATTTCCTTTAAGTTTTGCATTGACGAGTACCCTGGTGAACATATTACTAGCATTGATATCAATAATGAAATTCATCAACAGTATAAAGAAATTTGAGAAAATTTAATATCTGGTCATTGGGAGTCGATAGAAATAACATTATTATGGGCTAATCAAGGTGTTTCTTACAAATTTCATGATTGGCCATATTTTATCTGTGCTTTTGAATTCAATGCCTAGCTTCGATATGAATCAAAATTGGCATATCAAGCTTGGGATCCTCAATGAGGCTTGGTATATTAAATATATTTGGGGTTACTATTGGGGGACTAATATTATGCTTACTGTTGGCTTTGGTGATATCAGTGCCACCAATTATCGAGAAGCAATTATGCTTGTTTTTATCTAGACTTTTAGTTGTATAACTTTAGCTTATAATATTAGCAATGTTGGAGCACTCATAAGCTCTATTCGAGAGAATTAAGAGGCTAAGAAAAGAAAGCTGAAGACATTTCATCGTATGTGTAAGGAAAATGATGTAAATAGTGCGATATCTTCAAAGATATCCAATTTTATTGAATAAGCCTATGAAATTAAGTAGGCTTTTTAACATGATGCCAGAGATGAAGTTCTTTAATTTCTACCCAAACAAATTCAAAGAGAGTACAGAAAGGAAGCTAATAAAATATTATTTGATGGACTGGGATTCCTCAGTAACTTATCCAAGAAAAGTCTACTAACACTCGCATAATAAGTAAATAGAAAAGTATGTCATCCAGAAGAAATAATCGTCCGCAAAGACAATATTTCAGATTTTTACATCCTTCAAAAGGGTACAATAGGTTTCTCATGCAAAACTAGATCAAATCTAGATGGAAAAGTAATATAAGAATTAAGAGTGTAAGGAGATTCGAAACCAAAGATCGTATCACTAGACTTCATAAAAAATAAAATCATCAGTTACAATATCAAATCTATGAATTACAGTGTTCTGTGCTATTTGAGCAGGGAAAACTTCTTGGAATCATTAAAGGGAAGCGAAATGGATTATCAGTTATTTTGTGTATTAAAAGACAAAGACTAATGTGTAATCGATTAGAATAATCTATATCTTTGTCCAAATTGTTAAAATCAATACCATAACAAGTTTTAGTGTACTCGTATCCATTATATCCCCCTCAAACTGAACATTATCTTAAAATATCTATAAAATGCGATTGAAGATCGGCATGAAAGAAGGTCATATTATCGTGCGAAGATAAAAATAAACCCCTGTCTAATGGTACATGAATTAATGTATCAACAACAGAGATTTATAGTGGATAACTTTGATTCTGATCATTACCGCTAAATCCAATAGCTAATCAACTTCTACCAGGAGAACCTAGGGACAAAATAGGAAAAAATAATAACCTAAAAGATAATCTAAAGCAAAAGAAAAAAGAACAATCTCTCCAATCAATTAAACTTCAAGAGTTTGATTGAGGAGAAAGCTATCTATAAGCTAGAGTAGTTGATGGAAGCCAACAAGAAATAGAACCGATTTTGGGAATTTTAGATTGACTTGGCTTATGATTTCAAGTATTATTTCAAGGAAGGCAATCCTGAGAGTCTTTTCAAGACCAAAAAAAGAAAATACAAGCATAGCAACATATACTTCAATAATAATAAATATTCTAAGTAATACTGATTTTTATGAATTTTTCAGATATTACCTGTAATTTTGTTATTTTTATACAATTGTTAATATTTATATTTTGCTCAAGAAGGAAATATTTTTATTTTAGACATATCATTTATACTTTGGTCTCCAATATGCATCATCAGCTCTAGGTTATGCACCTGTTAATTTTGTTATCAAATGCTAAAGTCTTCTCCAGAAGTCTACTTTTTATAAGAAAGGGTTCATCCACCCGTTAATTATACAATAACTTTTATCGAATTGATTTTGATGATGACGGTGGTGTTATTCATGACTTAAAATCAAGCGTGATTTTTGTAAGAATCTGATTATGGGATGAGGTTTCGAATGGACCATATGAGCCCATTTATGGATTTAATTTGTTAATATTCCTAAAACAACTCCGAATATAATTGTCCATGAATAGGTCTGAGCAAGACTATTATTGGGTGTGAAGTATAGCCCTAGACCAATAAAAATAGGCATCGGATAGGAGGAGCTGGCATTGGTTTAGACAAAACCGTGTTTGGTGATATCTTGTGGATCGACATGATGCATTCTAAAAGCTCGAATAAGGGTTGGACCTACAAGTGGAGTTTAAAAATGCCCCCAAGTATCACATGCCCAATGCAGCATGCCAGAAACAAAATCAACTAAGAATTGTGCAATTATGAAACCGACAACAACACAGATAGGGTTTTGATTATAGTAGGATATTGTATGTTGGATTAGTTTTGACCAGAGGAATAGAGTGAATAGTAAAAAGCAAAGTTAGAAAGCAAACTTACTTGTCGAGTAACTATTCTCCCACAGAATTTGTCTGTTCGGTTCAGATTTTATATCACTCATTTATCTCAAATATAATAAATGCCATATATTTTATTTGAATTTCTTTAGAAATCTCATTAATTTCTTAATACCTAGAGCTGATAGCCCTATCCATTGCTTACATGTCAAAGATTACAAATAAAAGTGCTCATTAAGCATAAAAACTGTCATCGAAAAAAACAAAAAAATTTCTACTTAATGTCGTAATTATTAAGTAGATAAGTAGTTCTATTGGAAACTACTTCCATAAATATATTTGATTCCATTTAATTATAGAGAAATATTAAGGAAATAAAATTTTAAATACTTAAATTATTAATCAATATGCTCTAGACAAGATTTAGATTTATTTAATGAGTTTTTATGTCATGATATTAATTATATAAATTTTTATAACTGAATGACAACCTTTTAGAAGCTATATGCTTTTACTGATAATTTAATCACAAATGTCATTGAAAAATCATAATATGCATTTACTAATCTTGTAAGTGAAATAGGATGTCTGGAAATCGAAAACTTTCCTGATACGAGTTATCAACCTCATTTAGAATAGCCCATAATTTAATCAAAATAATAAAAATTCTAAAGTCTAGAGCAGTTGGAGTTATTGTAATCTCGGGCTGTTGCCAATCAGTAGATTATTCCCGTTACAGATAAAGAGAAGAAAAAAAGGATAAAATTGATCGAGTAATAGAAAAAAAAAATAGCATAGTAGCTACGTTAACTAGATTAAGAAATTTAATAAATAAAAGGGAAACCAAATAATGAGAAACCATTTAAAAAATACTAGAAGATTCACAAAGATGAAAATGCTCAGAAACATGCGGAATAATTAGTGAAATAACTTAAAAATCAGAAGAAAGAAATTGAATTGAAAAAACGACAACAATTTTAGAAATCCTTAATTTAAATGCAGAGAGAAGACGAGGAAAGAAAACGAATGAGATAGTAAGAAGCAGAAAGAAAAAAATAATAGAGAAAATATGCTATTATCCAAAGAATGTAATAATAAAAGAAGAGAAAATAGTAAAGGAGATTAATTGAAGCTCAAAGCAATCAGTTAATTGCGAAGTTGAAGAAATAATAAGAACTATAAAAAGTAGCAAGTCTCGCTCCTAGTCAAATTGTATAAATTGATCACAAAAGGAGAGCTCTTGAAAAAAAGAATAACTTTAACCTGGAAGAAATAGAAGAACATGATCGAAAATATCGTTAGTTTAAATTAAAGAGTAAGAGAGAAAAATAAGAAAGAGCTCACTCATTAAAAGTTAACAGAGAACACTCCAGTAAATATTCCAAAAATATTTGGATCGAACGCATTGAGGAGTAGGAGATCAGAAAAAAACAATAATAAAAGATTATTTAGTAAAGAAAAAGGTAACAACTCGAGAAAAGGCTTAAATATGGTGAACTTGTTAAAAATATTTTCTTACCTAAAAAGAAAGATAAAGAGAATGATTATTCACCTCACAACAAATAGGGTAGATAATAATAATTAGCTCAAGAGAGAGAGAGAGCTGATTCAAAACCAAAAACTCCACAGGAACTGCCTACAATACCGAAGTTAAAAACAAAGAACCGCACTCAAAATTCCAAAATGTACAGAGAATAATCTCTTCCAGGTATAAAGAAAAGAAATGAGTAAAAAAATTCAATAAAATAATTTGATAGTTAATAAGAATAAAAAGAAAAGATCAGAAAAATCAGAGAGTTATAACTGAGAAAGCAGACAAAATAAAGACTTAAGAAAATTTAGAGCCAAGTTGTACACAGAATTCCATCTCAAGATTAGAGATTCAAGTACAAAAACTATTTGGGAGAAGTAAAAATAAAAAAAGATGAGGCTAACGAATGGAAAAAGATAATAAATAATTAACACATGACAGAAGAATAAAAATACCAAGAAATTATCAAAAAAGCAGGAAATCTATAAGCAAAAGCAAGAAAAAGATAAGGAGGAAATCACAAATAAGCAGATTAAGACACAGTAAATCTTTATATCGGCAGTATCCAAGCAAAGCTAGCCTTGCTAGAAAAGTTTTGATATTTTTTGATTTTTTTTAATAAATAATAAACATATTAATAAATCTTTCTTCATTTTTTTTTGCTTTGCTCAAGAGCTTATGTAAACTTCTCTTTGATTGTTTTAGAAATAGCTTGAATTGTTTTGAATCCATCGTCCAATATTTAATTTGTATCTTTTGTCAGTGTCTGCAACCTCAAATTCATCACACTCTATGAAGGATGTGGTATACTGTATCCAACGAACTCAACATCAGAATGGCCTGAAAGAACAACTCTCAAAATATTCCCAAGAGTATGGTCTTAATTATTGAATACATAAGTTGCACATCTTGGATCATTTTGTTCCTAGGCTAGATGTATTAAGTACTTTTTGAATGAGCATTTTCTCCTTATTTTCATGCATCAGGCCTGCATTCTATTACTCAAATGAAGAGCTCTATGATTGTATTTGTTATTATTACTCATCTGACATATTTTTTTCCGAGTCCGACATTTTCAACTTTAAAGAGTATTATAAAATTATAAGTTTCTTTCATAAACTGAGTTATAAATAAATAAAACTGAGCAGATTAGTATTGAAGAAAACTATCAATTTTTTGTTTAATGAGTTGAATTGTATGAAATCTTTTTCTTTGCCCTCTCCTATGAAATGCTCAATATTGAACTTATAAACTCTTCTCTGCTTACAAGACCATCTTTATTTAGATCACATTATTCTAACATTTGTTAGTATAAATTTTATTCGACTCCTCCCATTGTGTGTAAAATTTATTCCTTACTCAAGAAGTTATCTTTATCTTTATCTATCAAATCAAATGCTTTCTCCAGCATTTACCGGGAAGATAAGAGCTAATTGCTTAATATCGATGTTACAAACTCCGAATAATCAATAAAACCTGACTAATTTCGATCAAGTTTTTAGAATAGCTCACGAAGTTATATTTTAGGTATCGGAGGCATATTTTCCACGTAAGATTTCTCGAATTATTTCCAACTGATACGCCCATCATGATTGATATCAAGAGATTCAAAATTATTCCTCATTTTTTAGATGCATTCGGCCGTAGTTAAATTATGCATGATAAAAGTAATAATGTTTTACTTGAATCTGTTCATGTTCATAAATTACTTTATTAAATTTAACTCATTTGAGATGTATAAGTTCTTCGCTTATTTCTTTTTATTTAAGATCCAAGGATGACTTAATGCTGTCCTAGCCGAGATTCTCTTTTCAGGGTCATATTAAAGCATCTTCAAGACTAAATCCTTCGCTTATTCACTTATTTAGGACCAATTTTTCTCTGGAAATTTAACCTTACCCTATAAAATCTTTTAAAAAATAGCCTTATCAGTCCGACCATTAAAGGGAGGCAAGCCAGATAACATCATATATAAAATAACTCCTAATGACCAGATATCACATTTCTAATTATAGCTCTTTTTGATGACCTCAGGAGCAATATAATAGACCTAGAATATAATAAAATGTACGCTTCCAACTTTTAGTGAGCTAACTTAGCCTTTTTTATGGATTGTACTTGCTCCAAAATCAATTATCTTAATATTATCAGATTATTTGCTGATCAACATAATGTTTTCAGGCTTCAAGTCTCGATGGATGATCCTATTCATGTGGCAGTAAGACACGGCTGAAAGTAACTGCTCGATAAAATTTCTAGCAACTTCCTAATTCATATTTTCCCTCTAAGTAATTCTATCAAAAAGTTCACCTCCATTACACATCTCCATGACAACATAGACAAAAAGTTATTATTAATATACGTCAATAATGCGGATAATATTGGGATGATCCTAGATAAGATAATAAATACTAATTTTTTAAGGACTAAAATTTAGAAGATATGTTTCTCGGCATTGCTCTTGATGGGGATTTTTTTAGCTGCCCACACCATTCCTGATTATTTATTGACGATTTTGTAAACACTACCGAAAGTTCCCTTGCCGATGGGAGGACTTAGCACAACATAATCTTTTGAAATAGAATATTTTTTTACCTGAACTAAATCTTTCTCGTTTATTTTAATTTGAGGTGGTATTGGCATGATTATGGTAGGTTTTTCACTCCGTAGCTGCTCCCTGGCTTACGTTTTACAGCAGGTTTAATCAATTTAACATGTATTTCCCATTCTATAAATAATTTTTTATTAATATGTCATTAAGTTATATTAGGCAAAATGATATTTTTTAAACCTTTTTATATTTTATATTGGGTTTGTTTTTTTTGTCATCAATTTAAGGTGACGAGGATTGCTGTCATGTTATCGCATCCGATTCCTTCTCTTGTATCTTTTGCCAACAAGAAGTCTAGCAAGTTTTAGACGATTAAAGAAAGGTCTTTGGTATTTTTCAAATAACTTGAAACGACATCGACTAATCCTTGACTATTTTCTACATATCTCTCCCAAATTCCATCACATCCAAGTATAATAAACTAATCAGATTTTTACCTTTTTACTTCTCTAATGTCTGGTTTACATGTTATCATTTGTTCCTTGTAAGATAAGTTCTTGTTTCTTTTGTAGTCAAAGTCACCGAATGAACGTGTTAAATTCAAACCGCCGTTAACTCTACCCATGACAATAGAGCCTCCTGCTTTAACGATTCTATCTTCCTCTTCTTGGCTCTCTGGTTTGTGATCCTAAGAAAAAGTTACAAATTTTCCATCGCGACACAAGACACTTCTAGAGTCTCCTGCATTGGCGATTACATATTTTTATGGAGTCATTAACACCACATTAGCAGTGCAGCCGGTTCCATTTCCTATATTGTTCGGATTCATTCCCTCAGTGGTATTACTAATTTTTTTACGGATTTCTTTGAGTGCTTTAGCACCTTCTTAGCTATCTATCCTTTAGTCAACTAACATAAAAGTTTTATCTAAAGCGTTTACATAATCTTTTTTAGCATACTCAGGAGTATCCTTCAACATCTTTACAAAGATCTCAGAAACAAAGACACTAACTTAGGGGCCTAAATAAGTTAAAATTTACCTCCATGTCCATCAAAGACAGCGAAAAGGGCATTGCCATCTCCGATATTTAACTCATGGATCGCAGCATCCTCCATATTTTTTCTCCATCCTGGATTGTAAAAGGAGTACCCTGCATTTATCCAGAGACAAAACGGATTTCTCCTCTGGTCCCTGTGTTAATAGATTTTTTAGTTTCTGGTTCCGATAAATAAACACCCATTTAAAAAATATACAAATATTAGTAAAATATTCAATATAATAGTTAAATTCTATGGTTTAATAATGATGCAAAATAGAATAGAAGAATTCTATTTTCCATCGATAATTTTACCCGTCATCGGTATTTCTCTAGCACAAGTATTTTTTCTACTGGCATAATAATTACCAATAGAATTTCAAATAAAATTATAATAATCTATCAATAAACTAAATTCTCGCTCTTTTTCTATGATTCGAGCTAATAGATAAACAATTCCTGATCGTAGGCTCTTTGAGAATATCCACAAGCATAATAATGTTCTAGAAATTGATTGTTAGCCTGATGTTCATACAGATCTGTCCTTCGTGGCTGACAAAATGTTTCATAATATGTATCGGATATTCAAGTAGAAATTTTAGGAATTAGATAGGAAAGTGGGTGTGATTGATTCTCAGATTCATCGTTTGCATGCTATTATCAAATATAAGAGGTAAGGTTCATCAGGAAAAATATATAGTTTTGCAAACTCTCCAAATGACAAGCCTGCAAACAAAACCCCTGATAGTGCGAAAAAATATTATAACTAAACAAACTACCCACAAAACTCCACTCAACCGAAAACCTAATCACGATCCAAAGAAAAATAAGAATAAATTTCATACTTAAGCGAGTAAATAGTATCTTTACACCAATAAGTACTGTTGTTAAAAGACCATATTGATAGGACACATTCGAAAGAGTACTTTTATTAAAACTTGTCGAATTTAAAAACATAAAAAGCGATCAGTAAAGAAAATGATATCAATTTTAGCA
>ERZ724508.1875-NODE-1875-length-11691-cov-6.911911_pt1 | contig 11691 bp, 7 predicted proteins | sample MGYA00376041_ERZ724508 | MGnify/ENA primary metagenome ERZ724508 (study PRJEB28724, sample SAMN07190887) | wastewater metagenome | isolation source: effluent of sewage treatment plant in Hong Hong | place: USA: Christiansburg, Virginia | collected 2016-03-01 ... | reverse complement strand
AAACCCCAAACCCCAAACCCCCTTATTGACTAACTAATTATTTATAATTTATAATGCTAATATTTGTTTTATTTATAAGACTTCTAGTGACTCTTAAAAAAGAACAATATAGCTTAATAAACTATGAGTACATTTAGGTACTTGCAGGAAAGATTAAAAATAATAAACTATATTAAGAATTTATTAGAGTTGAAAATCTATTAGAAAAATACTTCAAAAATGACAAGCTTATCTGTGACCTTAGCAAAAAGACTCCTTGCCAAAACTTTTAATTTACTTTAACTAACTATTCTTCCAGCAAAGAAGAGTAGCTTAAATGACCTCAGATTCTAATATTTGGTGGCAAGCATGGCAATGAAGTGACAGGTACAAACTCTATAGTAAGATTTATTGAGTCTGTTATGGAGCTCTATTTTCAAAGCAGTGTTGTGCATAGTTTACTCAATAATATATGACTTGTTCTTATACCTGCAATAAACACTTAAGGCTTTGCCAACTAAGCTTGAGAGGAAATAGTTAACGGAAAACCTATTGATACAAATTGAGACTTTCCTTACAATAGGAAAGACAATTTATGCTTTAGTACTTTTGCTGGAAAAATACTTGATATTATTTATAGGCAAAATGTCTTTATTGGTACCATAACCTTTCATGGAGGAGACAACTCTATTACCTATCCATGGGGCTCTTTTTCACATAAAAATAATTCTTAAAGTGATGATGATTTGGTCTTCCAAAAAGTAGCCTAGATTCTTTGAGATGTTGCAGATAAAAATGAGAAATTTTAAATGCCATAATACACTATTGGAAATATACATAATATAGTTTATGATGTTTATGGAGGCTTTGAGGACTGGGCTTATGGAGGCAGCTGGGATTAAAAATACATGCTCAATTAATGTCACAATTACAAAAGAAAAAATAAATATAAGGATGAGAGTCTAAGAAGCTTGGTTTTTTTAATTGAAGCAGGATTTGACAAAATTCCCAATGAGTAAATGCTTGGCAATGAATTGTCAGTTTTTGAGCCTACAAATCCTGGATCTATAAATGGTCATGTTTCTAGAAACATTTGAATTATTTTGGCTTATAGTCAGATTTTTTAGCCAGTAGTAGAAATTAAAGATATTCAATATGAAGAGAAAAGTAACCTATATGAGTTTAATTTGGTTTTTATGGGCTGCTTGGCGGTCAGCAACATTTAGATAAACTAACAAGATGTCAGCATAAAAGAGATAAGTAATAAAAATCAATAAATCGAAGTAAAATTAGAGTTTATTAACCAGAACATAAAAAAGATAGAAAACATTATCATTAATTTGAGCTGTGATCAAAAATACTTTAATTACGAAAAATTTCCAAGTCCATAAACTCATTACTCTAAACTTAGAAGTAATAGTGAGTATAAAATAGAAACAAAAAATAATAACATTCAGTCTTAAAGTGTGATGAATTTTGCTTTTAAAAATATATAGCTTAATAACTTTCAAGACATGATTTGCTTCTAGACTTAAATATATTAAAATTATTGTGAATAAAGCAAAATAATTTTATTGTAAATAAAAAATGAGAATTTGGAAGTATTATTTATTAATAAAAAAATCTCAATAAATTCAAGTTAGAAAAATACAAATAAAAATAATATTTTCCTCAAATACAAATCCTTGGATGTTTAGTTAGAGAAAATAGAGCTCGATTTCCCTTATGAAATATATAGAAGACTGGACTATAGCAATTTCTATGTATAGGACAATAATCAAAAAATATTTGCAAATTAGCTTGAGTATTTTTTTGAACTTAAACTTTAAAACAATTAAATTTGAACCCAAACTAATTATTAATCAGACTTTTTTATAGTCTTTGGAAATAACACATTTTAATTAGATTATGACTAAAAGTAAGATGAATCTCCAGCCTCATAAAGACTAAAAACTCTCAAATAAATACTTTCAAATGAATAAAAAATGATCATAAGAGGAGAAAGCTCTTATAAGGTTTATAGCAAGCTTCAAAATCCTTGAGTAATTTTTCAAGGCAAAATTTTAGAAGAAATTTAAAGTATTTAAAATCCATAATAAAAAGTTTAACAAAACCAAAAAAAGCCAAGCATCTAAGACATATACTAGTCTACAATAACTGTCATAATAATCTTTCTTTTTATGGTCTTTATTCTCTCTGCTCTTCTTTTCTTAAAGCTTCGAAGAAAATAACAACAAAGAAACATTACTTAAAAAATAAGTGCTAATTTCCTTTAAAACACAACAGAGCTTACCAAGTCTTAATTTATTTATAAACTATATTTATTAAATTAATAATCAATTTTTATAAATAAAATAATACAGAACCCAAACAGCATATTAAATACGCAAAACATCTTTAAGGCAAATGGTATTTATCTGGTAATTATAATGATAGAGTAGGACTCTTTAGAATAGCTCTTAATTCGTTTAAACTAAGCATATTGAAATCAGTGCCAAAAAAACTGGCCGGAGTCATGGAAGAATCTTCAAGCAGCCTGGGTGGATCTTGAGCCCATACTCAACTTGGCTGATGAGCAACCTCAAATATAGCAAATTCTTTCTCAAGAAAGAGAAATAATTCCCAACATAATGGTCCATTGCTCTGAAGACCAGCTCAATAATGTGACTGTGCCATTCAACATTGTTCCTTAAGAAAAGAAGGTCAAAAAAATCAAGTAGTGGACTCCTCATGAAGAAGAGACCTTGTTCAAGGCACTGTAGATCTACAATAAAAAGGACTACTTAAATATATCCCACATGATATGAACTTGAACTCTTCTTTAGGTGAGATCTAAGCTTCAAAAACTCGAAAGAAAAAAAATAATTTAACTTTTATAAAAATAAATCAAATATAATTAAGAAAGAATACATATGAGTAACAAGCATATAAGAATTGCTCTAGAGCAAGTTGAGATTTTTGATTAGCCAAAAATACAGCTTGAGTAATATGCTACAAGTGCAAATATTGCCATTGGAATTTACGATACTATTTTATAAGATTTTGATATTGAAGACAAAACAATGCTTGATCTTGGTGCAGGCACGGGAATGCTTTCGATTGCAGCAGAAATGTTTGGAGTACAGAAAATATATTCAGTGGAGATGGACTATGATGCCATTAAGATTTTCAATAAGAATATAGAGGAGTTCTAGCTTGAGAATATTGAAATCTTAAACAAGGATGTTATGACTATAAATATAGATGATTTTTAAAGTGTTGATTTTGTAGTCATGAACCCACCTTTTGGGACAAAAAACAACTGACATGTTTTTGATGGATTTCTTTAAAAAGCTGTTGAGATTTCATAAGGACCTATTTATTTCTTACATAAGGATGCTTTCCATGGTCTTGATAAGAGAGTCAAATGCTTAGGAAGAGAAGTAGTTAAAATTAAGTATTTCGATTATGAGATCAAAAAGACAGTTTTTAACAATGAGGATTTCAAAGAATTCAAATAATAGCTAAAAGGAAAAAGTGGAAAGTATGGATTAGGAAATTGATTTACGCATAAAGAGTAAACAATTGTTGTATAGCTGGCCTTGTATAAAATTCTTGCAAAATATGAATAATAATTTCTTTAGTATTAATTGTGTGATTATTGTTGATATTTTGCTGATGGAACATATTTGTCAATAAAGTCAAATTTTGCCTCTAGTAATTCTTATTTAAGATAGTTTTTTTCATTATTTTATTTCAACTATTATTAATTGCTATAATCTATATTTTCTATATTTTGTTCTAACAAGTAAATGTCTTAGATTTAGTTTAGCAGATTTAGTTATTAGTATTTATCTTAATATTATTCTCAAAAAATTTATATTCATTACTATTTTTTTTTAAGTTTTTCTTGTTATATAATTCTATCTTTTTTTAGTTTGTATTTTCTCAGCTTTTCATTGTTATTAAAAGAATCAAGAAGATCTACAATATTATTATCTTCTTATTACTACACATCTTTAGCTAATTAAATTTATTAACTATTCTCAACACATTCATTAATCAATTTATCTAATATTTTTATATAATATTATATTTATTCTAGTTATGATTCATTTAGTGTTGTTTGTAGTTAATTATTTAGCATTTATTAAAGAACTTCCAACTCAAACTTTTCAAAATATTTAATTTTTTTACTTTTATTTTTTAGGCTATCAAAAACAATAAATTAATCTAAATACTGAATATAATTTAAAATACCTTTTGAGTAAATTTAATATATATTTAATTGACTTATTAATTTTAATATAAGTTCAAAATCTCTTATATCTTATTTTCCTAAAGAATTCAAAATATCCATAAACAAGAGAGCTTAATATTCTGTTTATAAACTCTACTCTAAAACAAAGTCTATGATATGTAATCTTTCTTTTTGATCAAAAAATATATTGAATTATTTTTATAATATTTCTTAAAATTTGAATTTAGCTAAAATGTTATTTTTATATTTGAAATCATTATTAATAAATATCTTGATTATTTCTCTTCTTGTTATAACATCATTGTCATATAAATATTTTAAAAGCTCTTAAAGAATATCATGGTCATTATAATCTAGTATCTCATTTAATATTTTAAGTTTTAAAAATCTAGTCTAATGATGATCACTTTTTAATATCATTACTTAGTATTTATTTTTTATTAATTCTGGAAACAATTAAATTAGAATTATTATTTAATACTCATAAAGATAAACATTTTTGTATTCTAATAGTCCTTTGATTATCTCGCTAAGATATTTTTAGCTGTATATTTTACAGTTACCATTTAAATAATCAATTTTCAAAATAATTCTTAATAATTGTATTTTTATAGGTACTTCTTGGCTACTGATATTTTCTTCCATGTTTCTCAGAATCAATCTTTAGTTGTCTTTATCCAGAAACTCTAAAGCAGAGTAAATTTGGTCTAAAGTACGATAAAATACATTTTCGTCAACAGCAGAATAATCACTTAATAGTTTCTTATAGTTTAGTTAGTCTAGTTACTATTTATTCACTTAGTCTTATTTGCACTATTATATTTTGAGTTAGTTTGATACATGATAAAACTCAATGTTTTAACTCTTTATCACAAGCTCTTTGAAGTCCTTATCATTTATATCTATATTTATTTTATTAGTATTATTTCTTTATACAATAATTATAGCTACCTTGAGAGTATAAATATTCAATGGTCCATTTCCATAACAAATCAAATTCTGTAAATTTTTCAAAAAATATTCTCCTAAATTTATTTCACACAATGCTCCAATAGTTCATATAGTGCTCAATCAAATTAATAAATTATTAGAATACTTAGTATCTTTTTTAAGACTATTCACCATGATAGTAATTTCTTTCTAAAACAGCTTCTTATTTAACTAGATAAAGTAACACACTAGTTGCTTAATTTCTATGCTATTTTATTAATGCTATTATAAAATATCAAACAGAATATTTTTCAAGAAAACTTTATCATCTTATTGTATCAGAAAATAAAGCTCTTAAATAATTTTCTTCTAATCTTATTATTTCAAGTTCTATTTACTTAGTTATATGTCCAAAGGAAATTTATACATAATAATTACAGTTACTTTTAATATTTAATAAAATATAATTTATAATGGAAGAGTTTCAAGAACAACAGCCAATGACAGACTTCAACATAGATTTAGAATAAGGTACATTTCCACCATAGATAAAGAAAATCTCTGCCAAAAATAAGCTTGATTAATATAAAGAAATTGTCTTTGAATGACTTGGAATTTCCAATGCAACTCATCCTTTGATTTGTTTCATACATATTATATTGAAAGTATTTTCCATATTTAGCTACATGTTTTTTGGACTGGTTCTCAGCCCAATAATGCTCTTTATATAAATAATTATACTTTAGTTGGCAGACTTTTGGATAGTTAAAAATCTTAGTGGAAGATTTTTGGTTGGTATGAGATGGTCTAAATAAATTGATTCAAAAACAGGAGAAGAAAATTGGGTTTTTGAAAATGATAAAGAGCATTATGTAAGCTCTATCGATAGAACTATATTCTGGGGTGGGCTCATTACTAGTACCATTTTCTGGATACTAATAAGCTTTTTGAAGCTCATAAGCTTATAGCCTTTTTGGTTGACACTTAGTCTCTGCTCTGCCTTTCTTACAGGCACAAACTTCTATGGATATTATAGCTGCTGAAACCATACTGGAGACAATTTATCTTAGTTTATATAGCAAGGTATAAAGGTAGGAAATATAATCAGCAACATGAACAAATAAACATAATAACTTATATGAAATGATTTTTTATTAAGTTTATTTGTTTTAAAATGAAACAGAGTATGATCCATCTTGCTATGGATTAAGTTTAAACTAATCTAAAGACATTCCAAAATTACCTAGAATTTTATTACCTAAATCCTTTAGTCCTCCTAAGGCTTCACTTTTTTGTTTTTCAAATTCCTCATCTTTTTTTCATTTTATTTATTCATATTTACTTTAGCTGTGATGATCTGGATTGTTTTCTTTTATTTTTTCAAGCTGCTCAAAGCATTTTTCAAAATCTGGTTTTTGTTCATAAATTCTTACCAAATATAATCTTGGCTTGACAAACAACATGTCTTCTTCTAAGCTTTTAAGAAAGCTTTTCTAAGATTCTTCAAAATTCTTCAAATTATAAAAGCATAGTCCTATATTGGATAAAATTCAGCTTTTTAGTATCTTGTCTTCTTGTTAAAATTTCTCTAAAGCTTCTTGATATTTTTGAATGCTTTCTGTGTAATTTTCAGCTTTGAAAAACTCAGCTGCTTGATCCTTAAGTGACAATGCACATGTATTACTGTCCATATTATTATTAAATTATTTTATATTGCAAATAACAATGGATGACATACAGAAAAAAGTAACCTAAAAAAACATAGAAATTCTCAAATAAAAAAATGAGGATATTATTAACCTTATAAGAGATGAGATCAAATCAATGGAGACTCTTCAAGTAAAGAATATCACTAAATAGAATATTATATAATGTGAGGAGATTCTCAAACATCAAAAAGACCTCCTACAATAGCTATAACATAGAGATACTCTGAGCATATCTCCAAGCCTTATAGAGAAGATTTAACAAAATCATGATCTTGATTGGTTTGTCTAGAAGGCTTTGGAAGAATTTGAGTGCAGCCAGACAAATAAAGAAATTGAGTAGATAAAAAGCAATGCAATTCTTGTTACTGAAAATCTTAAGTAATTTATATGATCTTTAGTTATTATTATTATTCATTTAACACAGCTGCGATTTCATTTTTCTTGTAACCTTTGGCAGTCATTATTCTCTTGTACTCAGGTCTATCAATTCCTTCTATAATTTTCTCAATTTCTTATTTACTTTCAGATAAACTCATACCCAGCAATTTCAATTTTAATAAAGTCTTTTAAGAGAATTTTCAATTTGCTGATTGATAAATGGTTTCCAGATCAGGTCCGGCACTAAGACTTTCTAAATATTTTTATACTTCCAAATAATCTATTATAAGTTAATCAGCTTAATTTTATTAGAATTTTTTAAGCTTCAAAGAATTCTCAAAGAATCTATCATTAAAGGTCTCGCTAAGAGTCATAAGAATCTTAAGATGATATTGCTTAGGAGTAAAGTGGCTAAAATGGCTTTCAAAAATACTTATTAAATTTTGCGTCTTACTTTTATAGCAAGGACCTTATTAGTTCTTGTTGTCTCCATTTTGCTTAGCAATACCCTAAGATAATACAGCATCAATTCTTAGTTCAAATCACTTGTTGAAAATTCCAACACTTTCCTAGATGCTCATTTACACATAATTCTCTGTTTATTAAAGAGTTATTTATTAGTCATAAGGTTACTGTATGATTTCCATAATTGAATCACTTATTCTATCAACAGTCTCTTTTATATAATCAAGTGTGTTTATAGCCAATAGCAAAAGCTTGAGCAAAAAGGTTTGCTCTTCATTCTCTTTCTTAATGCTCATGTCTTCCTTGTTTAAGAACTTGATCATTTAATCAACAAAGGCGTTAATACTTCTCTTAATAACCTCTGTTATCAAGGTTAGTGTTTTTCCTTTAGAGAGATTTGATACTCTTTCAATAAGCAACTTTATCAGCTTAAATAATAAAATGGACGACTAGAAGAAGTTAAGCTCTTCGTTTCCTAAGACAATGTTCTAATAATCATTTAAATTAGCCTGAAGTTCTTTAAAAACTTTTTCATTTAATTCTCACTCTTCTTTCCTTACATAAAGCTCTGTGTAGTCTTCAAAAGATATTGAAATACTTCCTATGACTTTTGGCACTTAACTTATAGCAAATTGACTCTATTTTCCAGCAGCTTGAATTTACTCAAAATTTGAATTGAGCTCTTTTTGCATGGCTTTTTCAAAATTAATTGCATTCTAAAAGGCTTTCATTAAGTTGACAATTTGGCTCTCATTTATTTCTGTATTCTAAAGCACCTTTACAACATGGATGCTTGTCTCACAGCAAAACTCATTGACTATGTAGCAAATGGTGCCCCAATATACAGGATAAAGATCCAAGTGTTTTTGCTTGAATTCATGAACAGTTTTTGTAAACCAAACAAATCTCTTCTCAATGGACTTAAGATCCATATTAGGTCATGTATCAAATATTTCTCTGTATTAATCTATGACAAAGTTGACACCAATTTACTGTATCTTATTTTTGAACTTAAGTCCTAGAGTCTCAGCTAATTTGCAAGCATCTACAAATTAAATCTTGCTCATTGAGCTCATATTCTTATAGTAGAGTGTAAACTCATCAGAAATTATTGTCTATATATGGTTGATTATTTTCTCTTTGTTTTAAACAAGCTCGAGTATCTGAGGAACATCTTCATATGGCTTAAAATACTCACCCAAAACTATGCAACATTATACCTAAGTAGGAAGCTCTTTGAAGTTTCTTTCCGAAGCCAAGGTCTTTATATACTCAAGGGTTTAAGAAAGATCAGAAAATTTGCTCAAACAATTTATGCTTAAATTTATGTTACTTTTAGCTTGGTCCAGAACTCATATTTCCTTACACATTTCCTCAACCATTTCCTCAGAACTCTTAGCTTATTTTTGAATCTCTTTGACCTCATTAATCACCTATCAGATTTCTTAATTAACAGTCTTCATCTGCTCTCTTGTTATCTTATTGGTGTTGTCTTGCTCTCAAATAGACTCTCTTATTTGACCCTATAATATTATAAGCTACTAATCAATCTTCAAAATTTCATCATCCAGATTGATCAATGATTCTTCATTTGGAAATTTCTTGTTGACGAATTCAGCCAAATCAAAATCTTCTTTTTCAAACTGTAACAAATCCTCTTCAAGCATTATAATTTCAAATATTTAGTTTATTATTTTGGGAAGCTGAATTTTCTTTCCTAATTCTTCTTGGAAAAAATCTTTTAGAATATTGGCTTTACTTTCTTAATACTTCTTCTCTTATTTCTAAAGACACTGCTGCAGCTATTAAGATTCCTTATCATGAGAAGATCTGCAGTATTATTCTCCATCTTATTTGTAAATAAATATCTCACTCAACTTCGAGTTAATTTTTCTAAGCTTCTCATCTTTATTCTTAATAAGATTGTCTCTGCACTCATAATAAATCTCAGGATGTTCTCTATGATCTTAAGCACACTAAATCTTCTTAGAATAGTATTTGTTTATGACCTCTGACAAATGCTCATTCATCCATATATTTATATTCATAGTAAATCTCTAAAATTATAAAAAGCAAAAATACAGTTGACGGGGATTGAACCCATGACCTTCCGCGTGTTAGGCGGATGTGATAGCCACTACACCACAACTGCTCTCGTAGTTTATTAGTTTAACAGCAGATAATTTATAATGGATAAAGATATGAGAGTCTCTAAGAAGAAAAAGTCACCAGGACCAATTGAATATCTCTTCTTATTTATGGAAAGAGGACTCACTGTGGAAATATGGACCGAGCATAATCCAAACTTGAAATTTCAAGGTAAAATATCAGGCTTTGACGAGTGGATGAACCTTACTCTTGATCATGCTTAGGAGATCAATGTTAAGAAAGGTACTGTAATTAATGTAGGGAAGATTATTCTCAAAGGAGATGTTATCTCTGTAGTACATTTGCTTGCACCAGAAAGCTTTAAATAAATTTAAATGTGATTATTAGTCCATGGTTTCATAGAGTTCTTGAAGACTTATACTTTCTTTTTATTTCTATAGTTTCTAATACTCATTAAGATTACCTAGAGATATTTGGTTATTATTTTATTTGTTTTAATTTAAGTTTTAATTTTCGGAATTTTAATCAATTTTTGGGAGTTCAAAATTTTAATTTGAATTTAAAGAAGATTCAAAAGTATTATATGTATTAAGCTGGGAGGAATTTAAGGACTGATCTGAGTACTCATAAGACTCAGAAAAAGAATCTTGTTTTCTGAGCATAAAAGTTTATCAAAATCTCTCATGTTATTCCAGGTGATAGTCCTCTTACTCTTTCCTGTATCTTTCTCATTCATTTTTCTCCTCTTCTTATCCACCTCTAAAAAAAGCCTCTGCAAACCTTCTTTCCTCATCGAACACTGGTCTATCATCCAGGTATTTAAGCTTAGGAAGATTGTTTATCAAAGTCTTTCAATAATTTGTTATATTTCAGCATACTGGATTGTCTTACAAATATAGTACAGAAAGACTCTACATTGATTTTAGTATGCTTATAAAATCATCAATTTAAGCAATGTTAATTTGGTTGCAAGATAAGTCAAGACTAGTTACCTTATGTAGCATTCTTAGACCCTCTAGATCCTAAACTCCATTCACACCAATTCTGTTTCTTTTAAGCTAGAGACTCTCAAGCTCTGTATTTTCTTAAAGATTCTCAATAGTTGTTATAAAGTTGTCAGATAAATTTAAAGAATAGAGGTTTTTTAGAGGTTCAAGATTTTCAATTTTTTTGATTATGTTCTCCTATAAATAAAGACTTCTTAACTCTGTATTGTTTTATAGGTTTTCAATATTCTCTATGCAGTTTCCTTCAGCATAGAGAACTTTAAGACCTTTAAATGACTCTAGATTCTCAAGCCTAATAAATCCTTTATAATGAAGATAAAGGGAGTCGTTGAGCTCAGGGCTACAATAATATTAATGGAAATCAGATCTGAGTAAATAGTGAAAGTATTCTTTAGTCATTCATTTCTCTTCCTCATTTGTCTGTTTGTTAAAGACCTTCATGGATTCGTCCATCTTTAGTTTGTTCCTATCAGATCTCATATATTATAATAATAATTTATAGTTAATATTCCATGAGTTAAATGCAAATAATAAATTTAATAATTACTTAATAAATCCACCTGTTTGAATAACAGTGCAAACAATTTCGTCTTTTTCCTCCATACTAAGATCTACCGGTCTGTCTGATTCACTTATTCTTTGGCCATTGTAGATAAACTAAACATCTTGCAATTTGAGATTATTTCTGTCACAATATCATTGAAAAAGCTTCTTGAGCTGAGTGCCTCAAGAAATGGTAAATTCTATTAGTTCCCCTTGTTAGCTGCTTACTTTAATAGTTATTCTTTTATCATCATCTTTTGCTTCTTTAAACATTTCAATTCTAATAAATAATATTATATATATATAAGAACACTTCTATTTAATGAGTCTA
>ERZ724508.1872-NODE-1872-length-11717-cov-8.029069_pt1 | contig 11717 bp, 5 predicted proteins | sample MGYA00376041_ERZ724508 | MGnify/ENA primary metagenome ERZ724508 (study PRJEB28724, sample SAMN07190887) | wastewater metagenome | isolation source: effluent of sewage treatment plant in Hong Hong | place: USA: Christiansburg, Virginia | collected 2016-03-01 ... | reverse complement strand
ATGACTTGCTTATAACAGAAAATATAAACTGATGAGCACGACAGTTGAGAGGATGCTTGAGCAGCAATGGCTTTAGCTAAGTTTAAAATTGAGATTCAAAATAAATTCAATATATAGAGTATTTATTAGCAAATTGAAAGTCATAAAAAGATAGTCATTATAGACAGAGATGAGAGATTTAAATAAAGTAACTACTCTGGAGAGAATATAGAGGAATCAAACTCACTTGTTTAAATTTATGTGGATAACATAATGAATTAGTTCTAGTATTTGTTACAACAACTTTTAACTAATTAACAAAATGATAATATTTTTATTGTTGAGAATATAAGATCTTGTTTAATGAAAAACGAATAAGAAACTATACAAGAACTCATGTTATTTATTGTGGATAACAAGGAGACATTATGAGATTATAATATAGTAATATATAGTGAGAGTATTGATAACTAAATTTCATATGACTCTGTGTGTATTTTGCCATCTAATTAAAATTTATATTACTGATGAATCTTTTTTAATTTTATAAATCATATAATGTTATTAAGAACAGTTTTACTTATGTTTATTGGTATTTGCTAGAACACAGTGGAAATACTAGAGCCTTAAGCTTTGGCTGAAAAGTACATATAGGATCCCTTATAATACGTAACTCTAAATGTAGGTGATGTAGCCTATGGAAGAAGCATAATGGGTGAGGTCATTCCAGCAAGTCCAATTGATGGTTGTGAGCCTTTGAAAAACACCTTAACAGATGAATAAAAAGCTGGAACAGTCATAGTATTTGTTAAAAGAGATAACTGCAACTTTTCTTAGAAGGTTATAAATGCTCAAAATTTTGGAGCCTCTCTTATACTAATTGGAGATACAATCAATGAGGATATTTCCAGCTTGTTTCCAGTAGAAAGGTCCAAGGCTATTTTGGATCTAATTAAAATACCAGGAATTTTGCTGTCTAAAAATGACATGTTAAATTTCAGCTAAGTTTTATCAAAGAAGAATTAATGACTAGAAATCTCAGTTAACTTTAATCTGGCTTAAATAAAAACTAAACATAGTTTCGTTATTAATGCATAAGTTGACAGCTTTAGAACGTATGATTATTTTTCAAAACTAAAAGATATTGATGAGTAGATTTTAGAGTTTTTAGACCCACAAATTTATTTTAGAGTTTTTGAAGAAAAAGATCTCAAAAATATAAATGAGAAATATGATAATAAATTGTGTATAAAGATGAAGAAAGATTTTTGCTTTATGAGAGCTGAGGAAAACATTGGCTCAAAAGTAAATCTTACAAATATTGCTTTGGCTTAGATTTGCTTACTAGATAGAAGTAAGAAGTTTTTCTATGTGTTATAAGATTTGGTTAAGACTAATTGTTTCGCTAATGAAAAGCCAAATGAAGATTTTGAAGCCTGTTTTTAAAAATAGTTTGAAAATCTTCCCTAAGATGTTCAGAGCAATGTAACTAGTTTTCAAAGTAACAATATAGCAATGTACAAGTTATTGGAGAAGCATGCTCAGAAATAAGAGTATATTTACATCAATTATTCTCCTTTGATATTTATTAACAAAAAAGCATACAAGGGTAACTACAGTGGAATGGACTGAATATTTGAGACTATATGTAACACTTATGAAAAATCACCACAGTAATGCAGATAGTAAAAGTCATATAAAATGACTATCATTGTTAAGCATAGTTGAATTACCAAATTTGTTATTTTTTCAATAATATTTTTCTTTGGAGTTATTTTCATGTTCTTAGCTGTGTTTTATATTCTAATGAAAAAAAGAATGGACCAAAACTACAAAGTCAATCTTAATTAGAAAATTCAAGAGGCTCTAGCCAAATACTATGAAGATGAAGAGCTAAAAGAAGATCAGGATAACAGCAAAGTCTAATAAAATATAATCTTATTTATAAATTTAATTTATATTATACTTAATGGCTTACAATGTAACATCATAGTGGGATGATATTCACTGAAAGCTTGGAAACTACGAACCCTTACCTATTGAGAAACAATAACATGAATACACAAAAGAATTTATAGATTAGCTTGAATAAAAATGTGGAGAAGAAGAGCAAGAGTTCTCAGATGAAGAAATATTTAACTAAATGATGTGATAGATGAATGAAAAAAATCAAGCCAATAATCTAGTTAAGGAAATTGATGCCTAAAGCTATATAAAAGAAGTTAATAATGCTGATCAAGGAGTCTGTGTTTTGCTAAACTTTTACATGCCAAGCAATGAGTAGTCCTTACAACTAAATAATATTTTCAAGGAAATGGCAAGTGAGAATCAGTAAGTTAAATTCCTCATTACATAAGCTAATAAATGTGTTGAAAATTTTCCAGAATAAAATCTTCCTTACATGCTTTATTATAGAGATGGTGAACTTGTTTAACAAATTAACAAAAATATACTTAGCAAAATTTAATTAAATAAGGACTTATTAGTGAGGCTATTTTCTAGTCTTAATATTAAAGAATTCATTAAAGACAAAAGACAAACAGCAAAAGATTTGGTTAACGAGACTTTGGGGAAAAAAACTAGTTATGATGACGAATATTCTGATGAGGATAAGAGAGAGGATAAATAGTTTATATCCAACAAAATATTTATCAAGTACTAATTATTTATATATATAATGTCTACTGAGAACAAGAATTTTATAATCAAAAACTATCTTAATAAAGATATAGAGGTTTTAACGGTTAGTCAAAAAACATACAATGGATTTTTAGTAGGGGTTGATGAACATATGAATTTGCTATTAAAAAATGGCAGCAATAAAAATGAGCAAGAATAAGATGATAATCTAGTAGTGGTAAGAGGATAATAAGTCACATATATAGCAATTAAGTAATTTTTATTAATTTATTTAATAAAGAAATATTATAATGGAGGAAGATTAATAGGAGTAATAATATTCACTAGTTGATTTAAGCACTTAAAAAAAACTAAGAAGCTCTTGAGATTTTACTGGCTGAGGAAAGGCGACCTACTAAAACTTAGAGACCTATGAAGGTGATTATGTTGATGGTAAAAGACACGGCTAAGGAGAGTATAAATATAGTAACGGTTATGTATATATTGGAGAGTGGAACAACAACACTAAAGAAGGATACGGAAAACTATTTCATATAAAAAAAGACTCTTATGAAGGCTAGTTTTTAAATGGACTTAAAAATGGTTAAGGAAGATTGGTTTATAAAAATGGTGACATTTATGAAGGCGGTTTTTTGAACAACTAAAAAAATGATCTAGGAAAATATATATTCTTTTAAAATAAACAAATTCTTGAAGGAGAGTTCAAATAAGATAATTTTGTTAAAGGAAAATGGGTGCTGGATAATGGAGATTATTTTGAGGGAAATTTCCAATATAATTAGCCAATTGGATAAGGACAATGGACTAGCTCAAAAGGGATTGTAACAGAAGTAGTTTATACCCAATAGAAAGTTGAATAAGATACTAATAAATAAGAGAGTGTTATTGCAGATGATTTCTTTGACAAATTAGAAGAGTAAATTGAGCATCCTGAATTGACGTAATAAGCTTAATAAATTGACGAAAAAAATGATAAAGAAGATAATTAATAAGAATAAGATGATAACAAAGAAATAGAAGCATAATAAGATATTGAGGAAATTAAGTAAATGAAAGCTTTTTGCAGCATAAAAATGAACTTATTTTATGGTGCTATGAATATAAAAGAAATGGATCCAATTGAAATTAGTTAGTAATAATATCGTACATAATTTGATTGGTTTTTTCAAAGTATTTTATAAAGCTTCAGTTGGGAATATTACTCTCTCTTCTAAGTAGCATTTCCAAAATATCTGCTTCTTTTTATATATTGTCTTTATTTTCAGTCACAAGCTAGCAAAAGATTTTCTAATTGTCTTTGAGTTCTTTATAATTTAGTGTATAGGTTTGAGAGAATACAGATGGTAAAAAATCATTAGATTCTTTTTACTCATAAGCAAGCGATGAGCCTTATAAAATAGCATTGCCATTGCTTAACAAAAAGTCCTAAATAAACATGCACGAAAATATGTCTTATTTTATGTAATTATTAAACTCGTAATCAGCTCTTAAAATTTATTCAAATTCAGACTTTTGAATTTAATAATCATTTTCTCAAATACTTAATATATTATTTATTTTATTTTTATTAAGCTTCATTTCTAGCCATGAACTAATCTTTTGGTAGTTTTAATCTAAATCCAAATCCTTTTAGTAATTAATTTCATGATCATGATTTATTTAATCTTATTAAGTGTTAAAATTAATAAAGAAAATTTAATGTAAATTCTAAAAGGAATTTTTAAAAGCACTTTTAATAAATTTTCCTGAATTTATTATTAAACAATTTTTCATTATAAATAAAGAATATTAAAGATTTTCTGGTACAAGACCTTTCTCATAAGCATAAACATTAATTGGGGTATAAATTCCATCTAAATAATGTTTGGTTATTTCTTTTGAATAAAGCTCAATAAATTAAATTAGTTTAAATTCATTATCAAAATTCTGATGAGAGAATTTACATGAGCTTTTTTTATCACATTTGCCAGATATAAAAAGGAATCAGCACTAAAATTATTACAAATCATGAGAGAACTAGCATCAATCTTATGAGCATTTATTTATTATGTAATATTTGCATATTGTTTTATTTACTCTATTAGCTTTTTATTCAAGCTATGTATTTTTATGTTAAATTTATGTTTTAGTCATTTCTATATATGAATACTATAATTTATTTATTATTAAATAATAATTATTTTAAATATTTAAAATTATTTATATTTGTTTGGTCTTAATTCTATCAAAGTCACTTTCTCTATTGCTTCTCTAACAGGCTCCAATACCTCTTCATATGATTAGAATAAATAGTTCCATTTCTTTTCCTTTCTTATCTGATTAATGTTGAATGAGTATAGTGTACCCAATGACTATTCTTGTTATTTAATATTGTTATAGATATTATAATTACCCATCTAATCGAACTTATATTCAAACTAAGGAAAGTCAACTATAAAATGTACAACAACTGTATCAATATCCTCTCACTGTTGAGGCCTTGTTGCACCCAAACATGTAATTAAATCTTCATTTTCATTAAAAAAATCAAAATCTTAATACTTAACCACATGATATCCTTTCACTATAAAATCTTAGCTTTATTAAAATTAGGTCTGTAACTCTTAAATAATATTAACAGTATTTACTGTTCTACAGTCAATTAGCATAAATCTGTGACTGTATTCCAAGTCCACAAAAACTAATTTTAGATCCATATCTATATCTCTCTTGCCTACTCATTCAGACTAAACTCTGGTTATGGGAATTTACTTGCTTTATCCAATCTCAATTTTAATTTCTTAATTCTATTTCTAAGGACTAACACTTTATCAGCTAGGCTTATATACTTACTTTGTAATCTATGTCTCTTTTTTCGGAAAAAAACTAAATTGCTGCATGTCTCCACTAAATGAGATCTAGCTCTATTTGTTATCAATATTTTGTAGCTTTTAGGAAGGCTGCTTAAGAAAGCTTGGCTTGTCAATATTGTTTAGATTATCATTTGAGTTTTCTTAAGTAAAAACAGGTGAGGTAAAAATGTTATAGTTTTCTTTTGAATCTATATTTTCTTCTTATAACAAATCTTCTTGCTCTGAAGAATCAAATAATGGTTAAGATTTATCAGCTATTTATTCTTCTAGATGTTTTTTGTTTTCAGGACTATTTTGTTTCTAGTCTTTAAAATTACTTGTTTTATTTTTATATTATTAACTTGGTCTCTCATGCTTAAAGAAATTAAATTACGGAACCGAAATTGCTCAAATTATATCTGGTTGATTTTTGTCAACTTAGAACCAAGAATGATGACCACCTGCATAAATTTTAGTAATATTTTTATTCTAAGACTCTTATATGAAACAAAAGGTCATTTTTTGATCAAGATTTCCTTAGCCTAACTAACCATACTTGTTATAGCCTGTTGAGTAAACAATATTTGGCTCTGCCATAATTAAAGAATGGTTTTGCCCACATTTCACATCTCTAATAAAAAGGTTCTCTAAATACCAAACATGAGTTGGCACATTGATACTATTTGAAGTATTGAGACCTGTTTAGCCATTGGTTCCTTTTCCACAGGAAAATAACTACCCTTTATCACTTAAGAAGAAAGAGTGTCAGTATCCATTTGCCAACTGCTCAATTCTATGCCTATCAAAAGCCTCAATTTTTCAAGGCACTTTTTCATCTTCAAAATTCTGATGGCCAAGCTGTCCAAATTAACCCTCTCCCCAAGAATAAACTTCTGCTGTAGTAGTAATAGCTGTGCTATGAAGACCCCCGCAACAAAAACTTAAAATTGGTTTGTCTCTAAAAAACTCTATTTGAGTTGGAACCTCAATATCATCATATGTATCATGTCCTGTTTGTCCTTTGTTGAAGTCCTTTCCACCCCCTCCCCATGAGTATAAGACACCTTGTTCTGTGAGAGCCATTGAATGAAAGTCTCCGCAGCCAATTTAGACAAATACTAATCAAGTACTGATTTATAATATGCTTGGCTTCTAATTTCTTGAAGCTTGCTTCTTATGCCAAGTTCCACCCCAGCCCCAGATCTATCCCTGATCTGTTAAGCCAAGAGTATGGTATTCCCCACATACTATTTACACAAAGAAGTTTTCTTATGAAATTGGAAGTAAAATTGGTCAAAATCTATTAGTAACATTGTTATAGTCAATTCCAAGTTTTTCATGTAAATTTGAGCCAAACATAAACACTTGTCCGTTGAAGGTAACAATAGCTGTATGATTTTATCCACAAGATACTTCCTTAATGTTAAGCTCCCTAATATTCCTTAGACCCTGAGGAGTGTCTATATAGCTGACATCCTTGAAACCAAGCTCATAGTTTTGGTTTTTTCCGCATGCAAATAATTATGAGTCTTTGTCACCAACATTTAAGTTATCCAAGCTCTATGGTTATATTTTCTAAGTATTATTTGAATACATTATAAATTATATAATAATGACTGAGAAGCAAAAAGTTATATTTATTGTTGGAGGACCTGGCTCTGGAAAAGGAACAGCTTGTCAACACTTAATTGAGAAGTATGGCTTCAAGCATTTCTCAACTGGCGAGCTTTTAAGAGAAGAGATGAAAAAATCAACAGAGCTTGGATAGTAAATAGCTGACATAATGAACAGAGGTGATCTTGTTCCAGGAGAGTTATCCGTTAGTTTACTAGTTGATAATATATCCAAATAAAACACTGACTAAATATGTCTTGTTGATGGCTTCCCAAGAAACTAAGACAATGTTGACTGGTGGCATAAAATTGCGGAGGAGCATATGGAGATGATTGGACTTATTTATCTTGATTGTGATATTGAGAATATGAAGTCCTGAATTTTGAACAGAAATTAAGGAAGGTCTGATGATAGTGAGTCTGTATTTACACATAGAATAGAGGTCTTTTAGACTTAACAAATACCAATTGTGGATCATTATAAAGAGAAGAATTTGGTACTAAGTGTCGATGCAAATGGAACTATTGAGGAAATGTTCTAGAATATTGATGCCTCTATGAAGACTCTGGGTCTGGACAAGCTCAGACATAGAAAAGAGCTTCTATAATATATGAACTCAGAAATTGATCCTTATTTATAACACCTTATAAAATACTTGCTCAAGAAAAAACCTTAAGATGTTTTGGAGGCCATTAAAGAATGGACAATGACAGAAGGACCAAGTATCAAGAAGGCATAATAAATATAAGATTTATTACTCTTTTTTAGTTTTTTATTTGTCTTATTTAAACAGCTCTTAGATTATGCTGGCAAGTATTAGCAGCAATCCAACTACATGGAAAAAGTTCATAGGATGATTAAAGAGCAATATACTTAGGCTAATTGTTACTATTTTTCTCATTGTAGTTATCATCGCTATTTATATAGAGCCATATTAATGCACAAAATAGAACATAGTAAAGACTCCTATTATTAGTAAGAATTATTACTCAAATATATCCAGAATTACTTTTGGATGCTAGTGAAAGAAAGCTCCGATTTTATGGAATTCTTAGGTAAGTATTGAAATAAACAATGTAGACAACAGCATGTAAATGTTTGTTCCTAAAGTAAAGTCAAAGAAACTAAGAGCCTTAGCATGATTGTTTTTTCTAATAGTTTTTATTGTCTCTTGGTAATGAGAAACAAAAGCATCACAAATTAGTGAAAATACTCCATATAAATATCCAGTAATATGTATTCCATTTTTAGCCTTGCTTTCCTGTCCAAGAGAAAATATCATCACTCCTGAAGTAAGAATCGCTCCCCAAAATATGTCTCTTCTAGACACGTTATGAGCATGTGTCTTAAACACTATGGTTCCTATAAGAATAGTTAGGAATTTTGATGATCTTAAAAGCACATTGAATAAATAGTCTACCTTAATACTCATCATAATAGTTGAGTATATTGATAGAGCCTAAAAGATGCCTGATAAAATTAGTTCTTTTTACATGATCTTTTGAGCACAAAACTTCTCTTTCTTTATAAGCTTGAATACAATACATATAAGTATCATGAATATTGTTTAGAACATCATAAATCCTGTAGCAAATTTGAAGTGCTTTCCATCATAGGTTTTTTAAAGATTTCTCTCTTAGAAAACTCCATTCAAAACAAAAGAAGAAAATATAATCAATGTGAGCATTAGTTTCTAGTTCAGCATTTATAATTTTTATAATATGATTTTAAATTATTTAAAAATTTGGGTTTTAAAAATATTTTTTTTTAAGAAAGGATTTTGCTCAAAAATATTATCAGCTTCATCTTAAATAGATTGGGCTTCAGATTATGTACCTTATCAAGGCAGACCAAAACTAATGTTATGATCATTGTGAATGGCTTTTTATTATGTTTGTGTTTATTTATCTTCATAGTTCAAATGCTTTATTTTTATTAGTTTTTATTCTACACCCTTATTAATGATCTCTAATCTTCTCTCAAGAGTCTCCAACTAATCCTCAATCATATAGACATTTGACTGACTTTTGTTCTCAGAATTTTAATCTTCCAAAGAATCACTTTCAATCTCCTCAAAGCTCTATGATATTTTATTCTCGTAAATTTAATGGTTATGAATAAGATTAATTTTTTGGTGTTTTATTTCTAAAGCTTTTTCAGCTAGAGTATTTAAGGTTGCTTTATAGTTGCTGAGATGTTCAACATAGTTTATTTTGGAGGTATGATAATCATCCTTGAGTTGTTTATCTATGGTTTTCCTTTGGTGAATATACTAAAGCTTTCTTACTGTAATTGAGTCCTTTTTGTTAAGAATTTCTTTCTTCAAAGCAAGCTCATGAAACTCTAGTTATAATTAAGGAAATAGCTTTAGTTGGTTTAGAAACTTCTCTCCATTGATAAAAGCTATTTTAGCAGTGTCTTATACCTGGGCTTGATATTTTCAAGGCATTTTAGCAATAATCTCAGACTCTCCATAATATGAGCCTTCTATATAGACTCTAAACTATTAATTTTATTTGTTAATTAACCCAACCTTACCTTTGATGATAAAGTAAACATTCTCAGGAAACTCATTTATTCAATAAATAATTTCATTTTCTCAGAATTTTCATATTTTTAGAAAAGGAACAATTTAAATCAAGAAGTCAAGATTTTCTTTGCCAAAAAATGGAATTTTATTAATAAGCTTCGAATACAATGTTAAAGCTATCTATTTGTTGATATCTTTAGAAAGATACTATAAAAAGTTAGCTGTTGCAAATTCTTTTTCCTCAAACTCTTAATTTTCCTTTAGTCTTTTAAATATCTATTCTTTAAGCTATTTTGACAAATTCCAACTATGTGTATATTTCTCAAAGAAATTAAGCTCTTTATTAAGCTTGGATCTTTTCTTGTTGGACTTTTAAATTAGATTGATTAATGTGCCTAAGGTAAAGGTATAAAAGGATACTCCAATAATTATAAAAATAATAGTAAATATTTTCTCTAGAGTATTTTTTGGCACAACATCTCCATAACCTACTGTAACAATAGTTACAATAGCCCAGTAAAACCCTGTTATCAATATATTAAAATCTTAAGAATTCTGATATTTTACTCCCATTAGCCAATTATTTTCAGGCTAGTATTGAGCTAAATAAAGCCATATACATGATACTATATAAGCTACTACTATTAATTTTATTGCTACTGTAACAAACACTCATAAGGCTTTGTTTAATTTGAACTTATTTTGAATATTAAAATTATTTGGCTAATATATAGATGTATGTTCTACCTTCATAATTTTAGATAGTTTAAGAAATTTCAATAGTTTTGGTAAATTAGAATGTTAACTTATATTAGTTTGGTCAAGCAATATGGTAAAAGGAAATACAGATATAAGATCTATTATAAACCAGCTTTTTAAATAAAGAATACTCAGAGTTTTAATATTAGTTATTTCCCTTCCTTATGATACTCAAACTGTTAAAAATGAAACAATAATATCTACTAAAAAAATGACGTTAATTATATAATCTGTTATGAGAAAGCCAAGTGGTTATCAATTTAACAAAGCTAACTAATAAGGTGCGTAGATTATAAGATAAATTAAAACAAGTTACATTATTCAGCTCCAAAATATATTATATTTATTATCAGGGTATATTAAATATTTTTTCTTCTATTATTCGCAATATTATGATATGTTTTATCCTGTGATGAGTTATATTGTTTATTATTTATTTTATTCATTTAGTTTGTTTTATTATAGTAGTTAGAATTATTTTGAGCTGCCATACAATACAGCCTTATAATACTTTATTTTTAACAAGTTTAAAAACTTTAAAAATATTCAAATTTTGAGCCATGATTTAAAAACATTAAAAATAATTGATTTCTTTTAATGCTTTTCATCTAAATATTATTTAAATAGGATTTCTTTTTCTTTATCTAAATCTCTTTATCATGCTTGATAATTTTTGAAGAGTTTTTTTAATGGCTTTGCTTATTTAAGTATATTTTTTTTCTTTTATTATTTTTAATTCTCTTTTTTTTTAATCTCTTAGGTACCTTAGTTTTAATCAACTTCAAAGCTAAATTACTTGGAATTATTTTCAAAAGAAAATTATGCTTTGTCCATTATATAAAATATAAAATAACTTACAATTGATTATTACTATAAATAAGAAAACTTGGCTGTATTAGTAAGAGAAATTATAATGTCTTTCGGCACTGTAAATTTTACTTAATTTATTGGTCAAAATGATGGACTTTCATTTTCTATGACTACTGATAATGTTTAATAAATTTAATAAAATTAAAGTTGCATTGTTCCTTAATAAAACTTGTCAATATTAGATAGACCCAAATCTATGATTGATTTTGTACAGAATAATAATGCTGAGTAAACTCCAATTAAAAATAAAATAAATTGATAAGAATAATACACTTTCATGAACACCAATAAGAAAGAGATTACTTAATTAGCTTAATAAAATAAAAACGAAACTGATTAAGAAATCCTTGACTGCATTTTAGGATAATATGAGTTAAATATTTCTCAGTAATAATAATTAGAAATTTTAAGTATTTCCAGTTTGATTAAAGAGATTATATTGGACTCTTCTGAGTGGTTAAAAATTGTCAACTAAATTTTGTTTATAAACTATA
>ERZ724508.1868-NODE-1868-length-11740-cov-5.130680_pt1 | contig 11740 bp, 12 predicted proteins | sample MGYA00376041_ERZ724508 | MGnify/ENA primary metagenome ERZ724508 (study PRJEB28724, sample SAMN07190887) | wastewater metagenome | isolation source: effluent of sewage treatment plant in Hong Hong | place: USA: Christiansburg, Virginia | collected 2016-03-01 ... | reverse complement strand
ATGGAGCCCGAACAATGACTGACAAAAGTGGACTGATTATGAAATACTTTGTTCTAAAGCCGCAAGGAGCGGACATATATGCCGCAGCATCTCGTATAGCCATGCGCGCATATGCAGCACATATTTCGGAGGAAAACAGTGAACTCCGTGACAATCTTTTGGAATGGGTTGATCGTGAGTATGATGCGTCGCTAAAATTGGGAGATGGTGATAAATGACCGACGAACAACTCGCCAAGATCAAAGAAGCTGCGGCGAAGGCAACGCCGGGTCCGTGGGAAACGAGTGGAGTGCGCTCTCGCTTCCCGAATGTTGACAGTCTCTGGATAACCATTAACGGAGAGCGTGTGATTGGGCTGCTCTGCGGATCAGACAAAGATTACGCACTTAGTTTCCGTGATCAGCATCACATAGCAACATCAAATCCGAAGGCTGTCCTAGACCTCATCATCCGCCTTGAGGCCGCTGAAGCCCGCGCCATGATCAAGACAGCACTGGAGGGGAAATGAGCAGCGATTACGATGATGATCTGAAACAATTCATCGACTCGTTTCCACAGGCAGTTTGGTGGAAGCGCCTGCCAATCATTCGGCATTTCCGCGCGGCATGGTTGTCTGTTCAGTTGGCACGCCACTATGCAATGTGGGAGTCCGTGGGAGCAATCCCATGGGGAGCCAGCAAAGACTACGCCATTCGTGACGCAATCTGGCGCGGAGAGAAATAATGACCATACCGAAGCCCGGCGATGAACTGACACTCCGCAACGGCTGGCCTGCGAAGGTGCTGGCTGTGCATCCAGGGCAGGCAGCGGGCAAGTCTGGTGAGTAACAGCCGAGAGGGTTAGCCTCAGCTACCGGGAGCGCCCGGCGCGAATCCTGCGATGCAGGAATAGTTATCTCTTGAACACTGCCAGCGCCACGCCGTAGCCAAACATGGACATGACGATCCACCCAGACCATTCGTAGAGCGGCTGCGGCAAGGCTGCCACCGTCCAAGCCTGCGGTAACACGCAATCCCGGCAGAACAGCATGGAATAGATGCACACCGATGCGAACCATAGTCCGAGCGGCACGATGAACAGCGCGTGCAGCCAGCGGCCCGGCCCGTTGAGCATGGCTGTTTGCTGCTCTGCGGCTTTGGCAACCAGATCAGCCTTGATGCGCTGCCGTTCGGTCTCGTTCTCGATCTTGGCGTCAACCGTGCGGAGGATGCGAGACAGCGGGGAGATGAGCGAGAGAAGAAATGATAGCATTGTGCGTCAGCCCCTCCACGGAGGTAGATCAACGGTTTGCCCTGCCAGTGCATGCGTGCAGTCGCTCAGGAACTGAATGCGCCCGTCTGTGACGAAGGAATGGCAGATGTACTGGATTAGTTTGCGAGTCCCGTCTTGGTTTAGTCGGTCATTATCATCCGGACTTGGTTTGTAATCGGTCAGCAACACACTAGGCGTCAATGTTGGCATTGAAAGACTGCCATTCCATGACCATCGCGGTCGTTGGCTGTCTGGCTTTGTTCTGACAGTGTGTGCCTCATTACAGCCGGGGCAGATGAAGTGAATACCTTCCGCGCCGCCACCAGCCCATTTTCTGGCAACATCAACCATCATGCATCTGCCTTTCCACGAATTTCCGACCGCTCGCGCTGATCCATGGCGTTGTGAACCACGATGCAGCCGTTCTCTCTGATTTCATCAATGTGCGGCTTGCACCAACATTCAGTGCCTCCCGTCACATGTTCACGAAGGTCATTGAGCGGATAGACGTGATTGATTGAGCGTTTCATCTACCCCACCGGCTTCTGATCTATCAGCCGTCCCGCAATGCCACCAAGAGCAAGAGCAACCAGCACCCAGGGCCTGTATGTCTCAGGAAGCCAAGCCTGCACATCGGCGGGGATCATCGGCCACACCAGAGGCAGGACAGCGATAGCGGCGAGTGTGCGCACAGAGAACCACCGCCAAGCCGATTTCCAGTCTTCAATGAGCGTCATGTCAGTTCCCTCCGATCAGGCCGATGACAAATGCGATCAGCCCGCCGATGGCCGCGACCAGCAGCGCGCCGACAAGCTTGGCCAGCGTGGCGCTTGATGTTTTCGCTGGCGGTGGCGCCTCGATGCCAGGATCATCCGGCTGCTTGTGGCTCTCAGGCGGCGTTGGCGGATCCACAACAGTCGCCGCCAGCGCGATCAAAGCGTCCTCGAATACCTCCGCATGACCAGCGATAAGCGCCGCCTTGTCGCTGCCATTGACGACCGCACGCATCGAAACATAGCTCGTGAAGTCGCCCAGCCGCTTGCCGGTGAACCAGCCTTCGGACATGCCGACGATGAGAATGTGAACGGCGATCTTCGGGTCTAGCGCCAGATCCGGCGTTTTGACCAGATCGACGTCGGGACCAATCAACCCCAATTCCGTGAGTCTGCGCGTTGCCTTGGCGTAGTTCTCGAGCCAGGTCAGTTGAACGAGGCCGCGGCCGTAGTACGTCTGCATGTAGGGCCCGGCCGGCAGTCCGTATTTCTTGCCCTTGCCCTTGCCGTATTCCTCGATCGGCTGCATCGTCTTGTCGACCTCGTGCCAGGCCGTCGCCAGCATGTAGGCGCGGTGGCGGGTCGGAACGGATACCGAGGCCGCGAGGATGGCGTTGAAGCCGTCGACCTGCTTCTGGTTCAGCGGTCCGAACGAACGGCGGACGCGGTCGAAGAATACTTCCATGTTGCTCACCTATGATTTGCGCGGCCAGCCCAGCGGGATCCTGGCCAGCATTTTCTTGGAGGCATCGACCAGCCAGCGGCAGAGATCGATGCCGATCAGCGCGAGGAAAAACCCGGTGATGCCGACGACGCCCTCTTCCGGCAAAACGGCTGCACTGAGCCCGGCCCAGCCGTAGATCGTTTCGAAGATGCGGATCATCACCGGCGCGAACACCGGCGTGGCGACGAAGGCCGTGGCCGCACCTGACGCACCAGCCAGCAGCCGCAGGTGCCAGGGCCCGGGGGTGATGGCGGATGTGACACCAGCCCCCAGCATCAGCGCCACCAGTGTGCCGACCTTGTAGCCGGCATAGGTTGTTGGTTCCGGCATTCAGGCACTCCATCAAAAAGCGGGCTAAGTTGGTCTGGCGGGTTGGCGGGGACAGCAGACGGCAGGCCGGCCTATGCCGCCCTCGCGATGATGCGGGTCTTGCCATCAGCCTGAACCGCGCTGCCTTCCCAATACTGGAGGTACAGGGCGATGCCGATGAGGTAGTAGAGCTTGGACAGGTTGAACTCCGTGTGCTCCACCAGCCACGGGCTCGGGATGTAACTCATCATGCGCGGGCGGGAGAAGCGATGCGGGATCAGTTCGGTGTCAGTATTCGGAACTCCGCCAGAGGTTATCGCTCCAATGTCACGCAGCATCGTTTCGAAGTAGTTGTAGGTGTTCGGGTTGCTGTTGTATGATCCGGTATTGGTGATCCAGTAGGGGTAGATGCCCGCTGGCGGACCATTACCCGTCGCCTGCTTGTCGATGTACAGTGTATTGCACGGCGAGCGAACACCGTGGCCGATGCACCAGCACATCTTGATCGGGTTGGCGCCGAGAAGAAATGTGTAGGCGTCTTGCAGAACCTTGGTCCACTTCATCACCCCGGCGTTTGCCTTCGCCTGCTCATGGGTGTCGCCATTGATGTTGCGTCGATCCCAATAAGCCTTGTAGTGGCACATGATGGCGAACCCGGCAGAATGTGAAACGGGCTGTGTCGTGCTTCCATAAAGCTGCATCGTTCCACTGTTTCGGAAATAGGTGAAGGAACGGTCGTTGATGGCGTTGTCGGTGAGCATCATCGACGTGGCGGTGGTGTTCGCGTTTGTGAAGAGGTTCGTCGCTTCGCCAGCGGTAGCACCTGGCGCGAGACTGTAGATGTAGGTACCCCACCCTCTGTAGCCCACAGCATTACGGTTTGCGTCGTGATACGTCTTGTAGGCCGTGTTGCCTGTGAGGTTGTAGAGGATACCAGCGGCGACTGCGGCGTCTGGTATGCTGGTTGTGGGAGTGTACCCGAGAGCGGTCGCCCGGAAGTCCCACATAGAGCGGAATGCGACCTGCGTGGGCGTGAACTTGCCTGTGTCGGGCGTGTATGCGCCGTAGCCGGATGCGTTGACGGCAGTGGTGTTCGTGCTGTCATAGACGACAACGTTGTTACCACTCTGGCGCAGACAGTAGGTTACGCCGTTCATCACCGCGTAGCCCCCTGTCATATCAGAGGCGACCCACTGCTTGCCATCGACGGATGTCAGTGGTGGAACGCCGATGGGATGCACCGCGAAGGTGAGTGGATTGGCACTGACGAGCGTGGTGGGCTCTTCAGTATAAAGCAGCCTGGCATCGTTATGATAGTCGGCCTCATGCGTCTGAGCGATGAGGGTTTGGTGGTAGGAGTAGGCCAACTCGGCCGAGGCGAGGTAGAGGTTGGAAAGCGTCGTCTCGCCAAGCTCTTTCAAATGCCACGCGAGCATCGCCGCGACGTAGGCGTATTGCGTAGTCGATGAGTCGTCGGGGGCCATCACCAGCCAGCCGGTGTTGGTCTCATGCGTCGGCTGTGGGCCGAGGCGTGTCGGGAAGTTCGCCAGCCCTGCATTGAACTGGATAGCAGAGTAGATGCCGCCATCGACGGCCTGAGTGCGCCGGAATGGCTCAAGCTCCCAGATGACCGCATCGAGCCAGTCGCAGAAGAACTTGCGAGGATAGTTTGATGTGGCGATTGTGTCTTTCGATGCCGGGAAGTTGGCATTGACATAGCGCGAGGCCTTCGGCACCAGTGCCATCGGCCCCATGAGCTGTGCAAGCTCGGCTAGATGGCCCATCTGCGGGAGACGATCCCAATCTCCCGCGTCCATATAAGCGCCCCAGACATCATTGGCTGTGCCACTGATGAAGCGATCCGGCGCGGGGAAGGCGCGGAGCCGCCCCTGAGCCTGCTCGTTCCAGAAGACGTGCGAAAGTGGGGTGTAGAGGATGCGCGTCACACCACCGACGCCGACCTTGGCAGAGGCCTGCTGCGTAATGCCGAAGCGGCCATCCTTGGCCATGCCCATCGCCTGATGGTAGAGGCCTTTCATACCAGCGGCGGCCACGCGAGCCCATGCGGCGTTATCGATGTAGATCGGGTCTGAGACGCCGAAGTTAGGGATATAGAGCTTATAGACGCCTTCAGGCAGGACAGCGGTCGAGAAATCAAGTTCGAAGGTGTGTACACCTGCATAGTTGACATCGTAGAACGGTGTGACCTTGCCGCCGCTGATCCACGCAGTCGCACCGGTTGTGTTGAGCGGAATGGTAAGATTGTTCGGGTCTGTAACCGTGACAGTGTAGTTGTTCGCGGCGTAGAGCTGATCACCGCCCGAAGCGAAAACACCGCGGGCGCCAAGCACACTTACCTTGTCGCCGGTCGTGCGTCCGTGGCCCGGCACCTGAATGCTGGTCGGGTTGCCGGGCGTGACGCCTGTGATGGCAACGCCGTAGGCCAGCGGGTCTGCCGAAATGCTGTCAAGGGACGTGCCCTTTTCTGCGGTCTGGTTTCCGGTGCGAAGGACAGGGGCAGAGCCCTTCGACCAGACGATTGAGCCAGCCTCGTTAATGAGGTGGTAGTCGGTGATCGAGTAGTCGGCCAAAAAGTTGACCGAGCCATAATTCGTGTATTGCGGAATGTACTGGCAGAGGGTGCCGATCTTGCTTTCGTCGGTTGGCTTGTGGCCGATCTGGTTGACGCCGATGGAACAGCACCGCGTGGTCTTGTCATTGAGGGTGAAATTGATTGGTGGTGTGGCCAGCCCAGCCGGGAATGTCAGCGTGTAGCTGCCGTCCGCAATGTCAGAGTTGGCCTTGAGGTAGATGTGATACTCGAATGAGCCGACATAGCGTTCGTCGTTTGTGTCGTAGGAAAGGCCAGTCGATCCTACGTCATATACGTCCTTCTGCAGGCCGACGAAGGTCAGCGTCTTGCCGAGAAGGGAATAGTTCGCAAGGTCCAGGGCCGCCGCAGAGCTTCCGCGCGGGCCGGGGAAATAGTCGGCATCCTTCACCTTGTCGAGGTTCTGGCCGACGACATACTTGCGAGATGACCCGGTGCCGGTCGAGAGCTTCACGGCAAACGCCGAGTTAGCGACATAGTTCGGGCTGTGCGCTCCGTTGAAGTATTGGCGGGTGTCCGTACCGTTGGCGATCCAGAGCTTGAACGTTGACCCCGACACGTTCTTGATGATGCCAGTGGTCGAGGTTTCGGTCTTACCCTCCGCGTTGCCAGATATGCGGATGTAAGTGTCGTTTGCCCACGGCACGGCCTTCGCCAGCGTGAAGATTGCTTCAGCGTCATTTGATACGCTGACGATATTGATCGGCTCGAAGACGCCACCGGATTGCGTCTCTAAGGCGGTTGCCGCACGAATCGGCATGTGGACGATGGCAGGCTCGCGCAGTGTCACGCGGATGATGTTTGGCGCGGCCCGGCAGACTTCAAATAGGTCCATTATTGGTCAGTCTCCTAAAGAATTTCTCATGGACCCCATATCGCGCCGACTGTAGAGAACTCGACGTTCGCGGCCGCCGTCGCGACGGGGTCGATGTCGCTGCCGTAGTGGTGGCCGTGCGCCGATTGTATGGCGCCCGACGACCCGACCAAGTTGTCCGCGTCGGTGGTCGCAGGCGGGAACGTGGCCGCGGCTGGCCACCGGCCGGAATAGCTGAGGATCATGACGCCGCCCGAGGGAAGCGATTGCGTACCCGTGCCGTTGCCGCTGGAGCCGTTGAACAGCGTCCGCGTCGTGCCGTAGCTCATCTGATGCTTGTCGGTGGCTGTGGGCACTGGGTTCATGTCGGTGAGGATGTGAACCGCCACGTCGATGTTGTACATGATCGCCGAGGTCGTGACGACAATGGACTTGGTGCCGCCGCTGGTCACATCGATGCGGAAAATCGCCGTGTGTGAAAAGCCTTGGTTGTGCTGGACAACCTGAGTCGCGGCGTTGCCAGCCACCGTGACGCCGGTGATGATGTTGCCTGTGGTGGACGAGAACAGGTTGATGGCGACGACCGCGGTTTTCTGGAAGTTGATTGTGCCAAAGTCCACCGAATGCGTTGACGTGGCGGTGCCGGCTGCATCCCGGCCATGGCGTCCTACGTAGACTGAGGGATTGGCAGCGGGATCGGTGGTGAAGCTGGCTGCGCTCGCGACAGTTGATTGGTATGGGCCTACCGCCTCGTGCATGTAGTAAGCGTAGTAGGTGGTTGAGGCCGAGAGGCCGGTGAAGCCTCCGCTGATTGCCTGTGCCCCGATGACCGTGACGGCCTGCGATTTGGCAACAACCGCAGCGGCTCCAAGATGGTTCTGGCCAGCCTTGACTTGCGCGGCTGACGGAGGTGTTGCGGATGTGGTGATGACAGCATAGAGCGTGCCGTCTGTGCCTGTCGTCGAGACGGAGCCACTTGCCGAGGTTGATCCCGAGAGAGCCGCAGTGGGACTGGACAGCGAAGGTGTTAGCGAGGACGTCGTGAAGCCATCTGCGCTGGAGACGTTCGATTGCTGCGACCAGCGGTTCTCATGCATGTAGTGGACATAGTATGTCGTGGACGCAGATAGGCCGGTGAAGCCACCCGAGATCGTCTGCACGCCAGTAGCGGTGACGGCCTGGGATTTGGTTGCTGCTGCCGCTGCGCCGAGATGGTTTTGACCGGCCTTGACTTGCGCCGCCGAGGGCGATGTGGCCGAAGTTGTGACAACCGCATAGAGCGTGCCATCGTATTGCGTGGTCGAAACCGTACCGCTGGCCGTGGTCGCGCCGGTTGATGTGTCGGTCGGGAGGGACAGAACGGGCGCAACGCTTGTGAGCGATAGCGTCTCGATGTTGGACTTGCCGATATAGCTTGCGCCACGCTTTAGCCAGAGCTGCGTGTACCAAGTACCTGGGGTCCAATCGCCGCTAAAGTCCCAATCTCCACTCAACACAACCGGCCTGATGCTGTTGATGGTGATCTGCGCGCTCGTGTAAGTCAGCACGGTCGCGTCGCTTGGCGAGCGTCGCAGCTCCAGAATGTCGCTCGCTGCGAATTCCGTGGAGTCCTGCGCAAACTGCGGCGTCAGGTCGAACGTGTCGCCGCTCCATGTGAGCGTGATGTTTTCAGGGACGGCGGACGCGCCACCGCCCGCAGCGCTGCACCGCCAGAGATTGAGAGAAAGCGAACGGCCCATCAACCGCTCCTTTACGGATCGATGGTGATGACGGTGGCCGTGGTGCCCGTCGCATAAACGCGGCGAACCTCGTAAGGCACGATGAAGCCTGCGGCCACGGTGCCGAGATCCACAGCCGTGTCGTTGGCCTGGCGCTTCGGCACGACTGCCAGCGTTCCGCCCACGGTCACCAGCAAGCGCGCGTAAGGGTCGAGGTCTGTCGTGTTGCTCGGAGACACTGTGCGCGCCGATCCGCCAAATGATGTCGGCGTGCTGGCGCTGCTCGCAAACGGATCCTTGGTTCTGTCGTAAGCCATGTGATGTCTCCACTCTGGTGATGATTATGCTTGAACCGTAGTGCCGTCCGGCGCGCGCCAGGCCGTTCCGTCGAACGAGACGAGCACGCCTGTTCCAGCGCCGACGCCCTCGCCGGGCTTGCGTCCATTCGTGGCGAAAGCGATCCGGCCGGGGTCGTTGCCGGTGAACGAGGCAAGGCCGGCGACAGTCGTTACCGCCGGACGAACCGGCCGGCTGAAGTTGAGGGCCGCACTGGTGCCGCCCGCCGCGATGTTGAAATCAACACTGCCGTTGACCTGATTGACGGCAATCACCCAGGCGATCGAGCGCGATGAATTCCGCAGCAGGATATGCGCGGCGCTGTCATTGACAATGATGTGTGAGGCAAGACTTCCACCCAGATACTCATCATAGGCCGCGGCGGCCTGCGCCTCGGTCTGTGCCGAGATCGCCTTGATGAGCGACAGCAGGTAGCCGGCGCCGTCGAGGTAGGAATAAGACAGCCGCGCACCGGTCTCGACCGTCGGCTGCACCGTGGCGTTGGTCTGGTCCATGTTCCAGCAGGCATTTCGGCCCGAGGCATAGGTGAACGAGGCCGGCGCGCCGCGCGCGATGATCGCCGCTTGCGTGGTAAGGTGGTTGAAGACGTTGTCGCGCGGCACATAAGCCGCATTGATGTTGCTGCCATTGAAGACGACAGCCTTGCCCGCACCGGTGACGAAAATGCGGAAATGGTCAAACCAGTTATTGTCGCAGTCGAAGAGATTGACGCCGGTTCCGGTGTTCACATGAATGATGGCACCGATGAACGTGTTATAACTTGGGTTGGCACCGGAAGTGGCCGAGTCCATGCGGATGCCATCGGCCGAGCCGGACAACGCGGCGATATGCACCCGCTCGAAGATATTTTCCTGCGGGTCGCGCGGATCAGCCAGTGATGCCACCACGTTCATGTCGAGGCAGGCCACCGTCGCATCGTAGAGCAGCAGATCCTCGAAACGAGCATTGTTCCACGACAGGATCTCGAGGCAGCGGCCGGCCGTGGCCGCAGCGTCCAGCACGATTCCATGCAGCCCGCCGCCGCTCATCTTCGGGTTCGATGCGCCAGCAGTCGAGGTGAAGCGCACCATGGTTTCGCCAGCGGCACCGATCCATTTCAGGCGCGATCCGGCGTTGAAGATGAACGGCGCGGAGTTGTGACGGTTGTCGCCGCCGGCGCCCACCAGCCGCACGTTCGATTTCGAGATGACGATGGTCGAGCCGATCGCCATCACCCCGGGCGGCAGCGCCACTTCGCCGCCTTCAGCGGGCAGCGCGTCGATCGTCGCCTGCAGCGCCGCGGCGTCGTCGGTCACGCCATCAACAGCCGCGCCATAGTCTTTGGGATTGAAGGCCGGGCCGGACGGCCCCCGCGGGCCCGGAACGACCAGCTCGACCACGGCCATCGGCGGCCGGCCGTTTTCGTCGACGGCGGATTGCGCCACCAGCTCGATGACCAGGTTTTCGCCGTCAAGATATTCGCGCACGTTAGGCATCGGGGTTCATGCCTCCAATCACCGTGACCTTGCCCATGAACAGCGCCCGCTCGGCCTCGGCCGCACCGGTTTGCAATTCGTACCGGGTCAACGCGCCGGCAGGCAGCGTGCGCGACTGAGCATTGGTCAGCCGCGCCACCAGCCGCCCACCAGTCACGCCCTCGACATCCTCGAGCGTCAGGCCACCTCCCACCGTCAGCACCAGCGTCTCGGGCGTGCGGCCCCATGTGAGTTGCAGCGTTGATGTCACAGGAAACGGCACCAGCGTGCCCGTAAGCCCACCGGCGCGGAACTGGAAGCGCCACGGTTCCATCGCGCCGACGTGCAGCGCAAGGTCGGCCACGGCTGTCTGGTAAGTCAGGATGTTGCTCATGTCAGATGAAACTCACAACCATGCCGTTCTGCGTCAGATCGTTCAGCGCCGTCGCTGCGTTCGTCGTGGCGCGGATGTTGATCGCCGCCGACTCGGATTCGGTCAGCGTGCCCTCGGTGATCTTGGGTTGACCCGACCCGTCATTGTCTGTGAATTCCAGTTTCCAGCGCTGCGTCGACGCCCCGCTGCGCAGCACGGTCAGCCGCGCATGCCAGACGCCAGCCACACCCGTCGTCAGGCTGTAGGACGCGATCTGTGTGCCGAAGTTGAACCGCACCGTCTTGGCATTGGCGTTGTTCGCTGTGACGCCCCAGAATTCGGCAGCGATGCCGCGGTCGCCGCTCAGCCAGCGGGCGGGCAGCGCATAGGTCATCAGGATCTTGGTGCCGCCGTCGCTCGAGATCGGCGTGGCCGAGCGGTAGAGTTCGGCGTCGGCTGGTGCCGCATCGATGCCGGATGCGCCCGAATGCGCTTCGATCATGCCGCCGGTGTAGGACCCTTGAGCCGTCGGCTTGCGCCAGCGCACCTCGGCATTGTTGGCGCCGTTGCCAAAATAGTATGCGGCGAGGCTCGACTTGCCCATCATCATGTCGTCGCGGATCGTGATGTCCTCGATGACCGGCGAGGCGGCGATCGAGGCTGACTTGTCGGCCTTGACATGGCGGCGCTGCGTCGCCTTGGTGACCTGGTAATTGTTATTGCAGATGATGATGCCGTCGGCATTGAGCAGCGCGATATCGCTGAAACGCCGCGTCGATTCCGTCTTGATCGTGAAGGTGCCGGATCGCGTGGCGCTGTCGCCGGCCGTGAAGGTGAACGTGGCAGCGCCGGTCTTCGTCAGGTTGGTGTAGGCTGTCGATGCCAGCCCGCCGGTCGTGGTGTCGATCGTGAAGTTGTCGCCGGTCAGGAACAGGTGGTCCTGATTGGCCACGGCCGACACCGTCGTTCCGGACTGCGTATAGGTATATTCGATTTCGTCGAGGTTCTGGTAAAACAGGTTGCCGCGGATCTCGCCGTATTTCAGCCCGTCGATATGCAGGTTCTCGATCATCGAATTGATGTGGCTGTCGACGATGCGGATGTCGGGCGAACGCGCCGTGTCCTGATAGTGCACGCCATAGTCGGCGCGGCTGAAGATGCAATTCAGGATGTGGAAGCCTTCGTTGCCGTATCCGGTCTGGTCCTGGCGGAAGCCATAGACGGCACGCGCCTTGAACTGGCACTCGGAAACGAAGGTCTGATAGCTGCCGGAAAGGTTCATCAAGGCGTTCGCCTTGGCCGTCGCCGGCACCAGCTCGCCAGTGGTGTAGATCACGCGCTCGATCTTCGGGCGCT
>ERZ724508.1867-NODE-1867-length-11742-cov-16.327458_pt1 | contig 11742 bp, 10 predicted proteins | sample MGYA00376041_ERZ724508 | MGnify/ENA primary metagenome ERZ724508 (study PRJEB28724, sample SAMN07190887) | wastewater metagenome | isolation source: effluent of sewage treatment plant in Hong Hong | place: USA: Christiansburg, Virginia | collected 2016-03-01 ... | reverse complement strand
TCATCTGGACCAATATATCATTGTTCATTCAGCACTCGGCTCGATTGAGTATAGGACTGAAACAAATCATCCTCATTACAAGCATCAAAACTTGGCGACATCCATGAGAGAAAAGACTCAAATTCATGGGTATTCCAACCACCTTTTCCTTTGTACATATCCCAATAAAATGGTGTTCATAGCTGGAGCGTTGACACAAGAGAGACTTCTCAACGAACAATCGCCACATCAGAAAGGCCTATCAATGTATAGAATTGATCTATCAAAATATAGGGTAACATCCACGATCAAGTAGGGAAAGATTGAGGAGAAGCAATGGGAGCAAAGCCAAGAATAAGCCAATCTAATCTATTCATCTCTTGGATATGTTTTTGTGTTTCATAGCTGAAGATCGTAACAATTGGGGAGAATAATTCTATATCGATATCAAGAATGTATGGTAGATGTCTTTGTCATGCTTGGCGAGCAATGAGTCGTGTCTCCTCATCTTGAGATGGGTCATGAACTACCCGCGATGGAAGGAGACCACCACCAAGAGGGCTATTCACGATATGGATAATAGGATGATCCACTACTGAACGTATATGTTTCTTTCCGTGAAGCATAGCAATCTCTGGATCAAATGCGAGATAATCAATCCAAAGAGTATTAATACCGATTGGTAAACTCTCAACATAAGAAATATCAAAATCACTACGAAAGAGTATGAGAAAAAGTCCCGTCTCACAATGATTGTGATGATGCCACAATCATTGTGAGAATATAGGATAATTGATTTTTTGGAGTGAAAAAAACTTTTCAAGCGCGCCACAATCATCCGTATAGAACCGAAAATTTATATCCTCATCAAAATGAGCAAGATGGATCGCAAGCTCTGTCGCAAATCACATATCACCAAGATTATCACAGACATGAACGAGAATATCAATGTGCATAGTTTTTCTGAATTATATCTAGCTTCGATTGAGAAGGAATGATTTATGAATAATTTAATAAAAAATAATGGACAGAAAATTTATTTAGTGTAGAATATTTTTCCATAAAAATCATCATGACGAAACTCAATCAAACTAGAAATATACAAGAGCCAAGTATTTTAAAGATTCACCAAAGCATCAACGCAAAAATAAAGCAAATTATCGTTACGACTTGACTATCTATTCATATAATTCTGCATGGCTGTTCATCAACATGATCTTCACCTGAGCGAAGAGAGCTTGAAGAATATGCCCAAAATCTAGATAACTCTCTGGAAAGACTTTCAATAGGGGAAACAAATAATACAGCTCAAATTGTAACAAAGCTTCTCTTACAACTTGAATCTAGATGGAATCCTGATGCACAAAGTCCAACTGGAGCAATAGGTATTGGACAACTCACAAGTATAGTATATGAGGATATGGATCACGGACGAATAGGTGCATATAAAAAGCGCTTTGAAGAAATAGCAAATAATACAAAAGTGCAAGAAAAACTTCCAGAATCTGTTCAAATTGCATTTTCAGGTTATAAGCATATGCCATGATCCTACCATTTATTGATAAAAATGCTTTGGAGTGAGCGAAATCATCCATATGTAAATCTTTTAATATCACTCACTCTTAGAGATATTATCGAAGATAACATCTCTATCCAAGAATCAAATACATTTATTAAGGGTCTTCGCACACATCAATCAGAGCTTAATTATGAGAAATTCAATGATCGGCTCAAAACTGTTTATGGACATGAGCAATATCACTATCGAGAAATGACACCTGATCGTTATATAAAAATGCTTGACTACCTTGAATCACATCCCCAACTTTGCAGAGAAATTGCAGCAACAGAATCCTACAATGGTGGAAATTGAACACAGAGATATAAGGAATTTGATAAAACTCCTGGGAACAATAAGATCCTCACAGAAAAAAATATTTATCTCATCATACTGAGTTATATGACAGTTGAAAATGAGCGAAGTAAATACAAAAAATAGTGTGCTGTTCGCACACTATTTTTTGTATTTACTTAACCAATCATTAATGATGATAAAATCATCATTAGAATTATAATAATACATGATCCGTTATCTCTTGATTAGAAAGCGATGTAACTATTCTTTGTTATAGCTATATCTTTCACTACGCTGCTCTCTTCGTGATCACGACTGATTCTTCAAATGCTGAAGCAAGAACCTGAATACCAACATGCTCTGTGCCAGCAAAAAAGAGTCACTGACCAACAGCCGCATTCAGAAGAATATATTTTTCTTGATCCGTGAGTTTAAAGGTATTTTGGAGTACATCGATCGACGCTGGGGATTGTTTGAGGAGAAGCTGGATCGATCCATTCGTTACAATCGCTTTTCCATAATTCGAACTCATAAAATCCTCAACATCCTGTGTAATAGTCGTGACACCAAGTCCATACTTACGAGCTCGTTTTACAAGACCAAAGAGAAATTTTGCACTTGCTTCATATTGCATGATATTCCAAGCCTCATCAACGACGAGAAGGCGTTTTTTGAGGCTAGATCTGGTGAGATTCCACACATATCAAAGCATGATATACATAGCAGCGGGACGTAAGAATTCATCAAGATCACGTACAGAGAAGACTTGAAGACCACTTCCGAGTTCTACGTTCGTTGGAGATGAAAATATACCGCTGAATACTCCATTTACATATTTATCAAGTCGCTCTGTGAGTCATTTTCCACCATCCATCGTCTCAAGCACGGAATAAAAATCCTTCATCAGTGGTATCTCTTTTCATTCCACGCTATCATCCGTGAGAGTGATTCATTTGAGTGAATAGGTCGTCACCATAGCTCGCTCAAGGATCGATTCCTCGGAAGGAGTACATTTTCCAAGGAGCAAATTCATCAGACCAATAAGCCCGACAACTGCTTCACGGAGCCGATCACCTGGATATGATTCCTGATCCTTGAGTCCTTTTGGAAGATCAAATGGATTAAGACGCTCTCGAGCATTCAAACTAATATTGATATAACCACCACCTACAGTATCAACAAGAGGTTTATATTCGTTCTCTGGATCGATAACAATCACATCGATACCGAGCATAAGTGCACGAAGGATTTCGAGCTTCACAGCAAATGACTTTCCTCAACCAGATTTCGCAAATACGGTCATATTCGCATTTTCCGAACGAAATCGATCGAAGATAATCAGAGAGTTATTGTGCGTATTAACACCATAGAGAATTCCATCCTCATGAGTCAGCGTGGAACTCGTAAAAGGGAACGAGGTTGAAAGACCCGTTGTAGATATGTTGCGATAGACACCAACCTCATCACGAGCAAATGGTCCAGTCGCGGTAAAAGCTTGCTCCGTGCGAAGCCATGTCGGCTTTGTAAGAATATTGCGACCACCAAGCAGTGTCTCAAGATTATTTGAGAGTCTCTTTAGCCCCTCTTCACTTTCTTCGTAGAGAGTAACATAGAGACTGAAATGAAAATAGCGCTCACTTCATCGTGCGAGTGACTGGCGAAGTTCTTCAACATCTTGAATCTGTGCATCCAATGCTGGATCAGACACAAGTCATTTGTCCATATTGATCGCCCTCTGTGATCCAAGTTCGGTAAGACGTTTCTTGAGATATTTCATCACACGGTCATTCTCATCAGGATAGATATAGATCGACATGTCGAACTTTATATCCCAGTTGATAAGCGGTGAAAGCCAATTACCCTCGAGAAAATCTGGATAAGCATGTGAGAAAAACGAACGAACAAATGTATCACCCAAAACAAGTTTTGTTGAATCTACTTTGAGAATACTTGGAGCAATAGCGTCTTTGACGTAAGACAGTGCTTCGCGATATTCTCTCTCACCACGACGCATATCATCCATCTCCGTTTTCGTGAGTTTTCGGTCGGGATTTTCCTCGAGATCGGTTGCCTGAGTTGGGACAGGAGGAAGTATAACGGGAGGAATGTCCTCTGTCGGTGGAGCAATCACCTCACTCTCAACCTTCTCAACTGGAAGTTGTGAGATCACTTCTGGTGACTGATGTGTAAGAATAGCTTGTTTTTGTCGCTCAAAAAGTTCACGCTCAAATCACTCACCATCACCATGAACTGGTTTTTGGACGAGAGCAAGGAGCGTTTGTGGATTGGAGAGTTCTGCCATATGAATTGATAGCGAATTATAGAGAGCTTTTGTCGATTGCCTAGGGAAAGAATGAAAAATCACTAGACGAGATGAATTTTGTCACTCTTGTTTGTTTTATCGACTTTTTCATTTTTTTTTATACAATGGCAACTCTCTTGTTTTTCTCTCAATGAAATTTGATCTTGACCACCTCGAAAATGATTTTCTTGCTATCGAATCAGCCCTCGGCGATCCGGATGTTTACGGAAGTCCTAGCAAACTCAAAGAGCTCATGCAACGCAAAAAAAGCCTGGAACTTCCAGTCGAACTCTATCGAAGCTATAAAAAGTATCTTGAAAATCTTGATGAAGCAAAAAAAATGCTTTCCGAAGAAAGAGATTCAGAAATGCTTACTTTTGCAAAAGAAGAGCTCACAAAAGCAACAGCAGAGATAGTGCGACTTGAAGAGGAACTCAAAGTTGCACTGCTTCCCAAGGATAAAAATGATGAGAAAAATATTCTCTTCGAAATTCGAGCCTGAGCTGGTGGCGATGAAGCTTCACTCTTTGCACGCGAACTCGCAAATTCATATCTTCTCTTTGCAAAAGAAGAAGGATTTAATACAGAAATTCTCGAAGAAAGTGAAGGTGGAGTCTGAGGGATCAAAGAAATGATTATCAAAATTACCGGTTTTGGTGCTTATTCACGATTCAAATATGAAGGTGGGACACATCGTGTTCAGCGTATTCCTGAGACAGAAAGCAAAGGTCGTGTTCATACATCAACTATCACTGTTGCGGTCTTGCCAGAAGTAGAAGAGGTTGATGTGGATATCAAGGATGAAGATCTCGATATCATGACCGCTCGAGCCAGTGGAGCTGGGGGACAACATGTGAATAAGACGGAATCAGCTATCCGTATGGTGCACAAGCCAACAGGAATTGCAGTTGAGTGTCAGGATCAACGATCACAACTTCAGAACAAAATGAAGGCACTCGAAATTCTGAGAGCTCGCGTCTATGCTCTCGAGGAGTCAAAAAGAGCTGCCCTCATCGGAGAGGCTCGCCTCTCGCAAGTAGGAACAGGTGATCGATCTGAGAAAATTCGCACTTATAATTTTCCACAAGATCGTGTAACTGATCATCGTATTGGTGCAAACTTCTCGAATCTTCCAATGATTATGATGGGAAGACTCGCTCCGATCATTGATGCACTTGCAACCCAAGATCAGGTCGATCAACTCTCACGTATCGAAGGAAAAAATATTGATTAATCTTACGTCTATGTTTGTCACATTTGACCCTATTAACAAGGAAAAATCCAACAAAGATCATCGCAAGCATGATCACGATAATGAACAACACCCAAGCGAATGACATGACTACGAAAGTGGACATCATAATTCACTCCCGAGTACCAGTGAACTTCCTACAGCACAAATAGCCCTTGATATCATTGAGACACGAACATCTATGATAATCATTGCGCCTATTGCTGGCGTAGCACTTGAGGATATTGATATCACTCTTTCAAAGAATATTCTCACCATTTCTTGAGAACGACAGGAGCCAGAGATTGCTGAGGAAGTAGAAAAAACCCTTCTCTCCGAATGTTTCTTTGGGCTCTTCTCTCGAAGTGTTATCCTTCCAGAAAATCTTGAATACACCAAAATCGCAGCCGAGATGCAAGATAATCTCCTCACGATCCGTATACCAAAAATTATTCTCCCGTCCAAGACTGTACCAATCACCAAAAAATAATAATATCTGACCTATGTGGCCATTTCGTCCAAAAAAAACCACGTTCATGCCAACACTCCTTGCCAAGAAAAGTGCACGAAAAGTAGATAAAATTGCAACCGGTTTTGTATTAGGTGGAATTATTGCATCGCTCTATGGATTCAATAAAATATCTAAGGCACCAAAAGAAGAAATTCATGATGAAGATGGAAAAGCATCCCTCAAGAAAATAATAAAATGGCTTGTATTTGGCACAAAAGATAAAACCAAAAAATAGTACACTAAGAAATTACATGAAATATCTTCACCAAATTGTTCTACTAACTGGGTTACTTCTTATAGGGGTAGCTTTTTTTCGAGGTATTCCATCACTTATAGCTGCTAATGCAACCATTCAAGATAATATCATTCTTTGCTATGGAAAAAATCGAGGGTGAAACCCAAATGAAATCAAAGATTTTTACTGTCCAACAATGGCAAGTACAAGTTCACAAAGCAGCATAGATGAACTTATCTACTATGTAGTAGTTACAACAAAACAGCATAATATTGAAGAGCAAATTAAAAAAGACCTCAAGGGAATCATGAGCTCAACATCCAGCAACCATACTCTTCTCTCAGCACGCATCTCTGCAATGTTCGATGCAATACCCGTAGAGGACAAGTACCCGAGTGATCGGGCTAATTATCGAGATCTTCTTCTTGGGACCTGTGATCAACAGTCGAATTTTCTCGATATGGTACGAATTATGAATGATAAAAATGTTCGAGAGCAATTCAAAGCAATAGGTGGCGTAACACTTCCACCGATGGATACAACCACTCAAGCTCTGAAAGCAAATGAAGGGAATGCTCAAATATTTGCAACATGCAAAAGCGATATGCAACTTCGTGTGCTTGCCTATCGTGATATAGGACTCACACTCGCCTACGAACGCATGGCTCTCGAAAAAGAGAAAAATCGCAATGAGTACTTTACTAAGGTGAATACCTCATACGAAGGACTTCTCAATAAAATTAATTTCTACGCTGGTACGGTAGCGCGTATTATTGCGAAATTCCCGAATTTTACACCCGTTGTTGTCCAATAATCATGTCACAATTTCTTCGAGAATACTATCAAATTTCTGCTAAGAAAAAGCTCGGGCAGAATTTTTTGACGGATGAAAACAAACTTCAGATCATAGCACAGGCCTATCCGCTCGCGGGACAAAATGTTATTGAAGTCTGACCTGGATATGGAGCTCTCACAGAATATATTCTTCAAGAACATCCTACATCTCTAGATCTTGTAGAGCTTGACCAAGATATGATTACTATTCTCGAAGATCGTCTCGATCCAGCATCTGCTTACCCTCTGATGACTGAATGATCAACAGTCCAGATTCTTCACAAAGATGTGCTCAAATTGGAGCAAATACCAGAAAAAAGCATTATTGTAGCAAATATTCCTTACTACATCACATCACCAATTCTTACTCATTTTCTCATGCATCTTCATTCTCATGTAGATGCAATGGTGATCATGATGCAGAGGGAAGTTGCTGAAAAGATACTCGCGAAGAAATGAAAACACTCCTATCTCTCTATCTCATGCCATCTCTTCTGTAGCGAAATATCGCTCGTAACAAATGTTCCAGCAAGCTCATTCGTACCAGCGCCAAAGGTAGATTCCAGTGTCCTTCTCTTCACTACAGCAGGACTCAATAATGAAGAACTCATCTATAAGCAAAAAATACTCCAGCTTGCAAGTCATGGGTTCCGAGAGCCGCGCAAGAAGCTTGTTTCCAATCTTGCAAAATATGGGTCCTATGATAAATGAGATATTATTTCCCTCTTCGAAAAGCTTGACCTGAGCGAGAACTTACGAGCAGAAGATCTCAGTACAGAAAACTGGAATAATCTCTACAGGGAACTCACATCAAAATAATAAATATGTATCAATAAATGCAACTTGGAACACCAATCTTGATGATATGTCTGGTGCCATTACGGGAAATACTATTACACAAAAACTCTCCGAAAAACTTCAGATGAAGCGTTTCGGAGGGTTTTTTCCCTCGTATGAATCTAGGGTGAGTCGAGGACAGAATATATTCCAGATATTTTCTCTTTTCAGAAATTTGCTATCAGAAAAATAACATATCCAACATATATGGATGCATGGCGTTCCTTATTCTTCTTCATATATTGACGTATAAAGCGCCTTCTCATAGCCATAAAAAACTGCCCAATAAGCATCGCCATAAGAAAAATGCCACCACTCACTTGGAAGATTCGCGAATCAGCCAGCCAACATTCCATTGAGAAGAATATTACGGTTAGACAATGCATAGTTTGGTAATCCTGGAACAATGAGATGAGAAGTATCATCTGGCATATTAATGGGGGAGCCCATATCAATAACCTCTCCCGTACTACTATTTCGCAAGAGAACGTCGACAGCACCACCAGTTGAGTGTGGCGGAATGGTCTTATCCGGATGAGCTACCATTTGCATTGCCATCTCCTCTATATCCAATGGTGAGTGATTTGGAAATTTCTTTTGATAATATTCTGCAATCTCCTCAAAAAGAGTTCTTTGAACGCTGATTGGACGGTATCCAACTTTTAAAACAAGCTGGTATCAATAATGAGAGAAATACTCCTGAGATATCTTCAACCGTTCCAATACTTCAACTCGAACAAGCACATCAAAATCATCATGTTCTAGTTTATACTGTAGAAGAAGTTTTGACTCACTCATGAGAATATGATCAAGTTCTGAGTCTCCAGTAAGAATAGGCGCATCTTCCCAAAATGGTTCTACCAGGATACCCGATCAGACAACAGGAATAAGTTTTTCGCTCCTATTTTCTATTGAAATAGATGCAAGCATATCATCATGAATATAGCAACGAGTACGTACATCTATTGGAATTTTTGATGGATCTAATCCACCGCGAAGAATATTGAGCATTATTGATATTTAAAAAATAAGAGAGTTATAGGATCAATAAAATCTTGTGTATTCAAAGAATCTATTGGGGGTATTCACTTCTCCAGAAGAATATTTTGGAGAAGTTTATTTCTGTTTATTGTTGGTTCGAGAAGTATATTATTTTTCACCTGAGTATAGTATTCGGAAGCAAGCTCTGGTCAAAGTGCAATGAGCTCAAGCATATTCCATTGTGTATCAGATCAAGCGGGAAAATGAAGATAATCATTTGATGCTTTCTTTGGAATATAATCATCTGAGAGCTTCATAGCCTGAATGAATCTGAGATATTTTGCATCTGTTTTACTGTTCTCTTTGAGCACCTTTACCACTAATTCTCGGATTCCGCGTTCTGTTCCAATATGTGGAATTCAACCAAGAATTAAGAGTACACAAGTAATAATTCCTTGAAAATTCTCATGCATTCAACTGGAGGCAAGAAATTGCATACCATCGTAGAATGAAAGTATATCATTGCCAACGGCAATATTCCAATCGTTCTCTCATCGAACTGCAGTTACATTAGATGATCGCTCATTGTGAACGAGATTTGCTAGCGTAATAGTTTTTCAAACCTTACCGCCGCTTACCTCCTCAAATATATCCTTCCAAAAAGAGCAACCTATATCAAGATCATCCAAAGTAGATTGGAGTGATTGTGCAAATTTTCACTGAAGAGTACGATCTTCTGATGAGATTTGGAGATCAATAGATCAATTTTCATCTAGAAATCATATATTTTGCATCTGAGTCTTATCTTTTTCTGAGAATACCATTTGGACAAAGTGACTGAGAAGAGCATTCTCAAAATTCTTATGTATCAGAGAATTTCGCTTTTTACCAGAAGCCTTCATAAAAGCCTTGTCAAGAAAAATATTGCGCCGAAAACTTACAAAAAGATTGGAGAGATTCTCTGAAAGTCGATCTTGTAAAAGAAAAATATAGAATTGTTTCCTCTTTGCATCATTTGGAATACGAATTTGAACGAAGGCATCAATACCCAGTTTTATTGCGATCTCATTGCACCATTTCCCAAATTCACTATTTGCTTTTTTTGCAAGAGCATCCTTTTTACTATTTACATCATCGTATTCTCAAAGAGTTTTTTGAAATAATTCATTTGAAAACTTATAACTATCTTTAAGAGAGATATCCTGTTCCATGAGCGTCTCAATATATTTAAAGAGCTTATCCTCTGTAGAACTCAAGCTTTTTGGAACTTTAATATTTGGGAATCCCTTGGTATCTCAACGAGTTGTATCCCAATATGGATTCTCCAGTGTATCAATATTCCAGAGCTTCAGAATATGAAGAATATTTTGGATCGATGAAGCCTTATAGATATCTCCATGCTCTGTCTCATGGCAACAAGAACTTATCAGAGTATTTCAGAAAATAGATGCTATTTTTCTTCCACTCTCCGGTCATGCTATCATAGCATCGATGCGATCCTGCTGAAATTCTCAAGATGAGAGAGGATTATTCAAGGTATATCAGTCACACATAGCCCTAGCTGGCAAGGATTCTTGTGTATGTTGAAGAATAGAAGATCATGACATGACTGACTGCTTATCAACAATAAGTGTAGGGGTACCATCCTGAATCGTAACAGAATGAGTATATCCAGATCGATTTTGAATCTGAAAAGCAGTATTGCCAGTTAATTCATGCAAATATGAAGCAAGTGCAACACATCATGTGCCACAGGCGCCGGTTTGATCTTGATTGTATTCATGAGATACTCAACGCTCTGATGGAAACAATTTTATATGATCGTCATGTTCATTCCAGATATAAGCCATTACATTCACATCTTCATGATACATGCTCATTTCCTTGAGGAAAAATCGAAGGAGTGGTGTGAGAATCTTCAGACATGCATCACGATTTTTCGGAGAAAGATCTCATGCAATCTCAAGCAAAAGATGAGGCTCTCACGCTGAAAAATATATATCTTTCAGGGAAAGAGTTGAGAGAAAGTTAGCCCAAATTCATGATCATATACTATTCACAAGAAGACTGCGAAGGTAGACACTCGTATTACTTCCATCTTGTATTCAGAGTTTACTTACAATTTCACCCTGACTCATTTCTTGAATTTGTGAAATAATCTGCGATAAATTAGAAAGAGTTTGATTTGATATTTTTGGAAATTGAACTTCTATCGAACTATCCTTACGAATAACATGTACTCTATCTCATGTTTTTGTGATGAATTTTAATGGGCTTTTATCGAGAAATATTTGTGCTGCGACTGCCCCATTGCCACACATGTTAGAAAAAGATCAATCTTTTTCTAACACATCAAAACGATATTCATGCATTCATAGAGGTCGCAAAATAATATGCGAATCATATCAGACAAAGTCGCTTTTAATCTCATTTCATTGGGATACGAGCGAAACTTTAAGAATATTACCTGCAACATCTATATGGTCATTATAGAGGACTGCGCGCACATTATTCATAGTATCAACGGTGTCAATGGGATCAAAATCAAGTTTTTGATCTATGCTTCATCAATCGGATAAATTGAGAGGGTTTGGTTCAAGAGAACTCATAAAATTCAATAAAAAATAAAAATTCCCCGATACGTTTATGGTATTGGGGAATAAGAAGAAGTACTTTGGAACACAAAAGTTCAGAATATTCTACATTAAAAATCACCCCCCTCAATCCATCATGGGAATCCAAAAACAAAAATGTAGATAAGACTGACGAATCATATAAAGGGAGAGAATTTCTATATTTCAAAGAATAGAAATATTTGAATAAAAGTCAATTTATTCTAAAATCTTCATAAAAATCCTCCAAAAATGGAGGATTTTTAGATACTTACATGACTATGCCATTACTTCTTTTACAAGCGTTTCGAATGCTTGTGGATGAGAGATAGCAAGATTTGAGAGATTCTTACGATCAAGCTCAA
>ERZ724508.1862-NODE-1862-length-11753-cov-4.431270_pt1 | contig 11753 bp, 8 predicted proteins | sample MGYA00376041_ERZ724508 | MGnify/ENA primary metagenome ERZ724508 (study PRJEB28724, sample SAMN07190887) | wastewater metagenome | isolation source: effluent of sewage treatment plant in Hong Hong | place: USA: Christiansburg, Virginia | collected 2016-03-01 ... | reverse complement strand
GCACCAGCACCGAGACCTACAACAATCTTGAGTCCTGAATCAGCAGCATCAGCAATTACATTATCATCAGTTGCGACATAACTAAGTAATCGAGCAGCTTATTGCATTGACTTGATATACTGGTACATGGCATATCTTTTACGCAGTTGAGGATCTCTACTGTCACGCCAATTTTAAGATATAAATTATATAGAAGGTCGCCACACAAGTGCAGAACCTTTAGCAGAACCTGTCACAAGACCCAATTTATACATAGTGGCTAAAAACTATGGTAGAGCTTGTGAGTGGTATCCAGAGTATGCAATAGCTTACAGATCGCCAGGTTTGAATATCGACAGAAGATAATTGAATTAGTCCTACTTGATTTTAAGATCCATATGATCACGCAAGTCATATGATTATAAAATACCCTAAGTAAAGACTGGGTTGTTTGTGAACAGTGCTGGGTAGATACTTTGTTTGGATGGCGGTTTCATTGTATCTACCTATTGATACCACTGATTGTTAAAGGGTATTCCACCAAATACGTCACCACCAGGTATATTATATAACGTGTCATTAACTTGGTTGGTATTATTAATGCGCCCCCTAAGACGATTTGTATTAGCTCGAGCCCGCGTCGATTCTGCACTAAAATATCTAGGATTGGGAGGATTATTACCTTGGTTAGCACCCATGGGTCTGAAGTCTATGTTTTGAGATGTAAATGCTTGAAAGCTGTCATTTACATTGGGAGGTAAAAACACCTCATTCTTATCCTACTATTCAAGCTGGTCCAGTCGGTTCAGACCTCGCATTATTGAACTACCAAGACCACTCATGTTTAGAATATAAGTATATGCAAAATTAAAAAAGTAAACAAATAAATAAATTTATAAATCATAATTATTATTCCTCCATTTATATATCAATATTTTCTTAGTCTGTCTGAAGGTCTTCACTGCTGGCAGTTTCAACGAGACTCTGAGCATATTTCTACAGGTCTTATTGGTATTGAATGACCAAGTCTGCAAACACCTTCTAGCGACTGGGTCCGACTCCGAATATCCAGGGCGTGTACTTTTCATTCCACAGAGCCATCTACTTGGCTGAGCGACAGTCATTGAATTCAAGAATGGCTGATTTTGGTATTCTGGCTTATGAACTGGGATCCATATAGAAGGGTTGATTTCGCTAAAGCTAAAAGATAAATTATTATAATTTAAATTATTTATAATTATTTATTTTTTCCCTCTTAAAAGACTGGCAAAATGAGTTCGATACCATAACTTCTTGACTACCAATCAGTCAAGCCTAGAGGGATTGCTACTGAGTTCAAATCCATGAGATTTACTCCGCTGACATCATTCAACAGTTATGTGACTAACGACATCGTCAGGTTTTGGATCCCCATGATTTAAGGGTTCTGGGACCCCTACTAAAGCTACATCGAAATTGAAGTGGAGGTCAACGAGACAGACTTCCCCTACGGCACAGGGATCCAGGTGGACAACTCAGCATCATCATTTATCAGTGAAATGACGATATTCGCAGACAGTTCCAAAGAAGTAGAGAGGATTCAGTAGTATGACACCGTTGCAGCACTCCTTCACGATGTCATGTATACTCCAGGAGACTAATTTGGCAAGGAGTATTAGGGTACTGGATACGCATCACATACTTCGCAGGGTCTGTGCACTGACACTCGGTAACAGACATCAACGGCGAACAGCACCTCAGTATCAACAAACTTGAATGGTGCAAATTGGGATGGTGCGACAGCTACCCCAGGATCAATAGATCCACTGGGATATTATACATACGGATATTTACCAGGATATCCAGCATATATTGACGGCGGACTGGCCCGGTATGGGGTATATGCACCAATTAAAGCAGGACTTAGTGGAGGTGCTGCAACTATAGATGGCCATCTTAAAGGCTACATGCCCAGCCCAATAACTAACGTTTAGTATGCGGTAGGACAACTCTAGATTGCAAATAGTCAGCATATCAAATCGAATCCTCCAGGCGTTAGATACCAATTAACTACTCGACCTCTTAATTCAACACCCAGCTATGAAAATAACAATTCTGCACCCTACATACTACCGCCAGATTTGAATATGCTGGCACCAAGACCATATGTATAGGCGGTATACTAGTCAGCTTGCTTCGGCCTTCAGGGTACAAATGCATACAATTTTACACTATACCCAATAGGTTCATACACAGCGCCAGGAAGTACCGGTCTTAATCCAGCATTTACACAGCTGTCGAACGGTTATATTCAGCCTAATTATGATACAGCTCCAGTCGCTACTGGTGGGTATACTCAAGCATATTCTGAATAGCTTTCGAACGGTTCGAATGAACCACTATTTGCGCCAGCCCACGGACAGACGTGGATTCACAACGGCGCTTTCCAAACAAAACCATAAGCCATAACATAACGAATATTCCAAATACCTATTATTAGCTCATTGCTCGGCGTGTTGATACCTGCCGAAAGCTATAAATTAATCCCTATGGAGGCGCTGTAAAATTTGATGATTTAGTTTAGACTTAATGAATACGCCATGTTTACATCAGGGTATAAGGAGGACTTTGTGTCAGGGGCAGGAAAGCCAAACAGATCAAAAATACCGATGTCTGCATATGCACAACTGTAACGTGCGTGGTAAATAAATAAAATATAGATATGGGGTGCCATATATCAATTCGACGATTTCGTAACATCGATGGTGAAACAAAAGCTGGCTTCTGGCGGAATAACTATATCATCAAATGGTTGGTCGCTAGGTCCGAGGTTTTCACTAGCAACAACATCACTACTTTAAAACTCATGGCAAATCAATGCTGGGTACTAGAGCTTGTAAACATTAATATTCAGAATCCAGTCTGACGATTACTAACGATACACGTTCTGTCGCAAGCACTATTATTTGAGCGGCAATGTATCATCACTCCAACTCAAAATATCAAACACATACATCCCACCACAGCCGATAGAAGGGCATGCAGGCAATATTTTACCGTACGCAAACTAGTAAAACAATGCACCCTTTATTATCGAGCTGCACAAAACCTTTGGATAATTGTTTAACGTCGGAGCTGGTATGTATATTAATTCGAGTAACTTTGCAGTCAATGACAGGCCTTACGATCCTACAAATACTGCAGCATACACCACAAATCTTGGGAGTCTGACGTGCACCATAGATAATATCGACACAACCAGCAGTCTACCCCTATTCCATGAGAATAGGTGTGTGGGTCGTGCAACTTACGCATTTGATCTGGAGGCTCTGCCAGGATAGCCGAATGTTATATCAGGTCTGAACACGTTGGAATATCGACCCTTTGAAGTGATGATTGATGTCGATACTGTCAGCAGTGCATACACTCGAGACTCAACACTGGTATTTTTACTCAATTATGATGTTATATATGTACTGCATGACGGAGTCGCGCCAGATATTTATGGTCGTGGATGAAGTAAAAAAAAAAAAATGTTTTTTTTAAACTCATAAAAGCTATATCTTAATAATTAATGTATATTATGTATTAAGTCCAAGCGTGCCAAAGTTTATCGGAGCATCATTTGAATCTGTAAACCCAATCTAAAGTTCGTGACCTGTAGACCATTCAAACTAGTCTGCAGAACCGAGAACGTGCCACCGCTTCTGGATTGTATTTAGCACACTGTCATATATCTAGGTTACCGAGTCGGAAATCTAGAGCAGTCGAGTCTGCTTACCAGTTTATTCGAAGCATCCAAAGCCGTTGTTGAAGACTATTTAGATGATTTCGTTCGAGGGTGTGAGAAACATCGACCCTTTAACACTAATCAGTTGTCGTGCAGTAAATCCAAAGTGGTCGACTACAAGAATTTAGTTTGAAGAGGAGCTCTCACGACTCTTAGGTACGATGGGTAGGGTGATGCGTACCGGGTTCACATCATCTACCACTTATATTACGTAACTACCTGTTGAGTGAGATTGGTGGGACTACATTTTTTTTTTTATTTCGCAGAAAAAATAAATATTTAAATATATTTAAATAAATATGTTTAACCCGATACATAAATTTCCAATAATAAATCCGCCGAAGAGATAGGCTGCGCAAGACTAGTAGGGTGTTTCTGACCTCTAGTACTAGACTATTCTACAAAAGTCTTTTATATATTTGATGGTTGGGAAGCCTGGTTCGGGCAAATCACATCTTATTTCTGAATTTATTCTGCGACCTGACTTTTATTAAAAAAAATTTCACAAAATAGTCTACATATCACCTTCAAGAATCCACCCCGATATTCATGTCGATGACTAGTTTCATGCATAATCCCTTGATGAAGACCATATTTATAATGTAATTGCTATGCTAACTCAACTTGCGCATGACAAACCTGGTCGTCGTCTCAACGTGCTATTTGTGCTTGACGATTGCGTTTCCGAATTACGATCCATATCAAAACGCTCCATTATTACTAACCTTTTTTTTAATCGTCGACACATTATTCCTAATTGTAATACTTCGATCATAGTTACTGCACAGCAATTCTAATCTATCGCATCTCAAATACGTGCTGTAGTGACAGGACTTTTTCTATTCACGCCGTCACCCCTCGAGTTTGACATTCTCAAAACATAGTATATATTTGACAAGGCTTTGGTACGTGAGGCGATGTGTATCATGACCAAGTACTTTAGTAGAAGCTAAAACTAGTTTTTATTTGTTTAACTTCATCCAAATGTCGAATTGTATTATAATTTTTTAAAAGTTTGCTGAAAAAATAAATAATTCAAATAAAATGATGTCAATGGCGAAAACAATAGGTAAAACTTTACTACCAATCGCTGCCTAGTATGGCCTGAAGTATCTGTCATAAAGGCTAGGAGACGTTCGAAACACCTCACAAGTACAAACACTCGGGTCAGCAGCTGACTATGTAATTGACACGCTCGCAAACTAAAGTGTCATCTCGCCGGCGATACGAGAGATGTTACATCAAGTCGTACGACAGTTTAAGGAGCGTAAAGCGCGACGGCAGAGCTTCGAATAGCCGCCAATGGTGTAATAATATTAATCTAGAGACTATTAGGCCTAGTGAAATAAATTAAAAAAACTATTTTTACAAAGTACATATTTTTTAGTATTAGTTATTTCAAATCATTTTTTCTCAGTATTATGTTGAGTATCGGTACATATCATCAAACTATCGAGCGAATTGTTGTTCCTCCAAGTACTCAGGACTCTCCGGATGATTCAGACTGTTGCTACTCTTCATCGATGGGTGGTTCGCACCGCTTGCGGACCGCATCAACAAGTTCGCGGCATTTTGTCTAAACTATTTCTTCAAGACTACTTTACGGCTGGTGAGATTATTGTCTTGAATAAACTTTAGGTATGCCATGTCGAGTGCCGGGTATTTGTTGAGCATGTGGAATTACCAGAAATTGGGATGCAAAGGATTTATCAGCGACTACTCTTTTAATTACGCAACTCGCGCATCTCGTAGTTAGGGGTCCTTGTGGTCTATGTACTACTGTTACCCCTACTCACCAAAGTTGATATCTTATTTGTGAGGCCTGCCTTCGCTGTCAAGCCACGTAAGCGTGATGCGGTACCGCTTCGAGCAGTTAGGGCTGCTGATGAGCTGAGGTATCGATATGTTTTGAATTTTACATTTTTCACTCCATTACTTTAGCACATTGCGTTACTGGTCACTGCGCTTCATCCGACCTGCCTGGTTCCTTACAGAATTCCCTCGCGCCAGCCGCACATTAGCCATGCGATCTTTACTTATAATTCCGGGTAGTTATGGAGTATGAATGTAATTATTAGCATTACTATGCATGGCTGTATTGATGCTGGGACGCTGAGGTCCAGGTCCAGGCTGCTGGGTGTTCATACCAGGGCGGTGGTTTTCCTAATAATCCACAGTATTATTATTATACCTATCTTTAATATAGCTATCCATATATTGATTGTTAGTAAAGTCTAGAGAAAATTGCTGAGTATACCCAAGGAATATTTTTTGTTTTTTTTTTCAAATATTTTAATTATTATAAACTTTTACATGTGCAATATCTACATAATATAGTTTCCGATAAATCACAAAACTTGATAATTACTGAGCAACATTCAATCATGGGATGAGTTCGCGCCAAAGTTATTCCCCCACATCAGTTTGACTAAAGCTTGGCGCGCAGGCTGCGGTACACATCGAGTTTACAGCCTTGAACTCGCGCAGTGTCGGTATGTAGTGGTAGACACACACCGACGCGCGGTTGTCAGCATTCACGAATACCAAAGTCAAGCGTAGATAATTTTACCCGCCATCAAGCACCTGCACAATATTGTTTCCAGCATATCGCAACATTTCGGGAGTATTGTCTTGGTATTTGTAGACAATTTACTTCAAATTAAGCATAACATCTTCAGAGTCTTCGATTCCGACCTACTCCATCTACAGCACGTCTTCCTAAATAAATTAAATAAATTATTATAATAAAAGTTGTCCACAAACAACAAATAATTGGTATGATACTAGCAGACATTTTAAACGGAATGTTTGATACTTGGTGGTTTATAGACAATTTGTCACAGTATTTATATATATTAGAACTGTCCAGCATCATAGACGAGTCGACTGTCCTTCGACACGTTGGTATAGTCGTGGACTGTCTGGTAGTACTCAGTCGAACCGTCACCATTCACATGTCGTCGGGTGTGGGCGGCGACTGATTACTGTAGATCGGTGATTACAATATTCCCAAAAGTTCGCACCCAGCGGTCCTGGCTCACGGTCGCCTCCGACAGGTCTGGACTCAGCACACCTTCGAAAAGCTTGGGGGTGACCAAATTTTACCGCACACCCTTAAATTATCCTACAAACTACCCACTCTTTGTTTACAGGTAGTATACTTTGGGTGCAATAAATTGTGCCTCTACAATCTAATCGTCAGGCATCTCATCTTTAAATTATCCCAATATGCTGCTACTGAGCTATCCAGCATCGTAGAGCATCTGGTGTGCGGTGCGACTCACGACGTAGGAGTCGGTGTCCATGTAAAAAATATGTTGTCGAATGTCCAACCCTTAACGTCTGAGTAACCCCGCAGCCCTTATCATTATGCATCGAGCATTTGAAGTCACCGCCAAGGCAATCCTCTTGAGGGATCCGATGTGACTTGACTCTGAAGTATCAGGTTCAAAGACAAATTCAATAAACTCGCCAGCAGGTCCGATTGGTCTGACTGACGATATGGATGGTATGTATTGACGTCTAAATGACTCGGCCATATATGATTATGCAGAACCGTCGTCTTTTAGCACGTCCAGAATGAGTTTGATCTCATAGTTCCGCTCCTCGTCATGCATGGCGAGTGACTGCCAATCACCGCTGAGCAGTACTCGCAGATCTGAAATTATTGATGCGTTAAAGCTGAATGCTGCTTGGCGGTATGGAATTGTGGCATCCCGCTCCCAATCTCTAGATCGGATAAGCATGCGCTTTTCAAATCGTCGCTGACCCATTTAACCGTACAGCTGGTTTAGCAGTGATTTGTACAAGGCTCGTGAAGCCTGACTCACATTGGGGTCTGATTATTACTAGTAAAAGTAATTAATATATGGTGTGAATATCCCACCCACCGGCTCTTTGTAAACAATCCTTCGAGTGATTTACAGTGATCTGAGCATGCCCTCCTGAGCCAGAGCTATTATTTCCGCTCCATATCGCCATACTGCACCGTCGTGTTACAGTGGGTAGCATAGTCCTCCAGAGTCGGTGCGCACGGGGATAAATCCTAGCGTGTCTTCATACATTTCAAAGTATGTCACCAGGTATAGATTAGTATTGTCCATGATCGTGAGGATATTGTCATTTCGATCGTGTTGGTACTCCCTAACATATTCCGTCCACGTTGCTGGAGGGATCAGGGATACTTTGGTGCTAACCATGGCTGCTGGGTACAGGGAGTTCACATCCAAATATTAGCAGCAATGAGGACCTTTTAAAATTCGACAATTAAATGTCTGGGTTACTCCACCGAAATATGCCTCAGTCTCAGCCTGCTCCACAATCGGTGATGTTGTGCCGAATGCTTGCAGATTTTTAGGTATAAATTATTTTGTAAACATGTCGAGTGCCAAGGCTGACGATGTCTGCTTAAATATCTCCTTGCGAGTTATGACTCGTGGAGGGTCTTGCAGGCGTTAGTCGTCTGAGCGGGTGGTTGCATACATTTACAGTACGGCTTACGAAAACTACTCAACACACTCAAACAGACTCCGACAGTCCTGAATGCAGTAGTCGAGAATTTTATCCATCATCGTGTGGGATATGTCTGCCACTGATTACAGATTTATGATCTATTCACAGTCTTACTTCAAGCTGACTTAGAAGTTTGCAGCTATTTTAGCTAAACTTTGGGTCATGGTCAAGAAGAAGTCGTGGAATGATACTTAGAGTTCAGGGATCCGCATCCGCTTGAGATCGGTCGCGGTACCGTTTATCTCCAGGGTGGGGAACATGCGTTTGATGCTGGGCAGTAAAATAACCCAGTCGAATCTAGACCCATTGTGTGCGTAGATGTACAACTCGCGCAATTCTTAGTATGGTATTTAGCTCCGAGCCTGCAACACTCCGGTGAGGAACTCCTCCTCAAACTATTACATGGTGTCGGCTGGGTCTCCTTAGAATGTCCACACCTTCTGACGTCCGTAGACTACAATCATGTATGGGAGCATTGATGCATTTTAGAATGAATATGTCTCGATATCAAGTGTGAGCACATCTTCCATAATGTCGTCAGGGTTCACAGCCTCGATTGATTTCAGGATATTGTCGCAAGTCCATGGACGCTCCAGAATATAGCAGCCTGTTTAGCCGTAATGTCGACGTCTGCGAGCTTTACGCATTTAGTCACTGCTGGCGTGTTCGATATAATTTAACACCTTCTGGCGTGTGGTTGGGGTCATATGTGCACTGCTCCCATCCTCCGCCACGACCAGTTTGAGTGCTATAATGGGCGCATCAATTTTACTGTCGAGCAAAAACTATCTGACATCCAAATTCGCATCACCCATACACAATATTTGTGATGATTCGATTACGTATATGAATACGGTGGTCAGCGGTTTTTACAGACATACTTGTCGAAATTACTTTATTTCATCGACAAGAGCCTTTATTGTGTTGTTTGCCTGCAGAATCACCACCGACGCTCTCACAATATCGTCGTGGTTGAGCATGGCGTAAAAGTCCTCAGTGATCATTAAGTATAGGAAGGTTAGGGTTACACAGTTGGGTACTGAGTCTGTATATTCCAACATCTGGGACAGGTACATCCATGGAGTCTGAGACCAGCCATCAATCACCAGTTCCTTCAGGTTGGTAGTTTTTAAGTCCTCTCGATTTATTATCATCAGAGTGTTGGCTTTAAGCATGTTGAAGTATTTGTTCCAATTCAGGTCAGTCATCGGGTATGAAATAATGTGGCATTTGTCCACCACCGTCTTTTCATACATGCTGAGCCAGTCAAAGTCGTCCTAGACTCCCGACCCTGCCACAAAATCGTACATATTGTCGCGAATACTTTCTGCTGATGCCAGTTTTTATAGTTCTTATGCAACCTCGTCGATATATACTTTAAGACTTGAGCCGTCCATGAGCATCGATCGTTTGATGGGAATCTCGCGCGAGATTTAACTTTTGGGGAACATGATTTACATGTGTCGAGGATATCCATCACCGTCAATGTTTGAGAAAAATATCCAGAACCCGGATGTGGTGTACTTCATGTAGTATCGATTTTGGACTGTGCCGTGCTGGTCGAGTGTTACATGTATAGATTTTTCACCATTAAAACCTGTAACATCACCTTCGTTCAGCATTGCTGATGTCTCCAGTGAAATATACAAGTGCCATTCACTGATCATCTCGCGACGATCGTCCGACATTGACACCACCCGACCCATAATTTTGCCTAGACTTGTAGCTATCACCATTGAAATCGCCTCCGTAGTATTGTCGTTCGGTAGTCGACTCGCAAGCGTGTCAAGTGCGTAGGTTTCTATTTAGGCTCCGGTATCACCCACCGTGCTCCACGATTAATAATACTATGGCTCAATACTTCCAGCATGCTCCGTAATCATCTAGTCTAGCATGGCTTCATAGTGGTTTCTGACATTTTAAAGTCCTTTGATATGATTTTGTTGGTGTATTTGAACTATCTAGCTCGACACATTCAGTGTGGGCTGGAAGTTATGTTCGTTGATTGCTTCAACATCAAACATACCCTAAGGAGTCCGTCTGAATGTTGATCGTACAGGTAGCGCACTGCTGTACATTTCACCAGTCTGAATTGTTGAATATCCCTTGTTCAGATCGTTGGTAAAGTTGGTAATATTGGCACAATTGACCATTTTAATATGTCGTACCTCAACCATGACCGACTCCAAAGCCTAATTCATAAGCTCTTAGTACATTTTTTATATCTAGTCGTGACGGTTCTGCATATGTGTTGTCGACAGCTCGTCAACCAAAAACTCCCATCGCGGTCGAAATTTGTAGGTCTATGATACTTTAGTATCCATATTCACCTGATAATAGTATTGGAGAGTCTGTGGTGGTGCCATATATCTGAGTATATTTGTCGCAATGCGGCGACTCTCTCGATCTCTAGGATTAACCATCATCAGGCGTGCAAGTATCATAAGTGCTCGAGTTATTATGTTATACACCACGTATAAATGCATAAGACCGAAACCCTCGCCGTATATGGTTGAAATGTGTGACATGTAATCTGCGGCATTGTCAAATATTGTGTCCATGTATGATGCACCAAAAAAACTCATGTGCTCCCCGATCACTGCAACTTGAAATTTCTCCATCTACTTCATCTCGACATCCTAGGAATGTTCAAATGGTTGGTGTAGCTGTTTGATGGTGTCGTACCAGGGTTATGCGTTTACCAGAGTTGCTTATTTGTGCATGCTCTAGACACTTTACCAGCCCACCATCTCATTCAGACTTTACACCTTGATTTTATTGAGACTTCGTGCGATTTCTGGAGCCATTTTTTAAAGAAAAAATATCATTGGAGGTCTTATGATGTTGAGGTTAAACAATTCGACTGCAGTTTCACGCTAAAGATTTATCACATCAGCACTGCGGTTCAGTAAATTTTAAAACAACTTCTACACTCCGAATACGTGTATAAATGCTTCAGGGTTTGTGGGGCCTCCTGAACCTGTCAGTCTCCGATTGAAAAATAGTTCTGCCATTAATTATGCATCATCAAGCTTTGGCTGCTACAGAACAACCTCGAGCTCGTATATGAACCTCACGATATCTCCCTCACCAGGTATGAATATAGGGGTATTCTTACCCCCCACGTATATGTTGAACTATCCATACTGCAACTCGTTCAGTTCGCTGACTGTCGACTCCTTTATATAATATTCATGCATCAGAGTCTCCACTTCACCGATGCCTGCTTACATTTGGCCAAGTCCGTGTGTATCAAGTTGGCATATTCCTGAGGGCTTCCCCCTTTGAGCTCAATGCCCATGCTCTCCAGCTTGGCGCGCACTTCGGGCAAGCGCAGGATGGTGTTGATCTCCAGGTTCAGCCGTTGGACGACGGCTTTGGGTGTCCCCGCCGGGGCCAGGAAGCCGCCATTGGTGTTGGCCTCATAGCCTGCCAGCCCCTGCTCGGCGGCGGTCGGCACGTCCGGCAGTTGGGAGGCCCTTTTGAGGGTTGA
>ERZ724508.1860-NODE-1860-length-11768-cov-6.051396_pt1 | contig 11768 bp, 3 predicted proteins | sample MGYA00376041_ERZ724508 | MGnify/ENA primary metagenome ERZ724508 (study PRJEB28724, sample SAMN07190887) | wastewater metagenome | isolation source: effluent of sewage treatment plant in Hong Hong | place: USA: Christiansburg, Virginia | collected 2016-03-01 ... | reverse complement strand
GTTTTAATAGTAAGATAAAAAGAGAGTTTAAAATCACAGATAATTAATTGTATGACTTGCCAGGAAGATAGACTGTTTTTGTTGGACAAGAAGTCTATTTGATACCAGAGAAATTTTTTTAGAGCGAGAATTGGAAGCTGTTTAAAAAAGCTCTCAATGATATTATAAACGAGATTGGCTATGAGTAGCAAGGAATGCAAAATGTTCTTTAAGAAATCATAATTACAGGCAGTTTGTCTTCAATGAACAATTTTGTAGATAGATTTTATTATGAGCTTACAAAACTAAGATGCTGGAAACTCCTAGATGAGAATAGATGTAAATTTATCTATCACAATGACATTGGATAAAGAGCATAAGAAGTTTGGCTAGCTGGTTCAATACTAGCTACCACAGACTTATCTCAAGATCTTTTAATGAGACTCAAAGAAAAATACTAATAAATATTAAGGAAATTAATCTTCATATAAAAATCTATTAAAATAATAATAAATATAATTTTATTAGATCTGAAGCTTGATTGAGTTGTTTGAGACCTTGGCTGCAATAAAGTAGTAATAAAGAAAGTCCAAATAAATGGCTACTTGGATGACTCCAGCAACGAACTTCATCCAAATCATCTTCTCCTCATTGAGAAGCTAGTAAATCCAGTTGAGTACATAGAAGAGCTTGTAACATCCCAAACAAGCCATGTAAGTACCTGTGATGACCTCGACTCTTTTTTGCTTATAAACAATATAAAGCTAAGGAATAATTGCAAGGGCCTCAAGCCATATAGAAAAGCTCCAAAAATACTCAAAGTAATAATGCTATTATGAGCTTGATAAGTGGAACAAAATTGTAAGTACTAAAGCTGGCAAGTATATGAGCACATAGTGATTAAGACTGTCAGCCTTTGAGTCATATCCAATACAATAAGGCTTCTTCATTCTTGTCAAGTATATTATAAGAGCCGTAAGACTGATAAAGAGCACTTTAAACACCGTGTTGTAAAGAGAAACTCTGTATAGAAAAAGGTCCATATATCTGCATAGAAAAACAACCAAGTATGTCTCCTGAGTTCTATATGACAGTTCTTGTTAATTTACCTCATACTGATCAAGACTTAAAAATTTGCTGAATAATTAAAACAAAAGACAGTATATGAAGAAGGTCTGCAAAAAGTCTTAAAATGTTCATTGATTATAATTTTAAATTTTTATTTATATTACTTAATATATTTTTATAGTTTTGATTTTATGATGACTAAAATGCTGGAGGAATATTTCCAAAAATAAGACTATGAGAAGCTTTAGACAGAGAAGTAGATTGTTTAACTGCACAATGAGATTTACCTAACTAATAAAGAACTAGAGATAGAGAGAGCTCAAACGAAGGATTTGCTCGACTAAATAAATTAGCAGTTTTTAGAGCAGGATATTTTATTATAGAGTATAAAGAAATTGGATCCAAAAGAAAGTGAGGAATTTTAAGAAGTCATTAAGTACTATAATAGCTCAGTGTTTTTGCTTGAGATTTTGAACGGAATTTTGGACTTTGATTAATAGAGAAAAGATCTAGAAGAAAGTATAGTTTAGAAAAAAGACATAGAGGAAATTACTAAAAAATTACAAAATATTCTAGTCTATAAAGACTAGATATTTGACAAGTAAATTGACAACAAAGATCTAAGATAATAAATAGAGATTATTAATGACTTGGACTTGTAAGTACAGACTATTTAATTAGACTATATTTTTGATTAAATGAACTAAACACCATAATAATAAAAAACTGATTTTAATTAAGAGAAATTCTTGATATTTTTCAAATAAAAAGATGGTTCTTTATATAAGGGAAAATAGTTGTGTAATAAATGGGAGGTTTTTGTTAAGCAGAGAAAGTTGTTCAACTAAATACAAATGAAATAAAGTCAATAATAAAATTTTATATAAAACTAATAAATAATTCAGGACCTGAAATTCATATTGAAAAACTACATAAAAGAAATGGGCTAACAAGAAGACAAATAAACAATGCTATAATACTACTTTAAATTAAATTTAGAACAAATATAGAGCTAGATCAACAATGTTGATTAATTGAAAAACAATGCTGGATAAATAATTGAAATATTATAGTTTTCAAGTTAACTTTAACAAATGCTTAGGGATAATAACTATGAAGTTATTTTGGTTAGTAGTTTATTTTAAAAGGCTTAATAATGCTTGCCTATTTATCTAAGCTAGTCTGAGGAGAGTTTCACAAAGTTTGTAGAATAAATAATTTAATAGGAAAATGACTAAGGATAAAAGAAGAGCTTATTTGTGACTGACCTAGGCTATTATCTTGATTAACAAATATCGCTAATAACATAGTCTTTGAGCCTAGAAATATTTGTCAAAATTCTAGACTCTTGGCTTAGATGCTTAAAAAATACTCTAAATAAGAAGCAATAATAAAATATATAAATAATAACACAGTCTAATAACTTTTAATTAATTGTTTATACTTTAAATGATCTTTATTAAATAGTTTAAATAATTAACTAACAGAAACTTCAAATAGAAAACTATTCTGTAATATACACAGCAGCATCAGAGCAAATAATATTAGATTTTATATAGTTTATTTAGCAATAATAATATAGCTAAATTAATCTGTATTCGAATGTTGTTTTTAATCTCATTAATTCTAATATAAAGGGACAATTATTTACAACATAATGGGCTGAAAATAACTATATTTAATAAACCATAAGTACTCTAAATGATTCAATATAATTTTTTTAAAGCTAAATTGAGGACTAAAATTGACTAGCTTAAATTATTGAGATTTCAGCCAGGAAATTAATTGACTTTTATTAAGACTATTTTATTGTTAATTTGGCAACAATTTTTGGTTTAAAAGATAAATTATTATTAGATTATTAAACCTAGATAGAGCATTCTTAAATTAAAGTAGCTTAACAATACTAATTATTTTGGCTTGAATATTCACAAGCATTTTCTCTACTTTAATGAGACCAATAAATAATAATAAATTTCTTATAAAATCAAAGCTTAATTATAGAGCAAAAACAGCTGGCTATTTAAACTTATTGAGCATAGGAAATAACAGATGCAATAAGCCAAAAAAAAGTAACTTCTTAGAATTAAGCTCTAAATTATGTTCTAAATTTCCTTATCAAAAACTTTCAATATAAATAATTAATATTCAATCAAAAATATCATATTAAAATAAGTACTCATATCCTAATCAATTTTTTAAAGAAAAAAATCCAAATTTAATTTTTAACTTAATTTTATCTACATATTTTCTATTAAAATTCAAATATGAAATTATTTCCTGCAATTTATAAGTTATTCAATAAAACATAGATACAAATTTTTATAGCTTAGATCCGATTGAAAATAATACTTAGATCATTATATATTTGTTAAGGGATTGGACAACTTACCCTTATAAACGTCTTTTAAATGAAAAAATGAATCTTATTATTTAGCTAAATAATAATTAGTCTTAGCAATAATCTATGCCATAACAATAGAGAGTCAAATAATTATAATAAAACTACAGCTATATTTATAATGACATCAGATGAGCCTATTATAGTTCATTAGATAAAAAAGTCTTCAAAATAAAATGAGTCTTTCAAGAAGCCAAAATACAGCCCTGACAAAATTGCTCTGGATGACATTTTGTTTCAGAACATGGACGACCTTTAGAATCATGTCTAAGAAAAGCTTGAGAGGATTTAAAAACAAATGGATGAAGGACTTTTACTAGGAATAATATTCTTGATAATCTAACAGGATTTTCTTGACATGGCTATTAAAATGCTAGGCTAAGAAGAACTTTAAGGGACTCAAAGCTTTGTAATAAATTACACGGTGTAACACAGAGCAGTTTTCTAAGATTATTATGAGGAGCTTTTAAGCATAAAACTAAGATCAATTTAGCTCATCAAAGAAAATAAATAAAAAAAGTACCAAGCCATAAGAATATATTTTAAAGGCGTTAATAATCTCACTGCAAATGAGATAAGTAATTTAATGAAGGTCTGCAATGAGAGTATTTTTGTTGATTTTCATATCAGGCCAATTCTTATCATATAATGTCTTATTCCTCCAGTAATAAATGATAAGCCTGAGAAAGTGGCCATAAAAATATTTGAGATGGAAAACAGCTTAGAAACTCTTTAGTGTTTATTGTACTCTTTGATTAAAAACTCCAGTGTTTTGACAGGAGTTTTCACCGCTGATTTTTTAGTGGAATTATAAAAGAATTTTCTATAACTAAATAGCTTCCAAGTTGTCAATGATCTAAAAGTTTGGCTTAAGTTTAAAGACCTTCATTTTGGGCTTAAATAAAAACAAGATAAAAGAAGTCATAGTAAAAAAATAGTGCTGCAAACCAACCTGAAATTAGAGCTCATTTTTAACCTATTTGAAACCTTTAACAAATTCATATTGAAAAAAGACAACTGAAAATAAATTCTGATATTTTTGGAATTTTATTTAGATTTTAAAAATTTTAATCCAAAAAGATTTGAAAAAGATTATGAACAAAATCAAAGCAATCACAGTGCTTTATTAGAAGCAATTTAGGGCAATATTCAAGACTATACTCAAAATGGTGGCCATATATCTATGCTGAGTAAAATTGTTTAAAATTTGAAGAATGATTTGTCATCAAAAACATTTCAAGAAATTCCGGAAGACATTTCCTATCCAACAACAAAATGAGTTTAAAGTATTAATAATTTTGATGACAGAGTAAGTGCTCTTTTTAATACAGGAAAGAAATAAAAGTCTGGATTTGTGATAACTTTTTTCAACACTCTTAAAGATTTTTAACATGAGTTTTATAAGAATATTAATGAGTATTTTAAAGAGTATTTAATAACAGATTTTGCCGCACTTCATAATATAATTTATCCAGATATTTAAGGATCAATAATGACAAGAATAAATAGCTACAATAATAAAAAATAAGACCCAATGAATTACGCATATAAAATTTTCATATGTCTAATTAATTAATAAAGTGTTAATTTTAGTATATAGAATCTTTATTAAGAATTTATGTAGTAAGTTTAGGAAGAGTAATTGCTCAAAGGAGTGTAATCATTAGAGCTTAATTGCGTTTTTATTTATTTTATTTAGCAATCAATTCATACCGGGATTATATGAGATACAAACGATACAGGATTATACTACAGCTTATTGATGTTTAAAAAATACCAAGAAACTTAATAATTCTAATGTTAAATAGATTCTTAGATTTATTATAATATTTTTTATCAAATTTAAATAAAATTATTTATTGATGATTTGTGACAAATACTCAAGCTCTTATTTATTCAACACTTCTTATTAGTACTTTGTAAACTCCTTCATATTCTTAGCTCAGAAATAAACTAAAGCACTTTCAAAAAAAAGATCAAAGTTTAAAAAATGTTAAATAAAATTAACTGATTAAATTTTCTCTATAAAATAAAAGTACTCATTTTTAAGTTCATTTTTTTCAAACAAAAACTTTATCTAATAAACATTATACTTTATATCTTTTTAGTTAGTAATGTAGTCTATACAATGTAGTATTTAGTTCTTGTTATTTTTCTTGTTATTTATTATAAAGTATAGATAATATTATGTAAGCTAATAGTCTTCTATTTACAATCACTTTTTGATATTTAATAAATCTTGATCATTATTAAAAACTAAGCTGAAGTTTAAATAGTCATCTTTTCAAGCTAAAAAAAAACAATTAACAACATCCTAGAGATTATTATCTTATTTTATTGAAATAAACTTTGAATATATTGGATGGATACTTAGCTCTTATAAAGCCTAGTTAAAATTATAAGCATACTCAAAAACCTGAATCAAAGGATCATTTTTTTAAAACAGGTTTAAGGTATCCTATAAGACTATTTTCTATGAGTCTAAACATTATTAAGAATTGCTCTCACTTATAATATCCTTATTATGAATGAAGTATTAAATTGGGTCCTTGATGTTTTTTATTACAGGATTTTCCTTCTAAAAATAAACTTTTGAAAACTTGTAAAAACAGCTCTAAATAAACTAGTCTTATTTCTTAATAAGCTTCTCAAATTCTTCAACATATTATTCTTGTTAATAAATCATTTCAAAAGTAATAAATAAAGTATTATTACTATTGGAATTTATTGATAATTAAAGAGCCTGCTCAACTCAGCCCATCTTTAGCAAAAGCAATATTTTTTATAGAGTAGGATTTTCCTATTCAATGAGCATAAGAGCAAGATCTAAAAGCTGTTCTTGCTGAGCCAGTTCTGCGATATCCAACAAGATTTACTAGTTAAATCCTTAGTGTTATTTTTGACACAATTTTATTATATTAATGAGTTTCAAGCCAAAGTCTTTTTCTAAATCCTTTTTATTTTGCTCTTATTTCTGAATCTCATTTATCTTAGCTTATGTGTATATAATAATGAGCTTTTCCAACTGCTCATATTGTATTAGTTTTTCTTGGCTAAAATGGAAGCCTAAATCAAATAGCTACAGCTTGGAGAGAATTACTATCAAATCATCTGTCTTGTATTTTATCAACTAAATAAACTGTTTTAAATTAATGTTAAAATTTGTTTGAGTTTTGAAGTTGGTCCAGGCTTTTATTTGAACACACATACTTAGTACAATGTTCTTGTTAACATTAAGCAGTTAGTCAGAGTCGAGAAAGCTTCTTCCATAAGCTATTGCGCCTATTATTTTTCTTATTCTTTTTTCTTTAGTCTAAGAGTCTATTTATTTTTTAAGTTCCTATATAGCCTCATATATTTTTTCAGAGTCATTAAGAATGCCTATTTCCTCAGAGCATTATTATTTAGAGTATTGTTTATAGCAATTATATAATGTCTATGCATGGCTATTTTCCTAGCTTAGATTTCTTAGATTATTTGCTCCTATGAAAACCTGATTAATAACCTTAGATTTTTTATTATATTAGTAGATTTAAATCCCATCTATTTCCTACCTTGAGAAATAGGAAGTTGCTTCTTGGGATTGAGTGTCTTAAATTTATAATGGCTGTATTGTTTAGTTGCTTAAGTTGATATAGAATAAGCTTAAAAAACAAGTTAATACATAGACACCATTGCTAAGCTGTTGAATGTTTTAAATTTCATCTATGCTAAATTTTAAGTTGAGATTTTAAAGATCAATTTCGCCTGTAATATTACCTCAGTTATTTTATCAGTTAAATTAATAGAAGACAATTTTGTTATAATAAGGATTGTTGGACTCATTTTGATCTTGCTAAACAAAAGCTATAATTATTTTATTTATTTTTTCCTTATCAAGAACTATAATTCTTTTTATGTTGAGATTTTTGCTAAGTTCAAGAATTTTTCTTTGAGTGACATTTTGTTCAATTGAATTTATTTTGTCTATTTCTACTATGAATTCGTTAACGAAATTGTTACTGGCAATATAAATGTCATATTCCTTAGCAGTCTACAAGTAATCTATCTGAAACTTGCTAAGCTGGGAAAACTCATACTCTATTCTCTTTCTAATAGGATTCTCAAGCCTATGTATTAAAAACAGCTGATTTTATTATGTACAAAAAATAAAGCTGTTTTAATCAGAGACCGTAAATTTTAGAAGATTTTCTGGATGATTTTAGTCACTAAAATATCCTCATAAAGGTATCTAGTAAATTCCCTATTGATTTTGTTAAATGAAATGTTTCTGGCTCAGCATGCAGTCTATTTGATAATATCCATTTGTAAATACAGTCAGTATACTATAGTTCTTAAGTAAATAAACTCCTAAAACAGGCTGACTTGATAGACTTATTTATTTGCTCAAATTTCCAGCATTATCATAAATATTAACAGCTGCTTCTTTTACAATGGCAAAAGGACCTGCATTTTCGGTAATTAATATAAAGTCTTAGTAAAAAGACAATTCTATTTAAAGCTCAAATTATGACACAATATTAAAATCTTACCCCTGTTATTTTTGCCATTCATTTTCCAAGTTCATTTATATTTATCAAAAATCAAAAATATAATTATTATAATATTAGTAAAGACTTATATTATCTAGGTTGTTTATGGACTCCTTAATATTCTCAGCCTGTTAAAAAATCAACAGTATTTTCTAAGCTCTAGATAAATAAAGCGCTCGATTCTATTTTATTTCCTAAATAATTTCTTCTTTTTAAGACCTTGTTAATTTTTCTTAAATATTCTAAAAAGTTTGTTTTGTTTCTTTGCTGGCTGAGATTTGCTCATCTACACTTTTGACAATTTCTCTTTTGCTTTTGTCAGTAATGTCTCCTACTAAAAAATGTTGGATGGAAGATTCGAGTTTTTCCAAGCCTATTTATAACTTTCTGTTATGCTCAATAAACATTATAAAAATGCAGCCGGTGGGATTTGAACCCACGAGTGTTGCCACAATAGATCTTGAGTCTACCGCCTTGGACCGCTCGGCCACAACTGCAAGCATTGTTGTGTGATTGACTCGCTCAAAAGTTTATCAATATGAACCAGAATTAAATAGGTATATGTACAGTAGAGAAGAAATCTTATATATAGAAAAATCTTTGAGAGCAGATTAATTTTAGAACTAAATTATTCATTAAAATTTATTCTATTTAATTGATAAAAATCACAAATTTTTTTTAATTAATTAAATCAAAATTTTGTCTGTATAATTTTATTGAATATTTAAAGAATAAATTAAGTGGCTTTTGATAATGTGCTTTGCTTTGTGGCATCCTCAACGATCTTCTAGAAAGTACACAGGCCTTTTTTCTCTCAAATATTCTCCACAAGTTGCTTGGCTCTGTTTTTCTTGTTAATTATTTCTCCATGTGTTTCTTTGTCGCTTTCTGTCATTTTTTCCGCTCTAAAAGGATCCTCATCTAGTACCTCCCATTTGCCTATAGAAAAGGTTGGAATTATGTCTCCTGATGAAGCTTTTAGTACCTGCTGATAAAAGCCTTAGGATTCATGTATGGGAATCGAGGCTATAATTTACATCTTATTATAATCATTATTGAAGTCCATCTCAATTATTTTTCCTTACTTTTGCTTTACAACATCAATAAAGTATCTTTGATTTTTCTCTGAACAAAAAGCTGTTATTTAATAAGTGCTCTCCATAATTCAAGGGCTTGATTAAATAATGAGTTTTTATACAGCTTGTTTTATGAGCTAGAAAACATTTATTTGATTGTCAATAAAATAGTCCTGAATATTTGCAGTTTCATTTTGCTCTATAACAAATAATCATTCAAGGAAAATTATTGTACCTTCAATTTGTTCCTAGCATATTGGGCCTTGAACTAGTGCTTACTATATAGCTATTTGAATCTCCATAAGCAATTAATAATTATCTTCTTAATCCAGCTATGGTTATTTTATATAGCTTTAGTAATCTTTGATTTGCTATGTTGTTAAATGCTGGTCTAAATTATCCTCTAGTATTTTCCTTAGCAAACAATCCTATGGTTTTTTAATCAGATTTATAAACATGTTTGGACCAATAAGCTTTGGTCCAAAGCAGTCAAGATTTTTAACAATAAGAGCCTAAACTAATTGTGATAATTTAGAGCTCTTAATCAGCTCTAATAATTCCTAAATAAATGATTAAATTCCTTAGTATTATTCCTTAGCAAAATAATCAGCTAAGATTTTCTCATTTTCTTATATAAACTATTTGATTTCTTAAGGCATTTAAATGGCTTAGAATACTAGCATTACTTTAAGATCATTTGCTAACTAGACAACAATTTCCCTCATATTAGAGCTTTGATTTTGAAGCTCATTTTACTTAAGCTTAACTTGCTTCTGTTTTTTAACAACTCTCTTGGTACTCTCTCTTATGTCCTTATACACCTGGTCTACTTTTTTGAACCTAAATTTTGAGTCCTCTTCAAAAACATTCTCCTAAACGGAAGCCTCATCTTTTTATATCTCATTTTCCTCATCATCCTCTATAACAATTTCTTCTTATTAATTCTCTTTAATAAAGCTCTAAAATATAGTCTAGTTATTCTCTTAAATTTGATAGTAATTTTATCAGAAAATAGTCTCTCTAAAATCAACCATGATATCAGAGACAGTGACCTTGTGTCCAAAGTAGATGCTCTCAAGATCCTTAAGACATCATTGAAGATGTATCTCTCCGCATACTTTTAGAATGTACTCTCCTTTTTCATTCTAGAACACATCACAGGCTGGATCTATTTTGTTAAGCTATCAAAGGCTTTCCTCAAGATGAGCTTAGTACTATATATTCTCAGAACTCAGCTTGACCTTTAACAAACATTGATCAACATCTTGGAGTAAAATTGGTCTTAAATCAGGATGAGATATTTGGCCCGCTTTAAAGACATGAAGCTCTTTGGACTCAAAGCCAATAATTTAGCCTTCATTTGCATACTGAACTTATATTGGATTTGAGCCTTGCCACAAGTATAGCTAGTCTATCATAATTTCTTAATTGTCTCCTTTGAAGCTCTTAAAATTCACTTTTTAGCCTTGAGTAATTTTTCCTTGAAGAATTCTTGCTAAGCCTATGTACTTGTTAGTGCTATTAATTTTGCACTATATAAACTTTGAGACTATTATAAAGGGATTTTACAGCTGAGAAAGACTGAGTGTCTCAAGTTACTAATTTATACTTGATAAAAATCAGTTCTTTTCAGAGGAAGGAGTTTTCTCAACAATCAATCTAAAAACAGATCTCTCAATAGGCATCCAGTTTGCAAGAATGTTTTTGACTGCTTGACTTGGATTTTATTTAATTTCTTCTAGATTTAGTTCAGTGCCAAAAATGCTGCCAAATTCTTTGATTTTTTCAAAGTTGTTATCTTTAACAAAGGAATACAGTCTCTCTATAGGATAGAAAGAGTTCTAAGTAAAAATTGTTCTTTGTTATTCCATGAAGGATTTTTTGGCAATTTTCTTGTCTTTGAGATTTAAATAAAAATCTCCATAGAAAAACTATGTTAATTTTTCTGCATTCATTTGCCATTTTTTTGCATAAAAGTCACTCAGTTCTTTTGTTCAAAATCCCCAGCCATCTAAGACACTTCCAAAGACAATATTTTAATATAGTGGATCAAAATAGCTATCTGTTCTTTACTCCTTATTGTCGATATACTCATTTTGTTGTCTTATGAAGCCACTTATTATGGCATTAAGAGACTCTATAATATTGTTAAGCTTCTAAGTTACTTTGTTAGCATCATAGCCAATTACTTAAAAAAGCTTATCAATTTTATTTAAGAACAAAGTCACTGTGAGACTATTCTCAACAACCTTCTTAAGAAGATGAATGGTCTAAGAAGAGATGCCCTCAACTACATCTACAACCAAAATTACTCCATCTGTAAGACTAAGACCGCTTTTTACTTCGAACTCAAAGTCCATATGTCCTGGAGAGTCTATGACATTTACAACAAATTTCTGATCACTTTCTGTAACATTTCTTGGAGTAAGAAGAGCAATGGAGCTTGACTTCATTGTAATTTATCACTCTTGCTCATCCTCTCAAAAATCCATATAAAGCATTTGGCCGTTCATTCATTTAGAGAAAATCATATTAGAGGAAATGAGACTGTCTGTTAAAGAGGTTTTCCCATGGTCAATATGGGCAACAACACAGATGTTGAAAATGTTCTTGGGGTCTTTAGAAAGCTCTTAAATCAGCTCTATTCTTTGCATTCTTTTATAAAATTAATAAATATTTATGATTAAATAAAATATATTTAAATTAAGCAGA
>ERZ724508.1858-NODE-1858-length-11773-cov-5.610172_pt1 | contig 11773 bp, 20 predicted proteins | sample MGYA00376041_ERZ724508 | MGnify/ENA primary metagenome ERZ724508 (study PRJEB28724, sample SAMN07190887) | wastewater metagenome | isolation source: effluent of sewage treatment plant in Hong Hong | place: USA: Christiansburg, Virginia | collected 2016-03-01 ... | reverse complement strand
AAATGAGGGAGTTTAGGGTTGACACATCCGAATTCTTGTTGTCCTTGCTTTCAGATCCAGAAGATTAATATGAGTCCCCATTTTAACATCAGTTGATCCTTTACACTTTCCAGTAATGCTTTTGCGCAGCATCAAAAAGCTCAAAGCCAGACCTATAATATTTCAAACTCATGGAGCTCACGAAGAAAAATACCGTGAGAGCCTAGACCAAAGTACCACCTACCAAGCCTGGGGTGTGGGATCAGCTCGTGCTGGCTCTGATTCGCCCTCCAAAGCACAACTACAATCCCAAACAGCTAGGCGGAGAACGCACTATCGTGCGTAACAACGAGTTTCGCCGTGAGGACTTCAAGGTAGCTCATGAGGAGCAGCAGATCTAGCTGACTATCTATCAGCGCCGATAGAAGACCGACCGTATAATCCTTTACCTCCATGGAAACAGTTCCAGCCGATTAGAAGCCTTGGGATTGTTGGAGTACCTACCAGAAGGATTCGCGCTTGGATCCTTCGATTTCCTAGGCTGCGGCATAACGGACGAACAGTACATCAGCCTTGGAGTGCGTGAAGCCCAGCAAATAGCTTCCGTTGTGAGTTTCCTTCGTCAGGATAATTACCAGGTGGTTCTCTGGGGCCGCAGTATGGGTGCTGTGAGTGCCTTGAAGTACGGGCAGGTCAGCATAATTGTGGCTGACTCCCCATTTGTGAGTCTCTAGCAAATATGCAAAGAAACCGCACATTAGAAGAAACCGAAGTATGTTCCTGGCTGCATGGTCACGTGCTGCTTCCCGCTAATGTTCCGCAAGCTCAGAACTGATGTGAAGAAGCGTGCTGACTTCGATATGAAGTAACTGAACATTAAAAAGTCTGTGCTGCAAATAGACCAGTCCAAATGTCTGGTGTTCCTGTCCGGTACGAAGGACACCCTCATCAACCATCGGCACTCGCAGTAGCTTTACGAAGCATTCAAAGGAGAAAATAAGAAGATTTATCTGTTCGACGGCAATCATAATTCCAAGCGACCAGCTGACGTGCTGCAGCATGTGATGGAGTACATCCAGTAATCGATGGAGAAGCTGTACCAGCCGGTAAGGTCACCAAAAATCAGCACAGCCAAGATCTCGACCGATGAAGTCATTCTTGATGTATGAGCCGTCACTGCAGCAAGACCAGCTGGTGATTATGCATTCTTCCCTCGTAAGCATATTCGATGGGCTTCGCTAATACCAATTATAAACGGGTGACTACACATGAACCGCCTCTAACCGATTCCAAGTGAGAAGCTGGCAGCGCTTCTGCAACTGGAACGGTAGATCCGAAGTGCAGAGCAGGAGAAGGAGTTGGAACAGCTTGAGCAGGACATCATTCGTCAGTATCGCATGGTGGAGGGTGACTACACAGTAATCATCACGCTGTACGAGGCTTCAGAACTGATGCCGAGGGTTGACTCTTTAGGGTTGGTACAGTTTCAAAAGCAACATTGCAACTCCTTCGTGGAGATCGAGTGCAACGGTCAGACACGCAAATCTAAGGTGAGGAAGTAAACAAACAACCCTATCTTTGACGAGCGTTTTTACTTCACGTTTAAGAACCTCACTCAAGAGTAGTTGTAAGCAGCTACACTGCGGTTTAGTGTGTACGATAGAAGTGCGATCATCATCAAGAAGTCATTGGTGGGAGTCGTGGAGGTTGATTGGACGAACATTTACTTTCGACGGAATCATGAGATCTATCGAGGGTGGTTGTGTCTCACTGAAACAGACGAAACGGAGTCTCTTGAGCAGCCGCTGGGGTATCTGCTGGTTAATGTGGCCATACTAGGACCACAGGACAAACAGATTGTGCACGATAGTAAGTTTATTAAAGATCCGCTCACAACGATTGAGGAAACCATCACAATCAAGAAGATGAGGTTGATGGACTATGCGATTAAGGCATAAATCTTTCGAGCGGAACACCTTCCACCGATTGACTCAATCAACGGAGAAGTCAAGGCTTACGTTGTTGCTAAATTTTCTGGAGGGAAGATGCGTACGAGCAAGATTCGATCGAGCAATCCCTAGTGGAATGAATTGCTCAAGCTTGGTACCAAGATACCAACCCGTTCGAAGTTTCTTTGTTTGGAGGTATGGGCCAGCCAAGCAATATACGATGATCTTATCGGAGCTATCCGCATACCTTTCTCATCGATTACAGAGGGGAGATACAGGGAACCTCGCTGGGTCAACCTTTACGGACCCCCAATTAGCGGAAAAGATCGCTAGCCCTTGAACTACGCCACGAAAATGCAGTTATTTGGTGATGCCCTTGGTTCACATTACCGAGGACGCTTGTTGTTCAGCGTTGAGGGTCTTCCAGATATCTACACCAAAAGCGTCCGAGAGGCTGTCACTTTCAAATTCCCTTACAGACCCATTCCAAACGTTCCTCAAAAAGCGTACACATTACGATCATACATCTTTGAAGGGTTTGAGATACCTGGAAAGGATGGAAGCGATGTATGTGTTCACATTCTTATGGGGCCCTATCTTCTCTATAGCTCGAAGACCAAGGTCAAGAAGGGTCGATGCGGATGGTATGAAAAGCTTGAGGATAAGCGTGTCGTTCTTCCATGCGGTAGTGAAAGCAACCTCTAGCAGCTGCCAGACATCGTCGTGTATCTAAGCACTGGCGACTACGAAAGCAATCGAATGTCATTTGTGAGAGTAAAGTCTGCAAGTGTTCTCACCACAAGCGATACTCCATAAGTGAATACATATGAGCTCAGCGAAGATAGGTCATTGGATCTACTGGAGAGTCATTAATGTGGGGGTTATCTTACCATGAAGGTCCAGCTGTTTAGTTCCTCGCCTCCGCCAGCCCTCGACCCAAAGAAGTACGAAAGCCGTACCGAGCCATACGACCTGAGAATCTATCTGTATATGGCGCAGGGGCTTCCACCAGCAAACGAGATGGGCGATTCAGATCCTTTCTTGCTCTTTCGTTGTGCTGGATAGGCAGTGAAATCACAAGTACGTCATAACACACTTAACCCCTGCTGGTATGAGATATGTATCCTCAAGGTCACTTTCTAGGACATACTTAAAAGTTTGTCTAGCAAAGGCATTATGTGCATTCTATACGACCATCAATCTTCAGAAAAGAAGGACAATTTTATCGGTAGATTTTGGGTACCCATTCACCCTAAGCAGCGAATGACCTTCTCAAGCACAGGTTACCGGGATATTCAAATGCTGCACCAGCGACCAAAGTGGTATCATGTTCGCAATCAGTCGATATCTCTCGGGCAGCAAGTGCTTGGTAGGGTGCTATTGGGATGGTCACTGATTCCTTCTGAGCACGCAGATCGGGTACCACTTCCGAGAAGCTCAATTGAGTACATGAGACCAACTTATGAACGGGTCAAGCTCAAGCTATTCATCGTTGGAATTCGTTCAATAACAACGGACGAGAAGCCCGAAAACATCAAAGCTATCCTTAGCTTTTCCGAACCGAGTCACGCCAAAGGCGCTGTAACGGAAGTCTGCAAAGTCAAGAATGCTGGCTGCTCATTCAATTCCCTGTTGGAGATAGAAGTGGAGCTACCCTAAAACCCGAGTTTGAGTACCTTTATGGAAGTAAAGCTTCTCAGCTAAAAACACAACGGGGAACAGAAATTTATAGGATTCACGTCTGTTCAGGTGCACAACTTGATTCCAAAGTCTCGCAAACGACTCGCGGGATCACAAATTGAAACTGCACCACTACAGACGATTGACGAAGAGTCGGAAGGGACGCTTGTCGACGTGGACAAGCTGGAAAAGGATTTGGAGTTACTGCAGCAAAAAAAAGCTAATGAGCAACGAGTCATGGTTCAATAAAATTTTGGTGTGCAAGCTTCAACATTAAAGAAGGTCACAGTTCCCAACGAGTTCTCAGGAGCCAGGGATATCTCGCTCATGGAGACCCAACTCGAGGAGATGTTCAGCAAGTTTGAAGAGGACTTCAGAAATCTTAGTGACTACGACTATGTGAAGAACTTGGAGAAGTAACATGATGTATAGCAGGAAAAGAAGTATCCAACCAACCGCCATCTAGATCTGGAATATGAAATGAAAAGTAACAACGAGGAAGCGTCCTTAATATCTGGCGGATTCGGAGAGCTGGAAAGAGAGCACCACTTTACAAATCTCCCATTAGACCCACAGGCAGACCGCCGTTCCGAACTGTAAGTGAGAAGCAAGAGCAGTGGAAGGAGGAAGATGGAACCCCTAAAAGCGGACAACATTAGTGAGATGAGCTTTGAGAGTAGAATAGTCAAGCAAAAACACAAGATGCAGTCACCGGAAGCCGTTCGTCGAGACTCGCTTGAACTCAGTAAGCGATATTCCTTCAAAATGGATGACCTACGGATCCAACCGAACGATCATATTTCGGAAGCAGGGTCTGTAGATACTCGAGCAATCAGATATGGCGATATCGAGCGGGAGTACGAGGTGGAGCAGTAGCACCATAAGCTGGCTTTATAAAAACAGTCCAACTACAAATATACCTCAGCAGTCAAACTGACTCTCTTCAAATGGCGAGAACGTACAAAAAGCCGCCGCGACCAGTAAACCTACCAGGACTTTGACACCGACCCCGATGAGAACCTGGATATTACCCCCGAGTGGTATAAGGGAAGAAGAATCTTAGCTGGTGATTACGAGGACCGTCACAAGCCCACCAGCAAACTCAAGGAGGTCGACATCTTCTGTGGAGATACCAAGAAAGAGGGGTAGGATTTTCGATCCCGTAGAAAGGTTGCGAGCTTAAAGATGATCGTACTGAACGAGGAGCAAGAAGTTGCAGCAGTCGAGAAGTACAAGCATTACAGCCAAATTCTAATGCCCAAATTCTACATCTGCCGAATTTACTTTCTCAAGGGAAAGTCGTTGGTATCGGAGCATCGCGAGCGTCCAACAACTTACCTACGAATCAGCTACGGCAGTTAAAAAGTCAGTCTAAAGGACCAGACCTTCTGCAAGGAAAGCAGCAATCCGGAGTATTACTGCAGTCATGATATCGTCATGGAACTGCCAGGCCCCTCAACAGTAAGGGTCGAAGTTATGGAGGACTACAAACTTCGTAGGGATCGGGTATTGGGCTATACCGATATCGATGTGGAAAGTCGCTACCTCACAAGGCACTGGCATTTGCTACAGCGCAAACCGATTGAACTGCGCAACCTTTATAGCGACTATGGATGCGGTTCTCAGGGAAGGCTGGAAATGTGGATCGAACTGATCGAACGAAGAAACTGGGAGAATATGCCAGCGATAAAGATCAATCCACCACCTTACGACGAGTACTAGCTTCGGGTGATAGTGTGGGGTACTAAGGGCTGCGTATTCAAAGACGTGACTGAAAACTGCAATGACTTGTTCGTGCGTGGCTACATCGGGTCTGAAGAGGCCCAAGAGACTGATGTACATTGGCGATGTCGAGGTCAAGGGTCATTCAACTGGCGTTGGAAGTTCAAGGTCAACTACCCACCCAAACCATAGGAGATCTACTCGGATATCTTGACAGTGCAGATCTGGGACAAGGATGTAGTTGGTTACAACGACCTGATCGGCGAATGTCGTATCAACCTAAACCGCATCCATCGGTTGGTTGAGAAGGCAGTAAAGCGAAAACACTCCACCAAGGCATACATGAAGATTATTGAGAAGGGAATGGATGTTACTGATCGATTCTACTTTGATGTCTACAATGAAAAGGAGCTTGACGAATTTGGTAACAAGGTCTCTCAGGGAAAAGTACAACTTTCGTTTGAGCTGGTACCTGCTTCTGAGGCACAAGGCAAACTCAAAAATGGTTTTGGAAGAGCAGAACCGAATATGCACCCCAGCCTTCCAGACCCGACTGGAAGAATGAAATTCGACTGTATGCACCCTAAACGCTACCTCAAACAGCTGCTCGGTAATTGATAGTTCATTCAGGTCGCAAGCTATACAAGAGTATCAAACGAAAGGCATGGTGCGGAGTAGCAATTTTAATCCTCGCACTCCTTCTCTACATCCTTATCGGGAACATTCTGGCAAGGCTGATCGTTCCGTGTAAAACTGGCTGACCTCACTATAAATCTTTAATTATGACCCAATCAACTTTCAAGCTGCAGGAGCTTTGCGAGCTGTCGTACCACCAGGCAAGCGATGGCCGGCTCAGCCTAAATCTGAAGGAGCGCATCCTGGGCTACAACAACAACGAGAACTACACCACCAAAATGGCTTCGGCAGAACGTACCAAGTGGCTGGCCGAGATGAAGCACGAAAAGAACAAACAAATGCTGACAGAGGAGCAGGAGGAGTATTTGGATGAACTGCTGCATCCAGAGTTAGTGTATACTCGTCCGAAGAAGCCTCACTATCAAATCACGAGGACCCGATATGGTCAAGACAACTACATGTTCGAGTCATATCAGGATAGCTTCAGCAGCAACATACGCAACAATGTCGTCAACTTCAGACTGTTGGAGGAATCCGAAACGAAGTTGGTGCAGCAACTCAAGTAAACCACCAACTTTGTTCGAGAGTTTTTCGATAGGTTTGGTCACGTGTTGCAGAAGGAGTCACCAGAATTCTGGCAGCTGAACCTATTCGATATTCTGAAGCTGGTGAGCAACTTGAAGAAAACTGATCAGGATCTGAGGCAAGAACTCCCTATCAACCTACCTGATGAGCAGGGGATCAAGTACTTAATCACCTTCCGCAAGGAGATCTGCGGATTCTTGGAGGCAACAAATTACTTCAAGCAAACGTAAAACCAGGACGGGAAGGACGTGCTCAATAGCATTGGAGTCGATAATAGCAATGTTATGGCTGTCAGCCGCAGGAAGAATAAGGAAAAGCCCACTGAACATCTTAGTCGCTTCCTATTGACCGAAGAACTATCCGAAGTGGATTTCTTGAAGATGAAGGACAACGAACTTGCCCTAAAAATACCCACTCTCCGGAGGCGTGACGATGATCCTGAGTACATCTACTTTCGAATCGAACCTCTGCCGAAGGTTGACCACAAGGTCCAGCTGGTCAACGTAAGCTAAGCCATTCCTCCGCAGTACAGACCATGCTTCGAATCCGACAAGCTGAATGTTATCCAGAGTACAGTGTTCCAGCATGCGTACAACGCGAATGAGAACATGTTGGTGTGTGCTCCCACAGGAGCAGGTAAGACCAACATCGCTACACTTACCATTCTCAATGTCATCAAGCGCTTCAAGGACGGTTTCAAGGTCATTTATATTTCTCCGATGAAGGCACTGGCTAATGAGCTCGTTCAGAAGTTCACGAAGAAATTCTCAGAGTTCAAGACAAGGGAAATGACTGGAGATATCCAACTCAGTCAAAAGGAGCTAGCAACAACCCACATTATTGTCACGACTCCAGAGAAGTTGGATGTGGTCACCAGGAAGAACTCAGCGCTTATGGAGGAAGTCAAGCTGGTAATCTTTGACGAGGTGCATCTGCTCAATGACGAACGTGGGTGGGTGCTCGAAAGCTTGGTCGCCAGACTGTTCCGTAGTGTCTACCGTACTCAAAAGACTATTCGGATTGTCGGACTTTCGGCAACCCTTCCTAACTATGGCGACGTTGCGATGTTTCTCAAAGTGGGTGAGGGAGGTCTCTTCCATTTCGACAGCACTTTCCGACCTGTGCCACTGATGATCCACTTCTACGGTATCAAGAGTGCAGCTGATCAGACTGGCATCAACGGCCGTCGGAGGAGACAACTAGATGTTTTGAACGAAAAATGCTATGAATATTGCATGAAACACGTAAAAGCAAAGAAGCAGGTGTTAGTATTCTGCCATAGTCGTAAGGAGACCATGGTGTATTGCAAGTACATCATGAACAGAGCGTTGGAGTTGGGAGACGATGTTTATTTGGGTCAGTCTGATAAGCTTCTGATTAAGTACCGGGTCACTGATCGTGAGCTGCAGAAAGTAGCACCGTCCGGACTCGCCTTCCATCATGCAGGAATGGTGAGAGCAGACCGTAATCAAGTCGAAAGAATGTTCATGAACGGCGATGTGAAGATACTAGTGGCCACAGCAACACTCGCTTGGGGTGTCAATCTCCCGGCATACGCCGTCGTGATCAAGGGTACTGACGTCTACGATGTTAATCTCTCGGAGAGCAAGGATCTGAGCATTCTTGATGTTCAGCAGATGTTCGGTCGAGCGGGTCGACCACAGTTCGATACCAACGGTGAGGCAGCTCTGATGACTGACTTTAAGAAAGTGAACAAGTACATGGGTGCATTGACCAGTACAGTGCCCATCGAATCCAAATTCCCAGACTTCCTAAAGGAAGCAATGAACGCTGAGATCTGTTCAGGAACTGTCACGAACGTGATGTAGGCCTTTGAATGGCTCAAATACACATTCTTCGCCATCCGAGCATTCAAGAATCCCAGGGCGTACGGTTGCCCCTCCGATGACAATGAGGTGCAGATGCAGCTTCACTTCGACGAGTTCATGCGAGGGAAGGTGTTGCAAGTGGTGCGGGACCTCGATCGTGCTAAACTTATTCGGTTTGACCACCTCAACGAAACGGTTGCTTCGACTGAGCTTGGTCGCATTACATCACATTTCTACATCAAATGCGAGACCATGGAGAACTTCTGCACTGCTTTGCACCTAACAATATCCCACGAAAATCCCAGCAGCATTCAAAAGAAATACGACTACAAATCGGATCTTCAGCTTCTCAATATTCTTGCTCATTCCAAGTAGTTCGAGAATATTCGCGTGAGGTTAGAGGAGTTTGAAGAGCTGAAGACTCTCGTCTCCTATTGGATTCTTGAAGAATAGCCCGACTTCGGTCTTCCCAATCGTGGAGGAATGCCGAAGAACTTCGGCAACTACTAGGAGGAAATAATCATCGAGACACCGCAGAAGGTGCTACTGCTTCTACAGGGGTATCTGCGCGACTTGCGGTATGAGAACTATAGCCTGACCAACGATACACAGTATATAGTTCAGCAGTCTGTTAGGCTACTCCGATGTCTGTTCGATCTATGCTGCAAGAAAAATCAGGCGATGAACGTGCAGGTCATCCTCAAGTGGTGCAAGTTTATCGAAAACCGCATGTACTTGGATAATGGCCCTTTGCGACAATTCCTAAAGATCTCCTACTCGGGCTACAACAGCATGCGCGTCAAGAAGGATGGTTTCATGCCAAAGGATTTCTACGATAGGATGTAGGAAGCAAATCTAGGCGTCAACTAAGCTATTGAGCTGGGTCCAGAAGACCTTGCAGCTAAGCTTGGAGCTCGAAACAAACACGACATTGGACATAATGTTATGAAATGGTGCAGAATGCTCCCAAAGGTGTCTGTTGCGTATAAGATCAAGCCAATCGCCCAAACTATCCTGAAGGTTGACGTTGAAGTGCTCCCGAAGTGGTACCATGATGCCAAGTGGCATCTCAAGTCCGAAGTATTCTGGGTGTTCTTTGACGACGAAGAGGAGATTCTGCATAGTGAGAGCTTTCTCATTGATGAAGGCTTCGTTAGGAGTCGTACACCAGTTCAACTCAGCTTCTTTATCCCCTATCGAGACAGCACCAAGAAGAAATATCGGCTCCTGATCCGTTCAGATCGTTGGATCATGGACGATGAGAACGAGTTCACAGTTATCGACCTGAACGAGCTGGGTATTGTAATGGATACCTTGCCGTTCACGCCCCTGCTCAACATCGAACCGTTGCCCAAAACAGCCTTAAAAAATGAACTTTTTGAATCTCTCTACACAAAGTTCAATTTCTTCAATCCCATTCAGTCGCAGCTGTTCTTCCCTCTTTACCATACCGATAACAATATACTCATCGGTGCTCCAACCGGTTCTGGCAAGACGATCATGAGTGAGCTTGCACTGCTGAGGCTGTTTGCTCATACACCATAGAAGAAATGTGTGTATGTTGCGCCCTTGAAGTCGCTCGCTAAGGAAAGACTTATCGACTGGGTACCTCGGCTCGAAGCCTTGAAGAAGTCAGTTGTTGAACTCACGGGAGATTATACTCCAGATTTGGAGACACTCACCAAGGCACATGTCATCATTACAACTCCTGAGAAGTGGGATGGAATCACCCGCAACAAGGAACGAAAGTATGCTCAGAACATCGGGTTGATTATCTTCGATGAAATCCATTTGCTGGGGCAAGACCGTGGAGCTGTCATCGAAGTCATCGTTTCGCGAATGAACAAGGAGAGCAAAGTGAGGATGATTGGACTCAGTACGGCTATGGCGAACGGCAACGATGTTGCAGAGTGGTTCGGAACTGGTCAATATGGTTTCTTTAACTTCAAAGCAAGTGTTCGACCAGTGCCGATTGAAATTCACTTCGAAGGTTTTAGTGAGAAGAACTATTGCCCACGCATGCAGACAATGAACAAACCAGCTTACAACGCCATCAAGAAATTCTCAGAAGGGAAGCCAGTATTGTTGTTTGTAAGCAGCCGCAGGCAAACACGGCTTACTGCACTCGATCTCATTGCTCTCAGTGAGCACTAAACTCGTGGAGGCTCGCCATTTATCAAGTGCAACCACGAAGAGCTCCACAGTCGGATTGAGGACGTCTCTGATGAGTATCTCAAACAGACACTCAACTTTGGTATTGGAATGCATCACGCTGGTCTCAACAGTAGTGACCGTAAGATCTGTGAGGACCTGTTCGTGAACGGTAAGATCCAGGTTCTGATTGCAACTTCCACACTTGCTTGGGGCGTCAACTTCCCAGCTCGACTTGTTATCATCAAGGGCACCTAATTCTTCGATCCCAAGACTCACCGATACGTCGATTTCCCTGCCACCGACCTGCTTCAGATGATAGGTCGAGCAGGCCGACCACAGTTCGATAGCAAGGGAGTTGCAGTGGTATATTGCGAACAATCCAAGAAGATGTTCTACAGGCGTTACCTCAACGATCCATTCCCAATTGAATCGTCATTGGTTGAACAGCTGGACGACCATATCAATGCTGAGATTGCTCGTGGGACCATCAGTACTCGACAGGGCTGCATCGATTGGTTTACGTACAGCTATGCCTTCCGCCGCATCCTCAAGAACCCGAACTTCTACAGTATTGAGGACAACAAGAACGAAACAATCAAGAAATTCCTGATTGAACTGGTTGACAAGTCCGTTAAGAACCTCACCGATAGCAAATGCATCGAAGCACTCGATGATGACGCCGGCACGTTGATGCCTGCTGAGCTCGGCTTTATCGCTTCGAGCTATTACCTCAAACACCAAACAGTCAAGTACTTCTACGACAACCTAAATGCTGGGATGACATTCGAGCAGGTTCTTTGGGTAATTTGCCATGCTGAGGAGTTCAAGGAGACGCCGCTTCGACATAATGAAGATAACTTCAATAAGGAACTGTCAGACATTGCTCCATACAGAATCAAGGATTATTCCTCCCCACAAGCCAAGACGTATCTATTGTTCCAGATGCACTTGTTCGACCTACCACCTCCAATTAGGGACTACGTCACTGACGGAAAACTTATCCTTGACGCCAGTACAAGAGTAGTGCTTGGAGCACTCGAAGTTGCCAAGGAAAAGAAACTTTTAGATATAGTACTTACGCTGGTATACATCGAACAGCTAATATTCCAGGGACTTCAGTGCAACATCCCATATGCTAGCCAAGAATTATGGAAGAAGATTCAAACAACCAAGTAAAAGGGTTTCCCAGGAGGGTTGGCTCAGATTGTGGAGGAGTGGAGTGATCCTACAGCAAGACAA
>ERZ724508.1857-NODE-1857-length-11779-cov-3.345445_pt1 | contig 11779 bp, 10 predicted proteins | sample MGYA00376041_ERZ724508 | MGnify/ENA primary metagenome ERZ724508 (study PRJEB28724, sample SAMN07190887) | wastewater metagenome | isolation source: effluent of sewage treatment plant in Hong Hong | place: USA: Christiansburg, Virginia | collected 2016-03-01 ... | reverse complement strand
CTGCACATATAATAAACATAACGACAGATGTCAAGTAGTTCAAGAGCGTCTTCAATGAACAATAATGAAGATTTCAATCCGTTCATAACAGATTAAAGAGCTCAAAAACTTCATCTCGCAGAAATGGGTCTGACAGAAAGAATAACTCAATTAACTTATCATCATATTTTGATGACTATGAGTAAGTATATGACGAAATCGACAGTCTGGGAGAGGATCAATTTTTCCATCCTCTTTAAGAATCGACGAGAAAATTTCAAAAACATTCCATACAGCCGACTCATCATCAATCAAAGCCCACACTCCACAATGATTCGTTTGAAAATTTCACAGGCGATTAGTAATAATAAGATAGTGTAAACTAGAAAAGATTAATAGAAGCACTAACAATGGGGGGATATAAGATACCTGTGGCAATCGAAATAGACCTAGCAGGTTACATTAGAAAAAAGATAGATCAAAGATATCTCCTAGATAATTAAAAAAAAACGATTTCTCTCACAACTTTAGAGCTAAATAACTGCAAACAAAAAGGCTGGATCACCTGGTGATTATTTATCAATTTTAGATACTTATATTATTCAATTACACATCAGCTGTTAGCCTACCCTTGCCCCAGGAAGCATATTAACTATTCTGCTCTGTCGTTGTCCTTAAATTCTATTTTCGTTGCCTTCTTGCTGCTAAAAATAATTCCTGGCACTTTTAACTCGATTTCGACTGTTCCATCTTCCATGGGTGTAGCGCTTTTGATGTGCTTGACAAAAATATTCTACTTACATTATAAACTCTCTTTTTGATAGAGAACCAGACGTCCTGATACAGTATTTACGAGTTCTTCTGTGGATTACTTAAGGCTAAATGTTTTTACGATCATGTTTTGAAGAAATTCGTTTGATTGATCACTATAGTGTGAGAAATGAGGCATTTAAACGAATTTTTCAAATGCGATATCAGTAATTTCTTGAACTTATTTTCTCAGTGATAACTATAAAGAAGATCTAATATAATCAGAATCTCCTAAAGTGATAAGCTTTGCAAAATGAGTTTATTCTTCGACTTCTGCTCGCGATTTTCTTATCAGTTCTGACCTTCTTGATTGAATTCCGTAAAGAGTATTTGTTTGGTTCTTGAAGTTGTTGAGCAGGAATTGAATGTCGATGATACAAGTTTAACTTAAATCCACTAAGAACTTTCTGGTTTCAATGAGTTGCTTGCCCCATTCGATAATACTCTGTTTGTATTGCCTCTCCAGTGCAATCGTCTTAAGTAATTAAATAAAAAAATCTTATTATTACTTCTTTCCTTATTTCAATCGGTTAAACATTTTTTGTACTTTCGATCCCTGCTTCTTAAAATCATCCTCTATCTTTCGACTGATATTTCTTTTTTAGTTCGTTTGACCAAGTGCTTCATTCATACTATTAACGTACTTGTTATATATATCATCAAGATCAATAAGCACTTTTGTTGTAATAAACTCATAGACTATCTTGTAGTTATCACCAGTTTATCGCTTGAACGCAGCTAGTTCATCAAGACCATCCTTGAGCTCGATTCCAATATTTAGAAACTTGTTCATCTGCTCAACTTTCTCTTACTTATGAACCTTCTAGCATTTCTCATAGAAATCTTTGGTGAATGAGGCATAATATTTGAAGTACTACTTAAACACATTATATAGAGAATATAGTGCAATTCTCTTTTTATTTATTTCATCATAGCAATCATCTAACACTAGTTTCTGATTCTTTGATTCTTTAAGGTAATTCTCTAAATATTTTAAGTAGGCTTCATGATTCACGAGCACTCTTTATTGTTTAGCCTTACTGATCACTTTTTCAGGCTCATCTACTAATGATACGCCAACTTGAATCTAGACTTATGTTGTTTTGTTGTCCTTATCATCATCTGGACTGCCAACCCTCTAGCTATTTTAATTTGTGGGTGAATTTTCTGATTTCTTTTCTGATTGACTATGGATTATGCATTATTCAGGTGCGTAAGTCCCCTCTGTATTCTTCAGCAATTCTATTTTTTTATCTCCTCCTACTTGTATGCTCGCTTCTTCTGTTTTAATAGGCTCAGGTTTCTATTAAAGTTCGTTATCTTTATTCAATTAGGTTGAAACAGGCAGCGTTATTTCATTTTTATTATCATTTTCCGCTTATTTCTCACTAGAATCTGATTCAGATATACTCGCGTTGTTTTCCTCTGATTTATTATTCATAGTGGAGTAATTAGTTTCTGGTTCTATTAGACCTGAATCAACTGGCTAGCTCTGTGCCTGAGGGGCTTAGTTGAGAGGTTGAAGGCTATTCTATTCGTCTTTATTGTCAAGGTTATCTCCTTTTGGTTTGTTATTTGTTTAGTCCATTTAAATAATTTGTATAAACGTTTCTATATTTAATATCTTTATAATCTATTGCAAATTTCATAATTCATAATCCATACTTCAAATTTTGTTTAATATCAAATTATAAAATAGAACTTTGCTGCCTCAAACTTAGAATAAATTCATTTAATTTAATTCTATTAATTATTAAAACAGTCTTTGCACTCACATTAAATTCCGCACTTTTTACCACTTTTTTTGCAGATACAATAATTTCTTAAACAATGGGATCTGTTTGTGCATTCGCACTTCGATATTTTTTCAGTCGTTTTTTATACTTGTTTCTCCATATACTCTCTTTATTGAGTATTTGAGCAATTCCTACACGAGCAATGTATTCCACAAATTTTGCCCCTCCCGAAGCACTCACAATATTTTTTTATGCATTTGCTTTTTTTACATTTACAGCATATTTATGGTTTATTATTGAGTTTAACTTCTTCAGCTAGATCTTGAAGTTGGGGAACGGGAATAATTTTAAACTCTTACATTTTTTCATGGAATATTGAGCTCTAAGAACAGTAAAATCTCTACTAAGGATAATCTTCTTATAAATAGCTCTACTTTCCATCTTAATTAAATTATTAATTGTTCCCATCAGTTTACTTCTTCATTTTAGTAATCTCGTATATTAAACTGTATTAAAATCAGAATTTTATAATGATAAAACGTCCCCTGACTCCGTTTTTGAATATATGCATATTAAATCGTAGATCAAGAAATAATGTAAAAAATTCATCACAAGTCGTAAGTTTAGTCCATTAATCTATTTAAATGATTTTTAACTGTCCATGCTGTGGCAGACGCAAGGGGCGCTTTGATCATATTTAACGATATTCCTTTATAAAAACCTTTAAAAAATCCTTCTTTATTTAATATCTACGCGATCAGCTGTCTGTAGTTCATTATAGACTAGATCTACTTTTTTTGGAAAAGTAAGTGTTGTCCTTGCATTCTTTTTCTCATTATGTCCAGAGGGTACCCTAATAGCTGCCCCAGAGCACTGATGCCTCCCGTCATAAAATCTATATACCATTTCTTGTAATTTTCGGGATTTCTTTTCTTTATTATTTCCTTGACTGATGTAAAAATAAAAAATGAGAAGCCATGATAAACGATTATTCCGCATAAAGAAGCTCCAAAGCCTCTATAGAATCCAAGAAATCCTTATTTTGTGTACACCTTTGTAAAGGCTTGAGTATTATTTTTATATGAAAAATTGTCCTTCTACATAGCCAACCGCAACCTTAGGATAGACAAAATCTTACCTTACAAACTAAATCGGAGTGGTTGCAGTCATTGAACAAATTCCGGCAACTGCCCCACACAAAAATAATCTGATTTTTTGTTAAACTGACTTTTCTTCAGGATTGTAGAATTTGTGCCTTAAATAATCAAATACAGCAAAATCCTAAATATAAAAAAAGGCTACGATAGCAGAGTAAGGGAAAATACGAGCAATGTTCATTAAGTTTCCTCTCCATAGATTTAAAATCCCATTTTTGCTTACTATGTACATAAAATCCTTAAAGTACAATTTATAGCTGAATGAGCGATTAGTTGTCTGATTAAGATAGATGTTACAATAAAAAGATATTTGACCCTCTCAATGGGGGCTATCAAAGTCTTACTACACATTCCTGCAATTCCTCCTGATAAAAAACTTTTTAATATCTTATATTTTTTCTTTGGATTCTCTGCCTATTTTTCCTGAGTCATAAATGAGTTTTATTATTATAATTAAGAAATAATAGATTGTTTCGAATTTTTTAACTCTGAATTATTTTTATCATTTCTTTTATAACTGACTTCTTTATAAATATCATTTATATATTACTCTCTTCTAGATCTTATCTTCCACCTCTTCGTTCTCCTATTTCTTTTCTTTTTCTATTTTATTTTCTGCTTTATTCTCATTTTCATCCTATATCTTCTCACCGTATTTTTACCTCAGTCTGAAAGATAAGCAGTACATTCTCATTATGACTGTCACATTCTTTATGTGATGAAGGTGAACAATGTCTTATTTTTTAAAGCCAGGGAGTACTTTGTTGACTCTTTCTACCAATAAATCTGTGCTTTTTTCATCTGAATCGGCGACAACGAAGCAATTAACATGAACAATGGGCATTTTTTCAGTTTGCATATTTTTTCCATAATCATTTAATTAATTCAGAAACTCAATTGCATCTACTGGCAAGTTCATGTAGAAATGATCTGGATATTTGAATGCGGGTTCGTATTCGTTGTGTTACTTGTATATTTTCTTAACTGCTTCTCGAGCGCACATGTTCCAGCAGATCACTCGTGGTTAAACTGCATTTAATTTGCAATTTTTTACTAAAAACTAATAGCAACTTGGGTTTAGATCATTAGCAATAACATAAGCCCCTTTTTTCGCAGCTCTGACAGCCAGAGGACCGACTCCACAGAAAATGTCAGCTAGACACTGGCCAGGCTTAATAAATTAAAGCATTCTATCTCTTTACTTCTGTAGCCTCGAACACCAATAGACTCTTTCGAAATCAAATTAAAAGTTAGTGCCTACTTATTTCATTTTGACTTCATACTTCTTCTCGCCAGCCATGTGCTACAGGATAGGAGTCCTATACACGTTATGTAGCTTTTCAGTTTTATTTACCACTGATTTAATGTTTGGGCACTTGGCTAGAGTGATTTAACCGATCACTTCCTTATACTTTTATTGGTCTGCTGTTAGGTTATAATGTGCAAGATGTCCTGCTGTTTCAAAACTATTAGGGAATGGGATGTATTCTTCATTCTACTTAGGAGACTGGAACATGTTAAATATTTCCTGGGTTGTTAGATTGTTAAAGTTCATATTAACATCGCATTAAACTATTTAAAGTTGCTTTAATTATTATTAGCCAGCTTGCAAATCATCAATGGCAAAATTAGATGAAACGAGAATAACCTTTTTATCGCCATCAGTTCTAATTTTTTCCATACTAGGTTAACAACATTATTACTTGATAGGCTAGAACATTTTTTCCAGTGCTTTCAACTTCTTATGGTAAACATGAGTTAGCTTGGTTGGTACTCTCAACCCTTTCACTTTTTTATTGATGCTTATTTGAGCTATTTTGGTTTTGGCTTCTTAGTTAGTCACATGTGCCTACATAGTATATTATCCAGAGATTATAAAAGAAAATTATAATCATTACTTTTTATTTTATTTATTTTCTTCACGGTTTTAATCTAATATTTTCAATTCTAAGGATCGTCAGTTTAAGTAAAGGTGCCAATAATTAAATTTTAAAGTTATAAACTTCGATGCTTAAGCAGACCAGACAGCCTCTCCACGCAGGCAGTTGGTATACTAACAATCGTAAAGCATTTGTTACGTAGCTAATCAGCTTAATTCTGAACTGAACCAATACCTCTAAAAAGCAAAAAAATAGTTACAACCAAAACAGGTGAAAGCTCTGATCGGCCCTCATGCGGGCTACTATTACAGTGGGCCAACTGCTGCATGGGCCTACCAATACGCTACAAAACCTCATAATATTAAAAGAGTCTTTATATTTGGACCATCTCATCACAAATATTTCCCAGGCTGCACTCTCACCTATATGGATGAGTTCGCAACTCCTTTTGGCCCACTAAGCATAGACATTTAAAGTATGCTTTTTTCTATTCCTAGCTGTTGATAAGCTAAAATAATAAGAAGGCTTCCATATGATTAATGTCGATGATGAAGAAGATTAGCATTCCATCGAAATGCACTTACCATACATTGCTAAAACTCTGGGCAAGGAAGTGAAGATTGTGCCCATCCTCACAGGACCTGTTAATGAATAAATGGCTAATAACTATGGCAAAATATTTGCCCCATATTTCGACGATCCCAATACAATGTTCATTTTTTCTAGTGATTTTTGCCATTGGGGGAATAAGTTTAAGTTCAGCTACCATCGAGTTGAAGATGGACAAATATGGCAGAGTATTTAGAAGTTAGATGGTGAAGGCATGATCGCAATACAAAATCATAACTTCAAATAGTTTGAAAAACACATAAACTCAAGCAAAAATACAATATGTGGCAGACACCCTATCTTTATTTTCTTGAAAATAATAGAAAACTCCGCATTAAAATCGCAACTTAAAACAAAATTTGTCAAATACTCACAATCAGAACAAGTAAAGGAGCCCTCCCAAAGCTCAGTGAGTTATGCTTCATCAATCACATATATAGAATGATCAAAACCGAATGTTAAATTATATAAAATTTAAAATAATCTTTTATAATTCCAAGATTCTTCATTTTTATAATTTAATTGATTGATAGATATGCAGGCGTCGACCCAAAAGCCAGTCCGAGAGGTCATGAAGACCCTTACGAAGGCAATGAATGACCATGACCCTGATGTTGCTGAAATGGCTGCTAAAGATTTAGCCAATCATATCAAAAATGGATCTGTTGATCTTAAAGCTCCTGAAAATAAAGATCTCGCCCAACTCATTGTCCAAGATTACCTTAAGCAAGTAGGTTCTCTCAACTTTGTGGTCCATTCTGCTGCTATTAGATGCTTAGCTGAAATTGTCCCATTTTTAACAAAGTAAGAACTCATATATATTTTCAAATCAACAATTAGCTCAATCACTGACCCCAAAACTGAATCCAAAAGAATGTAAGTGTTCAGCAGCTCAGCTAATACAATGATAAATTTAGCTCCTGCCGATATTGGAATTGATTTGGCCTAATTATTTGTAGAATGTGTAAATGAATTTTTAAAATTGAGCTCCAAGAAAAACAGCAAGCAAGAAGAGGACGTTTTGATTCATTTACTTCATCTTATAATAGATTTCAGTTAGAAATGGCCTGATGTAGCCGGGAGTAGGGAAGTTAAATATGATAGGCACTCGTTAATCTAAATTTTGATGAAAAATGTCTAAGAAAGTACTAAGTTAGATATTGCAAGAAAGTCTGATGTTGCACTTTAAAAACTTGCTGCTATTTTTGACAAAAATAACTTTTAATTTCTCTTAAATCATAAAAATTATGGACTTCTGAAATTTATTCTTAATCATGAAAAGGCTTCAGATGAAGATAATTTAAAGAAATTGCGAAATGGAATTTCTTGTTTAAATCATATCGTCCACACCCATAATAGAGAACTAAAGCCCTGGGCAAAAGAGATAACGAAAATCTGTATTGAGTTAGTTAATCATTATAAAGAGAATAATTAGAATATAGTTTTGGCCTCTGAGATAATATAAAGCTCAATAGATTGCTTAACATCTCTAATTAAAGCATATTCTTCGTAACTGAGCGAATGGGTTGGAAATGGAAAGTATCACCTTCTCTCAAGCTTCTTATAATAAACTCTCAACTATGATCCTGAAGGAATGATGCAATATTTGAATTCAGAATATGAAATGTAAGATTAAGAAATGTAATAGTAATATTACAATGAAAACTCAGTTTGTTGGAAAGTGAGAGAAATTAGTCTCAATTATACAACTGTCCTTATGCGTAAAGATCCTTCATTTAAGGGTTAGCAGGGAAAATCAGTGTAATTTTTAGATTTACTCTCAACAAAATTAATTGAAGAGAATGAAAACGTAAACAAGAAAGCTTTTGAGTGTTTCAACTTTATCATATAATCAATATCAACTGTAAAAAAAGATGACTAAGAAGAATAATAAGGTGTCCCTTTGAGGAGGGTTAAATCAAATGAAGGAGATTTTGCCCTGCAACTTGTTGACAAAATTTCTAATAAGATTTAAATATTGTTCAATCATCGAAAGACAAAATAATAAACAAAGACTGAGGCTGCCAAAACATTACTTAATTTAATTTAACTGCTTCATGAACTTATCAAGGACAATTAAACAGCTTGTTATAAGATTTTAACCCTGATCCAAAATTTACTTCCTAAAGTCAAGGCAGATAGCTCGATTTTCTTAATCAAGAGCTCAAAGTCCTTATTAAATGGAAGTTTGCCATATGAAAAAGCTCAGAATACGATTGACGTTTATATAAAAATGTGCAAAAGCAATAACTTTAAAGTTGTTGCAGCCAGTTTTGATGGCATTAGAAATTCTATTAAACATTATCATAATCAAATACTAAAATCAGGGAAAATAAACTAAATTCTAATGATCCTAATTCCAAAGCTAAAAGAGCATGATGCAGATAAATTGATTAAAATCCAAGCTATACGATGCCTAGGTCCTATCTTCATTTACCTGTTTAATAATTTGCCCGAAAATACTCAAAATGAATTACTAGCTGCATCAGAAGTGAAATTGAAAGTAGAAATCGATAAAACTGCAATCCTTAGTCAGATCCCACGTATACCAGAAGACTATGTTGTAAAAAAATCTCAAGAAAATACATTTAAAAACATTTTGGACTTATGCTCAGAATCAATTGGTATCGTAAATTACGAAATCAGTAATTTATCCGTTTAGTCTTGCAATAGAATAATTAGACTGAAAGGACTGACCGTCAATTAAAAAACTGCTGAAGCTATCTTGAATAAAATCAGGCCAATGCTGATTGAACAAAAAATTCCCAAGTTCTTAGATCATTTGATTGATAAATTCCCTAACACATTGAAACCTTATGGAGAATCTATCATCAAGGCAGGTGATAGCTACTATATCAGGAGATTAATAGATCAGAAGATTGTGTCTTCTGAGAGAAGTAAAAAAAAAAAAAAAAGCGTTGTAACTGTTGAAAATTATAAAAAACTCAGTGTCATCATAAGTCAGATTCAACCATCAAAATAAAAATTACTATCATAGTTAAATGCTACGAATTGGGGTCTGGCTTGCATGGGAGCATTGGGATATGTTGGCGACTTATCAACAATAGATCAAATTCAAAAATTCTTTATAAATAATCAGAACCATGATTTAAAATTTGAAGGAGCTAGAAGCATTGGTAACATAGCTTCGAGATACCCAGACTACGCTACAAAGCTAATCGATCTATCTCGTAAATCAAGTGAAGGATACCTCTATCTTCATGCCCTAAAGGAGATGCTTACATTTTCTGAAAAATAATTCCCTAACATTCAGAACATTATCCACTTTGTGTTTGCGAAGTGTTAAGAGAGTGACAGATAGACAAATAAGCATTTACTGGCCTAATGTATTGGAAATATTTCAAGAATCAGTCACACTGAATTAAAAAGCATATTAAAATCAGTGAATGAAATGAATCCCGCCCGCAAATTTATTGTTGCGAGCTCTCTTCGATATGCATTCGAGAATATTGGAAAAGATTCGATTTTAGATGAAGTAACAGAAGATTATATAAAAAAAATAATCTAATTGACAAGGGACTACGATGTAAATGTAAAATAAGGAGCTCTTAAATCTCTGAACTCAATTGCTGAGACTCATTTGGACCAAATTCGTCACTTCTTCGAAGAGAAATTTATGGATACTTTATTTGACTCACTCACTATTAAACCTGAATTAATAAAAATAATAGACTACGGAGTCAGCAAGGAGAAGAAAGATCTCGGCAGGGGCTTAAGAATTTAAGCATTTAATTTCCTGAAGTCGATCATTCTAACTCGGCAAGTTGAAAAATATTACGAGAAAATAGTGGGGAAATGCCTGTAGAAAATAAGTAAATATTGAATAATTTAGATGAATAGACCAGCAATGACATCATTTTAAAGAGAGTTTTAATTATAAGACTGGCATGCCAGAAAGATTTTACTTCATTTGTGCCCCATCAAAATGAATTTTCGGTCAGGCTGGGCATCGACGGAGTCCTGAAATCATACTTAACATCCAACACAACTGAAGATGAGAGGAGTCAAGGCTATTTGAAAGGACTATTTAAATAAATACTAACAATTATGAAATTGAGCACAGAGGGCACTGAGTCCATAAAAGCCACAATTAACAAAATTAAGACAAACGAGAAGCTGAGGAATATTATCGAGTAAGTGGAAAATACTCAATGATAATGAATGATAGTAATGAAAAGAATATAAAATATATATATGAGAGTAGTATATCATTATTTTTTTGTAAAGGAGTGCTCCTATATGGAACTGTCCTTGATTCCTTTTTTGCAGATTTGGCTTATGACCGCTGTCCTCTGCTTTAATACTTATTTCCTACGGCCCATTTACTGGCTGAACTTCTCGTCTCTGTTCTTGATAGCCCTGAAAATAGTGTCAGCTATTCTTAAGAATGATTATTCGCAACTTATCTTTCGAATTTCGCCCAGCTGGTGTATAATTGCCTCCACGAATTAAGGATTGGAAGGAAAGTACTTTCTTTGGAGTTTCATCCCTTACTATTTAATTTTTCTGAATGTGTTCTATTATAACAGTATATCGTTTTTATGCCACTACATATTTGACCTTCGAAGTTATGAGTTTAATTCTAACATCCTATCAATTAAATGTTTTAAATCTTACTCAGTCTCAACCCCTGACATATAAGCTATGAGCTTCTACATCTCAGTTGTGAATTCAAAGTTTTTCTTCTCTAATTCTTTTATTTTTGTTTTCAGCTCTATTCTCTCATGGAGACATTTTTCATGGTCTTCATCTTTCCCATTTTCCTGCCCTTTATATATTTGTTTCATTATTTATTCGAGTTATGTCAAGTAATTTTACACTTTCTATACATTTGTTCCATTTTGCAAGCAGAATAGTTTATAGAAGTTGGCATACCCAATGTTGTCTTCAACCAGGTATTCCTCATTAGCTGCTAATAGTTGTTCAAGCTCCGAAAGATATGCGATAAGTTTGTTATTCTTATTCTAACCAGCCTATAATTCCTATGATACTGGTATTGGCTATTAATTCTATAATTTGACGGATATTTAGCTTAGAATGTGGTTATTGTGGTCGAGTTACTGTGCGAATAGATGGGATTTCTCTATGATTTGGTCAATTTTCCCGTACAAGTTAAACAGCGTATTGAAATAATTACTTGTATTCAGTTTGTTGGTCAAATTGAGATAAATGTACTGAATATTGTGCCTGAGATATTGAATTTTGTCCAGAATCGTCGATTACTCATTGATGATATTCTCATCCACTTCATTTGAGCACAAAGAAGCTATTATAATGAGCGTCTGATCTAACTCCTCTGCGATCATGGACTCCAGCTTATTCTCTCTCTCGTTGTGCTCGAGCTAGATGATGGACAACTTCCTATCCAGAACTTCGCCTACTAAATTAATTACTTATTTCAATTATAATTGGGCCACATCTTTTACTTGCTTCTATTAATCACATATCTCGTATATTGTGTTCAAAATCTATTAAATCTTTATCCTCAGCTCTTAGCGTTCCTCTTCAATTTGGGCTTTTTATTTTTATACTTTTTTGTACTTTCTTAATGTTTATTCAGTCTTTTAGTATATTTTTTCTAAGTTTT
>ERZ724508.1854-NODE-1854-length-11789-cov-4.832794_pt1 | contig 11789 bp, 17 predicted proteins | sample MGYA00376041_ERZ724508 | MGnify/ENA primary metagenome ERZ724508 (study PRJEB28724, sample SAMN07190887) | wastewater metagenome | isolation source: effluent of sewage treatment plant in Hong Hong | place: USA: Christiansburg, Virginia | collected 2016-03-01 ... | reverse complement strand
TGATGTATCGGGACCGCTGAAACTGGCAGGAAGCAGATTATATAAACGATTATGGAAAAGTACGCTCTCAAGGAGCGGCTTGGCGAGGGAAGCTACGGTGTGGTATGGCGTGCCATGCGAGGTGACCGGGCCTATGCCGTGAAGATCATCAACGGTGTAAACGCTTTCAGGAAGGATGAGGTGGAAAGCGAGATTGCCATTATGATGAAGTTAAGCCACCCCAACCTCGTGAAAATCTACTAGAGTCACTACGACTAACCTTCCTAAACCATCTACATTGTGATGGACTACTGCGAGCAAGGTGATCTACTGCACTACCTGACTTCGAAGAATAGGTAACTCGGAGGGCGGTAGATCCTTGCTCTATTCAAGCAACTGGTCGAAGCGTTTATCCTAATGACTGGGCGTGGAGTCATTCATCGAGACCTAAAACCATAAAACATCCTCGTTTCCGGAGATTGTCTTAAGGTGGCCGACTTCGGTTGTGCTAGAAATATGAAATCGGACGAAATCTCCAAGCTAATCTGCATGAGTCTGGATAAGGGTACACCCTGCTTCGCCTCGCCCTAACTCTTACAATCGTAGGCCTATTCGTTTAAGTGCGATGTATGGTCAGCGGGCTGCATCGTCTACTTTCTGGTCTATCGAAAGCTTCCCTTCTTCGCTAAGAAGGTCAGCATGATCATCCAGAACATCAGATAACGCACCGAAGGCAAAGAAATTGAATTGCCGTATAGCCCTTCTGCAACCTACTAACTACAGTACGTAATAAAGCGCTGTTTAAAATACCGCTAGCTCGAGAGGGCCACTTGGAGGGAATTTAGCCTCTGTCGGCTTTTTACTGAGAAACTTACCAGCATTCGGCAGTACTGCGAATACGTAAAGAGTCTATCGAACATCGCCAACTGGCTTTCGAAGATGTTCTGGAAGGAGCGTAAGGCCTACAAGATTAAGGAGAGCAAGGATGAAGTCTTCGTGTACTTCATCATTAAGTTCCAGCTGAGCGTACTGCAACTCGGTCAGAGCATTATGGAGCGTAACACTGAGTATCGGTACATGTTTGAAGATATGGCCTGGAATAAGCCGGATGTGGATGAAACCTACTACAAGCACTACCGGGATGTGCACCTGAAGGAGACCGTTGACTACTTCGAAATGCTCAAGAACTGTCAAAAGAGTGAACAGGCCAACAAGATCATAAAGGAAAAAGAGAACGGGCAATTACTCCCTTTCGCAGATCTCGAAAACTCTATTCGGTGTGCTTATCGAATCCTCAGTGAAATATCGAACACCTTGGAACCGAAGCATCCGAAAGTCTTTGCAATAATGGCCCGTTGGGTTAATTTCGAGCGGCACTTCGAACTCGAGCGAAAGCCAAACCTGTAAAAGATTCTGGCTGAAAAGCTTGGGAACGTTGCAGACGAGGTCCAGTACGAACTCAGCAAGTCGATCGGTGGCAACATGTGACGTATACGACTGAGCCTGCCTTTGAGATTAATAAATACACATGTTTTTGGCCAACTCTCAAACGCCGTTGAACCGATAGTAGCACAAAAAGGTAGTTCGTATTGTCCACAACCTGCTGAACATGCCCGAGTCGATTAGCTTCCGCAAACCCGTATGCTATAGGGCACTGGGGCTGGACGACTACAAGGACATCGTAAAGAAACCAATCGACCTCAACATGATTCGCAGGCTCAATAACGACTGGAAGTACAAGTATGTTGAGGAGGTGCTCGATGATATTCAACTCTGCTGGAACAACTGCCGCGCTTACAATACGCCTGGATCAGACATCTATGAATGCGCGGTACTTATGGAACAGAACTTTGTGCATCAGCTATTGCAACAGTATCCTGACTTTAAGATTCCTGAAGGAGTCATCAGAGGAAGGTAGCCAATCACCAGTCTCAACCTCGTTGGGTCGACTGTTGTTGAAAGGGACAAGGATCGAGTCCCTGAAAAAGCAGAAAAACAAGTAAAACAGCACCCTCAGTCTCACCAAAACATTTACGAAAGGCATTATGATCGACCAATGCAATTTAGGGCACGCTAGCGCACTGAGCGAGCTCCCAGAGAAAATAGCGTTCGAGTTGAAAGCACCCGGTTAGAAAGCCCATAGGAACGGCAAGATAGCGCAAGGCCTTATCTGGAGGATAGTAACATGTCGAATGAGCAGCAGTTAAGAGAGGTAGAGGGAGACCTACCACCATTGTCAGAAGCGCCAATTGACGATCAAAAATCAGCGAGTTTATAACCGAAGCTCAAGAACTTCTCAGCACCGCGAGGGTCCGAAATGGATTAAGAGGAGCCACTTCAGTAACTTGGTGACGACATGGAGGACGAAGAACAAGGGGTTGCAGCATAGTCGGGTGCCGAAGAATTGGTTGCAGAGGAATAGCCACACGAACCCATCATTATCAAGCTGCCTGAGTCTCCTTCTCTTGAGAACCTGATAACTCTGAGCGAGCGAATGAAATCCGTGCGGGACAAAAGTGTCTTGCGAGGCATCGCAAAGATAATGTTGGAGTTCGAGCCATAGAACAGCAGCGTAAATGAACACACCTACCGCTTTAATGCAACCAGCATGAGGTGGGGAACCTACCTTCGCATCGAAGAGTTCTTAGACAACAATCGTTGCTGACGACTGGTATGATAACTTCATGGATAGGTTGCAACAACTCTTCTATAACTCTTGCTGATAAGCCATACTGTTTCGTCGATCATCAAAGCTGCAGGTGGTAAACCTCGCCTCCAGTCATCAAAGCGACGCAGTCCTTGAGCAGGGGGCCGAACTCTGCGGAGTTCTTGAAGGCAGTATGGCTCTCAAGCTTGTCCCACAAGATAAAGGTGACGACCTCGTCGGCGGTGACTCCTCCGAAGGAGGACAACAGTCCAGCGGTACCTTTCATTCCTTCCTTGAGCTTGAATTCAGCAGCAACAAAGTCATTCTGCTTGTCGGCAGCAACCTTGGCAATCCAGACTTCAAGGCATTTCTTGTCATCGGGCTTGGTGGGAGGAACCAGACTCTTGATGACCTTGGTCTGGATAGGTTGAGTGGAATGCTTTTGGAAAAGTTCGTGATGAGCTGTGTAGAAGGTAGTGTGTCGGAAGGCTTCCTCAGCTGCCTCATTTTCCCAGGCAGTGATCAGCTCGAAGGTGGGCTTAGTGGCTTCGAGCTTGAATCCTCCACAGCTGAAGAGGAGTCCCTTGGGGACCTCCTTAGCCATCTCAGCCTTGCTGACCATAAGGTCATGCACGAATTTGTCAGGAGTGTCCTTGTCCACTTCCAGAGTTTGGAGCATGATGACGCTTGACTGTGCCTCCATTGGAAAGATATTATCTATTATCGAGACCTCAACAAGGCGCGTGGATTTATAGCACCCGCAAGAAATCATTCTGACGTAGGAAATATGGCAGCATTCTTGAAATCTCATAATACAAGAGAGTAAAGTATGGGGAGCATCATTTGCGAAGGAGCATGCGGCCGATTTTGTCAATCTCACAGTATTGCTTGGCAGCAATACCCGACCGCACCTTATCGGTACTCTGGCGGTGCTTAGCAACTGCGTGCAGCTTATCGTTTTCGTAAAGCAGCTGAGACTTAACCCGAATAAGATCGCTCACATTGGCCTTGAGCCCTCTGGTAGTTTCCAGGAATGACTGCTTATCTTGGCCCCAGTCAAAGTTGGCCCTTTAAAGCATATCGTTATGATTGCGTTCCTGTAGCTTCAGCTCCTCAGTGGTGGTGAGTAGCTTGAGTTCCGTCTTTCTCACAGTATCGTTGGCCTTTTCAAGATTTTCTTTTTGTTGCGCTGAGTGGAATACAATGCTTACCGATAAGTTGTTCCTTGTCGGCGAGCTCATTGCGCAACTGTCTCAAGTGGAACTTCATCTTCTGCAGAAGCTTATGGTGGCTGTTGGCTTGGACATCCATTTCATCCTCCTTATTGAGCAGCTGCTGTTGTAGGTTGTCACTACGAAGTTGTAAGCTTTCCAGCTGATCGGTCAGTTGGGCATTTTCCTCTTATCGCTTGCTAAGAAGCTTCTCCAACCGCTATATCTCGTCAACGAGCTATCTCTGCTTATCAACCGAACACTCGCTCTGGAGTCTGGTTGCAACATCCTTCCGAAAAGTTTCCTATTGTGCCTTCCTCACGAGCTCATTATTACGCTGCTTGAGCTAGTCGATGAGCTTGTCCTTCTGCCCTATTGCCTCTTGCATTTCGTAGTGTTGCTCGGAGAGTTTGAAGTCGGTGTCTCGCATACATTCCTTCATTTCCTTGAGAAGCGTGTTTCGCTCTTGAATGCATTCTGTGAGTTCGTTTCGCAGGTCTTCGCACTCCTTTGAGAGACTTTCCAGTTGGGCTTCGGTCTGCCGCAATCGCTGATGGTTTTCCTCGAACTTCGGCTTGTAGGATGCTTGCTCACCAAGGAACTGAAGCTTGCCTGAATCAACCTCACTAGGTACGTTCTTGAGACTTCAGAAGGAACTACTTCTGCTGAAGCTGTTGTCGAACTTCCTCGTAGTCCTTGGTGAGTTGTTCAACCTTTGCACGTTCTTGTCGCAGTTTGTCGAGGTAGCACCTCTCCAGCTCCGCTTCGAACGATTGTTCATCAAGGTTAAGTTCGGGTAGATCATCCTCAGGGACCGTCGTCCTGACCGATTCCTGCAGCTTGCTCATAAAATCTTCTATTTGGAAGAAGAAGGTCGCATACACTTGCAACCAGCCAAATAACTGAAACTATGGCAGCAGAGAATTATCAAGCACTGTCCTTTTTGGAAGCAGGCGTTTACTGAGCTGGCTCAGGTTCGTCGAGGAATGGCAGCCCTTCGGGAGGTGCGGTTTGTTGACGAAAGCCTAACGTAAAATTCTCCGGACTGTTAAACTCATGCGGCTAAGGAATTTGAACACTGAACCGTGGGTTGGCGCCAACATGCTCTGCTGGAAGCTACTTAACTGGATTTTGGAGGTGGGTGCTTAGTCGTTTTTCAATTTCTTTCTATTCCTGCCGAATAGCAGTTTAGAAGACACTCTCTTGCTTATCCTTATCTCCGAACACTTCGTGGAAGTGCAGCAAGAGCTGATGTAGAAATGTGATCAGCACTCCGGCATACTGGATGTCCATCATCGATGGATGCTTGGCCTTCATGATACAGGGCGCCATCACAATGGCCACGTTGTTAGCTGTCATCTTGTTGATCTTCTGCAGTGGGATCACCTTCTCGTCGAAGAACTTGAGTAGGAAGAGCAGCGTGTTGTAGTTCACCTCCGCCATTTTTCGAAGAATACACTTGAAGAACCAGTGCTGCTCCTAGTTGATATTGTGCCCCAAGATAACCTAGTAGAGTTCGTAAGAGAAGAGCGGTTATGCCAGATTGTTTAGAATCTTCTTGATGAGTGTGCAAAGAAGATGGGGATCAGTCATTTCTTCGATATAGTCGTAGTCCTTCTCGTACAAGTGAATTAGTGCTTTTCGCTCATCGTCTATACTGGGACACTTTCGGAAGATACCCTCTACGGCCAGGAACTCTTCGTGGGTTGATAGCTGGTGCACGAGCAGTTCCAAGACTAGCGGAACCTTTATCGGACTGAGTTCCTGAGTAAAATGTTTCGTACCAACTCTGAAAGTTTGGGCTTGTACTCTGGAGATTTGCTATAGAATATCTTTTCGATGTCTAGCTCACTTTCCTTTTTGTGGTACTTTCCCTGGGCAGTGTAGTTAAACCTCTTCAGTTTGAGCTCGTTATCATTGGGTTCCTCCATAAGCTACTCCGGCATCGAAGAGAGGGTACCATCTCGTAACTCCGAAATGAGTTCAGGGGAAGGTTCGATTCCGTATTGAACAAAGTCTCTGACATCGTTGACTGTCACAATTCTGCTTCGAAGGTAGTTATTAACCGTCCCCCTTGCAAGCCACTCGTTGGCCTTGATCGACATATTGCCCATAAACACGATGAAGTGCTTGAGGTTGAGAAAGTGCGGCATTGGGAGCATCCGGAATACTAGTTTGAAGTTGAAGTAGTTTGCAGAACCGGTGCAACCAGCATTGTTGAATATCAACGAATACTTCTTGTCCTTGATGGCTTGACTAAGCTAGCCCTGGAAATTACTTTGCCATGAGTAGTGACTCGAAGCGTTTGATGAGGTAGAGGTACAGCTTTTATTGGGGGAGCTCAGTAGTTACCAGTGCAGCCGAGTACAACAGTACACTATGCCCATATTCGTCACCGCCGACGTGGGTAAAGAGTCGATCTGGCACAGCATCGAGATTGCTATACAGAGCATGCTGACAGTTCTATCGGTAACGCCTTTCTGCCTCTTGCATCTCCTGGCGAAACTGCTGGTTGTTGTTGTATTGCTCCTCTAGCTGCGACGGGAGTATTTCGGGTGTCACGAACCTGGCGATTGCTCCCGGCAAGAGGCTGGATAAGTCAATCATACTTGATATAATTCAATAGCACTACTGAGCTCACTCAGCGATCAATTCTCATGCATTCTCGATGTAGTCTTTGAAGTCTTTGCGCATGGCAAAAGGCCGCTCTCCCAACACCTACCGAATAGTTTTGTTATCGATAGTGTCCTTCTCCAACAGGCGCTCTGCTAGTTGCGTAATTTTGTCTTTATGCAGCTCGATGAGGGATCGAGCTCGCCGTTCGGCTTACAAGACAAGCAGTTTAACCTGTTCGTCTATCTTCTTCGAGTAGAGTTCAGAATAGTTCTTGAGATACTCGGTCTGGTTGAAGCTAACATTCCCAAGTGCTTCAGTCATACCGTGAGTCCGAACGATTTCATTTGCGAGTTGGCTCACCTTGTCAAGGTCGTCCCGTGCACCCGTTGTCACGCGATTAAAATATGTTTCTTCCGCGATTCGTCCTGCCATCATTACACAGAGCTTATCCAGCAAGTCTTGCTTTGTGTGAATAATCCTGTCATCTGGTAAGTACTGTGCAAATCCAAGAGATCCTTTTGACCTGGGAACGATGGTAAGCTTCAGGAGTGGGCTGGCTCCCTCGACAAACCAAGACACTACAGCATGCCCACTTTCGTGGTAGGCAACTATCTTTCTTTCCTCTGGAGTCATCAATGACTTCTTCTCAGTGCCGGATAAAATCCTATCATTTGCCAACTCGAAGTCAATCTGCGAAACTTCCACTTTTTCCTTCCTTGCTGCCATAATGGCTGCCTCGTTGCAGAGATTGGCGATATCTGCACCGCTGAAACCGGGAGTGAGCGTAGCCATTCTCTTCGCGTATTGCTACAAAGTCATGTTCTCTAGATTAAGTTTTAGAGGTGCCAAGTGAACTTCAAAGATCTGTTTTCTGCCTTCTAGGTCAGGCAGGTCGACCTCGATAATTCGATCGAAACGCCCTGGACGAGTAAGTGCTGAATCCAGTAGCTCCTTCTTATTAGTAGCAGCAAACACTACGACATTCGACTTTGTGCTAAACCCATCCATCTCAACTAATAACTGGTTCAGGGTGCTGTCTCGTTCATCATTGCCTCCGAACTTGCCCTCTAAGATAGTACAACAACTTACATGAACGCTTCTTTCCGACGGCATCAATTTCGTCTATAAAAATAATCGAAGGTGCGTTCTCTCTCGCCTCTGCAAAGAGACTTCGTACTCGAGAAGCACCCACACCAACGTACATTTCGACGAACTCGCTCCCACTCAGACTGAAAAAGGAAACGTTGGCTTATCCTGCACAAGCCTTAGCCAACAGAGTTTTACCAGTACCCGGAGGTCCCGATAGCAGGGCACCTCGAGGTATCCTCGCACCGAGTTTGTGGAACCTCTCTGGTGTCTTCAAGAAGTCAACAAACTCAGTGATCTCCTTCTTGGCACTGTCCATTCCTGCCACATTGTTGAACTTAACATTAACAGTTTGTTTGAGAATCTTGCCCTTACCAAATACAGACCCAAATAGCTTGTCGAGCTGTTCGGGATTTGACCCAGTATTACCGCGACTTTTGAACAGCATGCTGATCAAGAGTACTAACATGAGCGGAGGTATCAAAACCCCTGCTATCTACGCTGTATTTACCTTGCTCGGGGGTTTCTCATGGAACACCTGGGTTTTGTTGCCACCCAGAATAATAGCGTTTTTCTCCTATACCAAGCGCTAAACTGTATCAGAGCTATCGCACGTGCACTCATAGGACTTGCCCTTCCCTTGCGAAAACCTGACTTTAACTTCAGGCCTTCCGTCCTGGAGCTTTCCAACATAAAGTACTGACACTTATTCGTTCATAACTATCTCCCGAAGCTGGGTGTAGTTGATGGTCTGTGCGTCAGTCCGATTCCCAAACATAGAGCTCATAGCCCATCCAACGAACAACGCAAGGAATAGGAGCAAGGTCCCGATTCGAGGAGGATTCACTCCATGCTTCAGAAGCTTCTTGTAGAGGTACTCGATGTTACGCTTCGCATTTTCAGGCAGACTATTGTACACCTTCTAATTGAACCGATTGCCCAGATCGTTGTACACTTGAAAAATTCGTTAGCGGCTGCGTTTTATATCTTCTTTAAGATCCTCGCCCTTGGGAGGATTCTGCTGGTCAGGAGGCTTGCTATCTGGATTCATCCGGGCACGCTTGAGTCGCTCTTCAAAGGAAATGTTTTATGTCGGCTGCTCCTGCTTCGATTCAGCTGAAGGGGGTTTCTACTCTGCAACTGGAGCCTCACTGCGGACTCGCTTCTCAGTTCTTCTTCTTCGTTTGAATAAGCTGTCTCGATTGTCTTCTGTCTAGGGGGCTTCAGGAGACTCTGGCTGAGCATTTGAGTCGAGTTTTATTGACGGTTTTTCACTATCATTCTCGCTGACTTGTTGTTGAGCTGATGTCTTATTGTCTTGCACAGACTTGTCTTTTGGCTTGTCCACTCGATTCCTCAAAGGCTGTCTTCTTTGAAACAATGTTTGGTTGGCACCTGAAGATAACCCCGACTCATTCTGGGATTGGTCTTTCGGTGTTTCCACTTGCTGCTTCATTTACTCATTCATGCGTTCGATATTGCCCGATTCGGTCTTTAAGGCCTCTGGTTTGATTGGCCCCATTTATTTGATAGGTTTCTTTGGATCATCTTCTTTCTTAGGTTGTTTATTTCTGCGATTGAAGTTGTTGAAGCCTACCATAGCAGCAACATCTACCTGACATCCAGCTACGACCTGCAAACATCAGCCGGCAGTTCCGAGTGAGAGCTCTCGTCAGCATCATAATTAATTTATAATCGAACACTTCATCAGTACAGTCCCAGCTTCGTGGTTATGATGACCTTGACTGTCTGGTCGAGACCGCAAAGCACTCCAAGTCCAAGCTTCTCGCGGTTCCAGTCAAAGCTGCTGATGGGCTGCTGACATATGTCTTTTTGGTTGAGGAGCTACACACGACCCATAACTCCCTTGTCACGGCCGTCGCCATCCTTAATGGCTCTCTGTGAGGGATACGCATAACGATACAAGTTAAGCCCCCCGTTACCACCAAGAGTAGCGAACACATCCCTGTTCTGAGGAAGATGTTTAACACCCCAAAGGGTGGCCTTTTGACCTACCTCAGTGAGGAAGGAGTATCCTGAAGAAGCATTGAAGGTCCTCATGTCAAAGACCGTGAACTTTCCCTCAAGAGTAGTGGCGACGAGCTTGTTCATAATGATATCCTTGCGATCGAACTAAAGTCCACAGACACCGTTTTTTAGGTTTGTTTCCCACAGCAGCATATTCTGTCGGAGATCAAAGATCTTCACATCGCCATTGTCATAACCAGAGGCAATTACTCGTTCTTCCGTATTGTGGGCGTTTCCAAATCTAAGTTAACGAAGTTTTGTACGCCACTGACCAGCAGTCAGGAACGAGTTCCTTTTCGACTGGTTCAAGTGAAAGCACTGGGGCATTTTGTCGGGGATCCCATAGACGAACACATCCATCTCGACCTCCCGTTACGAGTTCGCAAGGTCCGTAACCACAACCCTCCGCCCCGGCTCCATCGACACAGTTGGAAATTCCTTCATGTGCTTTTGCCTGCCAGAATAGTTTCTGCTTCTCCAAGTCCAACACGGATAGCTTGCCCTCGAGATCAACGAAAGCGTAGCAGCTGTGATTAGTGGGACTTGCTCCAAACGTCCCGCTCTTGACTCCCTTGTTATGATCATACTTCGCGATAGTCTTGAGCTATCCCTTGGTGATTTGGTTTGTTTCAATGAGTCCTGTTGCCTTTGGGTACTCTCCACACAGCAGAAACTTGGAGGTCTGTGGTATCCACTTCACCTCGTAAGGCGTAAAGTTGAGACTACGAGAGAGGTGGTCGACTATTTGAGGTGCGTCGGTGGTGTCCATAGAGGTTGTATAATTGAATGTTACGAATCGCGATTTAAATCGTGTTGGGCTGGAAACACTGTGCTAAACCGACAAATCAATGAAGAATCAATAGGCTCTATTGTATGGGTGCTGCTACTCAAGGCCAGCGCTTCGGAGGCGTTGATGTCCATGGACACGAGGTGCGACGCCCCGTGGAGCAACTATTGAGTCCTTCGATAGAACTTGGAGGCGTTCACGAAGCATTTTCCTTCGAGGTTGAGGTTTCTATTCGTCCATCTGAACTGGCTGTCTCCTCTCAGGCCATTTCCTGACTTATTCTGCCTGATGGTTTAGCTGATTCCTGAGCAGATGTAGTTCCACATCCATCATAATGTTTCGATATTCAGCGTCGTTAACTTTTCGATTGAGTTAGACGATCTCTCCCTTCAATTTCCGACTGACCTGCATTTGATTTCTCTCCAAAGCTTTGACTCGCTGGATTAGTTCTCGCAACATACCAGACTCGTCCTCTGGATTTTGTATCGACTTCCCACGATATTTGGGTTCCCCAGAGCGGCAACTAGCAAGTTTGTCCTTCCTACTTTGCTGGTTCTTGGCAGTCGTAAAATCGGAATCTCTTGGGAAAGAGCTGACTTGTATTGCCGTCTCACATGTCTTCAGCTTTTCAGAGCGTTTGTTGCTGGGAAGTTTGTGCTTTGTCTACTGGTCTTCCACATTAGACTCAAGATCAAGGAAGCCGGAGTAATGAACTGGGAGCTCATTAGCAATTATGCTGCTTAAATCTGTGTGCATTTTTAATTATTGACCCATTTCCCTGTGTGAGCATCTGTACCCACCCGACGAATACTAATCCTTGAGCAAATAATCAGATTCAGATGAACGCTATCATCGCTACACCACGCAGCACCCAGTGACTTTGGTTGGTCTTGGTCGGCATCTCGATCGAAAGGATGAAGTTGCTGCTATGGCCTGTGGTTGACAGCACTCCTCGTCGCTAGCTGTTCTTGTACACCGGGCATTCATAAATGTTTGCCGAGGGTTGTTTACTCGCCTCTGTTGGCTTCACTAGGATGAATGGCACGTCGCTGTAGAGTTCGCTGGGTTGCTGCTCCTCGAGGGAGTCCTGCTAACGGTTCCATCGAGCAGCCTAAAGTACTAGTCCGTGGATGTAGCAACCTTCTTCCTCCTTGGGCAGCTCATTTTCTGTCTTCTGCTTGCTCATAACCTTGAAGTCAAACCTGAGTTTGTCAACTGACACTTGATGCCTTCGTGAGTAGTTCTGGAGAATGGCAGTGAAGAATCCCTGAGGAAAGATGAAACCTGGCACGAAGAATGACTTGGGCTGCCCATTCCTAAGCCAGCTGTTAAGGAAGGTCATTTGCTTGCTAAAAAGTTCCAGCCAAGAGGAAAGTTTGCCAGTTCCCCAGCTTCTGGGAACCCGGTTTTCCAGGAACAATCTGATGAGCTCTTC
>ERZ724508.1851-NODE-1851-length-11790-cov-5.437069_pt1 | contig 11790 bp, 23 predicted proteins | sample MGYA00376041_ERZ724508 | MGnify/ENA primary metagenome ERZ724508 (study PRJEB28724, sample SAMN07190887) | wastewater metagenome | isolation source: effluent of sewage treatment plant in Hong Hong | place: USA: Christiansburg, Virginia | collected 2016-03-01 ... | reverse complement strand
CACCAGCACAACAGCAGTGAGGTTTGCGATTCACTGCCTCTCAGCAGCAGACTGATGATTGGAACGATTCGAATCGTTGGCATGTCGGCAAAAAAACGATTCAGCCTTTGAGAGACTATGCTACAGAAGCGTTTGCTATCCAAAACAAGTCGCTTCATCTTTAAACGGCGACGGAAGGATCGAGTACCCAAACTTGGATAAGAGAATCAAACCAGGTTAAATTAAGAGAAAGAGAGTTGAGACTAAAAGCTTGGGACTGGTGCCTCAGCTTTATTCGGTACGGCTGAAAGGCCACAGATTATTTTCATAGATTTACAAAACGTCTCAAACGTCTCAAGCTCAAGAAGTCATTATATGTTTGAGAATTTGTATAGATTAATAGCACGAATGTTTTCATTACCTTCCTTGCCTCCAGTTACGATTGAAACTCATCGAACTTCTCGATAGAAACTCAAGAATCAATAACTCAATGACGCATCAACAGCAATTCCGAATTAATCGGATGCTAAAGAAATGGAAACTGAACCAATTAAGAAGAAGTCAAGCAGAAACCCCAGCAACACCACTACTCATGCACTCCCTGAACCAAAGGCTAACCAGCCTCCCAGAGAGACCTGCAATGAGCTGGCTAAAGCAATTGATAGGCATCATGGGCCATTTATCACAAAACTCGTCAATGAGGTTGCCCAGTACGGCGATGCTAAGATAGCAGAGTTCCTTACACATTTCAGTGGACACTTCACTTCCAGAATCGACCGCCTTATTCAGTTAGCACAGCAAATGAAGAAAGAGAATAGCTAAATGGTGGAGAAACAAATTTACGACCAAATCAGTTACCTATCAACGGTCGCTCTGATCGAGAGCAACCTCACCAAGCGGAATAGCATCTACAAGTCAATTAATGAGAAGCTATTGATCGAGAAAAAAGTAATGAACTACGTTGCCAAGATTCCGTTCAATAGGATGCGGAAGGATGTGATGAAGCCTCTCGGCCTCCTCTTCGGCAACATTAGCAAGAACTAATTCACTCAAGAAGAAAGATTGAACTTCAAACCATTGATCTTGAAGATGCTAAAGTAAGTTACGGACTCGACTGTCAGGTACTGGTACCTGCTATCGCTACACCGAATAGTACAGGAGAAGAACGTCACCCTCGAAGAGCTCGATTAAAACGGCTTGTATGAGGTTATGCTGGAATCGATCAATTCCGAAAAGGCAACTACGGAAGTACGCTATGCCCTAAAGGTTATTACCATCTTCGGAGGGGAACTTTATAAAGCACCTTGCATCAAGAAGTTTTATGAAAAAGGACTCATGAACTACCTTTTCGGCTTTATGAAGTAGTCCCCGAAGATGGTATTTAACTTTCTGTAGAAAATGCATGGCACGGAGTTCAACACTGCGTTCCCCGACGAACTATCGCGCTACTTCCTCGAGGTGATCCTCTAGAGCCACCCAATCAACCAGATTGATCATGTTAAGGCTGCTTTGAGGATCACTCGCTATCGCCTAGAGGACATGCTCAAGCCCGAGTATACCGTGGAGCAACTGGATGGAGTGCTCCTCGATTCACTGAGTTAGGGTTTGTCTTCGCGACTGTGCCTGATCATCCGAGTTGCTGCAGACTTGAAGCAACGACACTACGCCTTCAACGTAGTAAAGGATTTAATTTTGCTGGTGAAAGCACGGATGAGTCGAATCGCTTCGCTACTAATCCAAAGCTTCCTGACAGATGGTATCGAAGACATCTTGATCCGGTTCTTCAGCAACAACCACGGCTACAAACGATAGCTGACTGAGCTCAACTCTCACATCAAACCGGAAGTCGACTTCAGGCCTACATTCTGATGCAGCCAACAGTCCAGGAGAACCAGCCAGCTATTCACGCTCTTCAATGATTGTGGATGGATATGAAGCATGTCTGTTAGAATCTCAACCAAACCATCAAGTCTTTTTGCTCTGTATTTAGCACAATACTTACCAACTTGATCTTTTCAAGGTCCTCACCGATTTGTCGCAGTCGCATCGCGGTGTAACCAAAGACTTTCTGCCCGTCTACCTTCTTGTCCAGGATCTATGCGAAGATCACCTGAAAGGCCATGGCTATACCCGTGCTCTCGAGGTACTTCTTGAACATCTCAGCTTGCTTCTTCTTCTTTTACTGCCCGTCGTCAATCTCGGACATCATCTCCTCATTGGTATTCTACTTCATAATTGCAGCAGTACATCGTTAGCAGAGGGAGCTGGTTCGGGTTTACGAGGAGACGGCTACTCCTTTTTCGGGGATTAATCTTTCTTTGGTTACTACTTTTTTGAGGGTTCAGGCTTCTTGTCATCCTTCTTGTCGTCTTTCTTGGTATCCTTCTTATCGTCTTTCTTTGGCTGAACTAACAGCAAACTTACATCTGCTGGCTTGGCATCTTTAGCATCTTTCTTTGGCTCTTATTTCTTGGGTTCCTCTTTGGTCTGATTCAGCTATGCTGTACCTCCTTCTTGCTGTCCTTCGCGTCAGCCTTTTTTGGTTCTTCTTTCTTCGGCTCTTCTTTCTTTGCCTAAACGTCGCAACAAGACGTTACCTATTTCTTGTCATCCTTTTTGGCTTCTGCTGCTTTAGGTTGTTCCTTTGGAGCGTCCTTCTTAACGTCTGCTGCCTTCGGGTCAGCAGGCTTTGTTTCAGCTGGCTTGGTCTCCGGTGCTTTTCCTCCTTTCTTATCGGCCATGCTTTGCGTTGTATTTATAATCTATAACAATAGGTATTGGGGTATCGTCCGATCAGCTGCTTCGTCGGGACTTAATGTTGTGGCAATTTCCAACCTCCGGATAGATAGTTAGTTGTTCAAGGATCCCCAACGACTCAATTTCCTTAAGCTTGCCTGCGAAACTGCTTTTGGAGCTGATTAAGATTTCGGCAGGCAAGAATTTGAAAAGGAAGCTTAAAGTTTCCTGCCTGATATGGGTTCGTCCTTAACTGGTCTCAATCATCTCCTTTTCCTTTGTACGGGTGAATCCACACAGCTCTCGAAAGTTCTCCTGAGTCTTGTCTGCAGCTATGAACTTGTCGATAGCTTCGATGTCAGATGGTTTGAGGGTAATATCGTACTTTCTCTTGAGCTTCAAATGATCGGAGACCTTGTTCAGCGAATTAGCACAGAAAGTGCTGCTACTACGTTTGGAGATAAGCAGAGCGGGATCGTGATCAGACCCAACCAGCCCATTTTAGTTGGGCTTCTCCGTCGACAGTTCGATCTCTAGAGTTGGTCTGGAGACATGGACAAAGGCAGGCTCACTGACCTTCCTTTATAGCTGAGGGCTCACCTACTCGTCTTCGATCATGCTAGGGAGTGCATCCACCTAGTAATCCTTCTTCGGAGAACGGCTAGTGTGTTTGTCGACAAAAGAGTTGGGATATCTGAAGACTTGCTCAGTGGTCTCGCTCTCCTCAGAGTCACTGTGCGGCCATCTGAAGCTGTTGCTGAGATTGAGGTACTGGTCGATATCGAAATGGGAGTTGCGTTGCATTTGAGTTTGAGTTGGAGTTTGGTATATTATTATTGATTTGTGTCGACGTTTATCACCCCTCAGTGTTGTCGAATTGTCCTTGTGGTTCTATTCGGTGCTGGTTGTAGTCGTCGATAAGCTTTTGGTGGTATCGGTCCTCCTACTCTTTGTCGATGAACTTCAAACGTGGGTCCATGAGGTTATCGTAGAAGGGAAGAACGGTTTCTTCTGTTTCCTTCTGCTTTCTGACCACAATCTTCAGTTCCTTCTTGGGGTGGCACAGTGATAGATACACAAGATTCTTCTCCGTTGCGATAAAGCCTTTCTTGACGATATAATTCATGAGGTCTACCACTTCCGTAAGGAAGACCAGTTCATTGAACGGCATCTCGCATTCGCAAATTGGACATTCGAATTGGCTGTTCGGATTGGAACCAGCTTTCAAAAAGTCCTGGTAGACTCTGCTGAGGTCAAAGAAGCTGATGTGCTTGCAGTATAGTCCCTTGACTGGCGTAACCACAGCCTCCTTGACTGTGAGATAGTCAGATTGCTGGAACAGCCGGGTCGATAGGTAAGCCTTTTAGTTTTCCAACAACAACGGCATCTATGGTCGGTCGAGCACCACTCTCGTCGCTCTGATATACTCTGCGAAATGGCTGTAGTTGTAAAAGTTGAATGGCTTACCAACGAAGAACACGTTATTCTTGAAGCTATAAAGCACCTTTTCTTGGTTAGAATTGAGGAAATTGTCCTTCAGCAACGCCAGGAATTTATTCTCGTAAAGGTACAATTTGGTGGGATCGGCGATGATCTGTTGGTTACACTTCCGACACTTTTCGTATGTCTTTTGGATGGATTATCTCGAGAACGAATCGAAGTGAGAACAAAGGGGGTTGTTGTATAAGTGGCCGTCAGTGGGCTTGCCAGTCGTGACATCGTCAAAGGATAGCAGCTGCCAATCGAAGCCCTTATTGAGCATGATGTACTTCTCTTGGACAACCTTATTGTAGATGCGAAGGCTCGAATAGAGATGATATTTGGTAAGTGCTAGCAAACCTCGGGTTTGGTCGAAGCTGAATGTTTCAAGCAATTCAAAGAGGTCTGAAGGTGTCTCCATCTTGATCTTTTGGGTACTTCGGCTGGCGGACTAAAAGAGATCCTGGAGCCCTGCTGGGACGTCTAACACCGAATTATCCGGTTTCTCAAGCGGTTTGACAATAACTCCCTTTTCTCTTTTGATTCTCTCCTGCAGTTCCTTCCTAAATTCGTTGACGTATTAGCCTTCCTCGTAGCTCTTCTTCATTGATAGTCGAAATTTTTATTCTCTGAACCCCAGCACAACGGAATATTTGGTTGTGTCCCTTTTGCGCAGACAAATTTATATGCAGGCTGGTTCCAACTCGTGTAACTTAGCTTCAAAGCGGGCCACAATAGCTGTTGCTTGCGCACATACCTGTGAGATAAGTTCTAGTAGGAGTTCATGCTTATTTGGTGTGCCAACGATTAAGCTTTGCAATGTGAGGGTCGGGGCCTCTCTTAGGAGTGTCATCGATGGGTCTTGATCGTTCATGACAAAGCCAATAACATCCAGAAACGACTCCCGGTTTCTTCTCATTGTCATCTGCAACCCATTGAAGTTTGTTTCCAGTTCCGCAGCAAGTCCTTCGAACTCTGCTTTCAGCTCAATCAACTGAAGCTCCTGATGCTGAGGTTCTGTGACGCTGGGAAAGAATTTGGGCAGGATCCCTGTGAGCTGTTCACGGGCAATCCAAATATTGCGCACTATATTGTTCATTTATACATGGTGATCGCCAGCAAAAACAAACCTCTTCGAAAAGAGTCTTTTAGCAAACCAAACCGACTTGCTGGCATCCCGACGTATTAATACAGACAACCAACATCAGGCAGTCCAGAACAATCTGGAACACCAACCGACCGATGTATATAACAAGCATGCCATAAGCAATTCTTTGCGACTGCCATCACCAGTGGCTACCCTCAGGTGGCTGCGGAAGTTTGCGGTTGTTCACCATCTCGTTCTTTATGGCCACCAGCACATTCTCCATTGTATAGTGTGGCTTCCATTCCTTAAGCACGGCGAATTTGCCTGGCTCGATCTGCATTAACGGCTTTCCTTACCAATCCGTTGGCCTGGTTCACACAGGGTAGATTGACCTTGGTAACGAACTTGACTCTGGGAGGATTGTAGGGATAATCGTGGGGACATTCAATTTTCAGCATGACGATGCGGTTGTCGAAGTTGGTCTGAGTGGTAACTGGATTTACATTCTGTGGTCCGAGGATTGTGCCGTTCCAAAAGGAGAGGGTCATGTCATCGGCTGAATAGACTGGTATTGTTACCTGAATCCAGTCCGTAGCTGATGCTCTGGTCTCCGAGAGCTTTCTCTCCCTTTTCCAGTTCTTCAAACAGTCGGAACTTTCTCACGATGGTGGGCTTCTTCTCTAAATCGAGCAGGAACTTACCCATGAGACTCTTCGCTTTGAAATTAATAATACAGCATTCAACACAAGGATATCGCTTATGAGGGGAGTCAGCTGCGAACAATCTTTACCGGTAGATTGACAGTAACCTTGAACCCATCCTTGAAGATTATGAGCAGATTGACCTCGAAGTCCACACGATATTCAAGGTACTTTACTGAAGGGCACGAGAAGTACCGCGGGAAGATCATGTAAATTGGTATCTACAATCCGCGCGTAACATTTCCGTCGCAGATTTGTATCAGTTGGATTTCTGTCTTCTCGCAGATTTTGCCAGCTGCAGATTCAATCCGTTCAACCCTTAGCATCTGCAGATCGATCTCACGGATGGGTGTTTAGGCTTGGTCGACTACCAAGAAGCCATTGAAATCGTCAATGAACTGGCAGATCTCCGAAGTAATTTCTCCCTTGACCTTAAATCGAGGGACTTTGTTTACCTCACCAGTTATCTATTCGTTGGTAATCATGAAGTACTTCACCTTTGGAAAGACGTAAGGTCCATCGATAGCATCTCGGCCGGCCTGGGCGACCTGCACGTAAAATTCAATCTCGTTCGACATGAGCTGATTGTTGTACAGGCGAGTCTCCACAGTAATTTGGTAGCCGATATTGATGAATATCCCCTTGTAAGTCTCGAGCATCTTGTGTTCCTTCTGCTCGAGCTTAAACTTGAACGGAATACGATCTTTTGCTGTCCTGCATAAGCTGCTGCCTACATAGTCTTGTTTTTAGCGAGATCGGGCTGAGCGCATTCGATGTACTTGACACGATCGAGCTTGCTCATAATTCCTTACAACGTTTTGCTGCTGCTTTTGTTATGCACTGTGATGCCACCGAACACTCTGATCCCCACGGAGTTGATGTCTAGCCGAAAGTCGTGCCCATCGATGCGCTGGAACATCACAGACCCCGAGACAACCTCTTCAGGTCGGTAGGTAGCATTGTTCCTATCGAACTTAATGATTGCCTCATATTCTGGCTCCTCGGGTTTCTTCATTCGTGATCAATTATAAGAAAAGCGAGCAAGATCAAGAAGACGTCTTCTGCACATCGAAGGATTTTGATGGAAAACATCAGTATAATTTAAAGTCTAATGCTTCATTACAAACCTGAACCGATTATTATTAAACTCGAAAATGGGAAAGTGTTCACGCTGTGGATGCATAGCTTACGTATGGAATCCTGCGGGGCCCAGTACCCGCTACTTTGGTCGGTTCCCCATTGTCAAATCATTCAATGTGCTTGCAGTAGAAAGCGACAGGGAGAACGACAAAAATAAGTTTTATGAGCACGAGTGTATGTGTGGACATGACGAGGTGTTCCACACCCATGCCTCCAAAGTATCTGACCAACAGTTGGGTTTGAGCCATCGATGATAACTTCGTTAACTTCAAGTTGAATTCAAATCGTATACAAAACACAGAGGCACAACAATTAATCACCTTTATCCACAATCAGTTTTGTTCGTCCGACTCATCGACAGATGCTTCCTCGACGACAGCCTCAATGTTTGTTGCATGTTGTATTTACCGGAGGTACTTCATAGCGTACTCTTTCAGGGTAGGCTTGCACTTGTAACGGTGTGCTGGCTTCGGGCGGTTTCGCTTGGCCCACACTATCACGTCGCTACTGAGGATGGGGACATCCTTCCACCAACGTCGACGAAACAGAGTTTAGTATTACTTGTTCGGGTCGCTTCGAGCGCAGGCTATCAGATGCACACAAGGCACCCCTGTTTTATCGAGTTCTTCGCATTAGCACTTCCAATTGCGCACTGCGAATATCTCGCCTGTATCCACAACCCTCACAGTATAATTGTCTCCATACGGCTGGCTCTCGGGTGTCTTTGAAGGCAAGTCCTTGTTGGGCTATACTTCATACAACCCCTTGAGATAGTTCTCAATAAACCTTTCAAAAGCCTTAACCTCGTAGTGATATCTCACCATTTTTAACCGCTCATCATCGAGGAGCAACTAGATGGGCTACCGATAGATACGGTACCCCTCGACCGACTTTTGATGCATTTTCTGATCGATTCTCATCACCTCCTCTACGAGTGCGTTGATAGTAGTTTAGTACGGCACTTCTATTTTGATGAGGTCATTGATCTTCTCGCAACTGAACCGATTGATGCCGATGAAGCTACGTGGTATCTCCCAGTAGCAGATCTTTTCTGCACGGTCTCGGAATTGATCGTATAGTTGGCTGTTCTCGACATCCTTGCCGATTTCAAAGAGAAGTTGCGTGTGTTCTTTGAGGCTTCTGCATCGAATAATCTCACTTACAAGCTTCACTGAAGCTCTTACCTTGTCTTCTTCGCCCTTTAAGTTCTCCCGCATGTTATTGACCATGTGGAATGGATCGAATATGTGAATTCCGGTGTAGCGCCCATCTCGCCTTAGCATTTCGATTCCCTGCTCCATAGTCTTCTGCTGGTCAGTGATGATTGTCTAAGGTTGAGGCGATTGTGAATGCAGTCTAAAGAACATTTCGAACATGTTCGCAAAGTCACGTGCACCTTCCTGACTCATCAACGCAATCCCAGCAATCAATATACGAATGTTTGTGTCAGTCACGCAGAAGACACCCAGCCTATACTGCTTCCCATCGCTCGTGAAGTTTCGCAACAGGTTGTACGTGATATCGAAGGACAGTAGATCACCATACTTCTTGAAGCTGTCACGCATTAGCTTGGACACCATAACAATTAGTCGTGGATACCTGTCTTCTTCGGTTTCTGCCTGAGTGTCAGTTAAGTATTCGTAGCCCTGCCGATCCAACTCCACCTTGAGTTCGCTAAACGTGTTGTACTTCTCAACCATGAGGAGCCGATGGGGATCCTGGTACAATCTCACACGTTTCTCAGGGTTTCCCATATTGATTTCCTGTTTCATCTTCCTGCGGATCCACCGCATGCGATTTTTGTCACGTTCATATCGAAACAGACTTTCCTAAATCTTGTCTGCGAAGCGCTTGATATAGTGTGTATGGTGATTGTTAAACAGCGTGACCAGGAATACCCCACCTTCAAGCTTGTAGTAAACGCGTGCTCGACAGAACAAACAGCGTACCTTAATCTTGTTGCAGTTTTTAACATTTGGGTCCTGATCGTATTCAAACATCACCTTGCCCGACACTAAAGGCAGTTTAGCTTCCTCTGCCTTGTATGCCTTCCTCATCTCATGAACATTCTGGAAAGGGATATGCGCAGTGGCATCACTTGGCAATTCAAACTGGAACACCTCGGTGGGGCTTTGCTACAAGTCTCGCTCGTAATTACTTTCGACCGCCCTGGTTAGCTTAATATGGGTCATCCCAAACAATATACAGTTCGACAGGCAGTTGGCGAGTTATAATATCGGCGGGAAAAATAGGATCTCCCGCTTGACATGAATTTAAAGATGGAGTTAAGGGTAAGTTCAGGGGGTGAATGCCAGTGCTCAAAACACCGTTCAGCGGGTTGATTGGCGAGCCGAAGTACTACTGGACTGATTGCGATCGGATTTGCCATCTGAAGGTGACCTTCTCAAATGAACAAATCGATGTCTTCGGCTCGAGCGAAGCTTTGACAACCGTCGAACGCGCCTGAGCTCCAGCTTCTCTGCCAGAAGCTGTGCTTCGCATAGCAATGCTTCCAGTTCGACCACTTTTGCTCGTAGCTACGTTATGATCTTGCTGACTACCTATTCGTTCTAAGTCGTGGCTTCATTGAGTGCTTTTCGCAGCTGTTCGAACTCATCGACGGAGTAGCTGGCGGTCACTAGCTGATCTGGTGTCTGCTGCTTCTCCCTCGCTGCCATTTAAATAAGAATGAGTTGGCTGCATAATTGTCAAGAAGACTCCAATAGAAGTCACAGTAGTCAACTCAAGAACTTGCCCATGTCGCTGCAGATCTCGCTGACAGCCTGACGGGCCTCGAGGATCGGCATGAATGCATTGTCAAACTGCAGGAAGCCATGGCTAAAGCTCTGGTAGATGCTGAGTTGTACATTACAGTTCTGCTCGGCCAGGCGTTCAGTCAAACGGTAGCAATCGTCTGAGAAGGGGTCTTTGCTGCCGACATAGATACGGGTGTGCGGGTATTACCGAAGAATTTCCTTTGGTGTTTTTATCGGCGATAAGAAATAGTCGTTAAGATTTCGATAGCCTTGGCAATAGGCTCTGGCACACAGTTTGAGATAGGTGTGTGGGAGGATATAGTCGTCAAGGGTGTACAGGAGGCTTGGAGTGAATGCTTTTTCATCAAGGTTGAGGGCTGGATAAATCAGGAAGATTGCGTCAGGTTTTCGTAGACCCAGTTTAATGAGGAGGTTTGTGAGTGAAGCCACGAGATTGCCTCCAGCAGAATCCCCGACAAGAATAATCTTCTTAACCGTGCCAGCAAACAGCTGTGGAAACACGTATACAAGCCAAAGATAAGCTTCAAGACAATCGTCCAAGGCCATAGGATAGGGAAATTCAGGAGCCTTTCGATAATCCACTGAGAAGATTGGTAGCTTCAGCTCATTCGCCCACTTCCTGGTATAGATTTGATGGGAATACGAAGACATTCCGATGAAGCCACCACCATGGACGTGAAGCACCACGTTTTCTATCAGGTCAGGCTTGGCCTTGAACAGCCCAGTTAGCTTATCCAGCAAAGTCGTCTCAGCAGGGATTCTATTCTCCAGTTCGAACGGGCAGTTGATGCGAATGGTTACCCGCTCGGCATTGGATTTATATAAAGTCCGTCGATAGTCTTCTTCGTGCTGTATCTTTAGGCTAATCAGCAACTCCTCAATCTCGAATTTCTACTCATGTTTCGGATCGAGCAACCTCGTGAGATACTCCCGACCAACCAGCCCTGCGATCCTCGGTATATGAACCTTAGTCGAGAAGGCGATTGAGGGGAATACCAGGTTTAGCATGTGCTTCGTAAAACCCTGGTCGGTGAGATTCCAGATTTTACGGGTTAATGTTTCGCTTGGTTCACTGATGAGTTTTTCAGCTTCCTTTCTTGCCTGATCTTTCAGAAAGAGCATTTGGATGATGGTGAGTCCCTTCTTGAGGTTGTTCAGAATTTCTGTCGGCAACGGCAATTGCAAGTTAGAACCCTCATGCAGCCTATTCATCATTGCGTTCGCCCAAATGATCTGTTCTTTCAGAGGCAGGAACGATTGGAGGACAACTCCTTCACTCCCATAGCAGCGAAATCGAACACAGTCTTTAAGTTCTTCCCATCTCTCACAGAAGAGGTCCTTGAAGTTGAGCAGGTCGTCAGGCGGGAACAGACAGGCAGCTGGAAACTGTTCGCATATTGTGTAGACCTTCGAATGGTTGGTCTTGGCTTCGATAATGAGTTCCTTGACTATCTCGTACTCTTCGGATTGGAAGCGCTAGCGTATTTCTTTGACTAGCTTCCGGAACGCGATAATGTACTCTTTCTCCATGTCAAGAGCAAGGTGGATCATCTTCAAATTGAGTCCTGCCTTGCTTTCCCCGACCATAAACTCTTTGAAGCTAGGATCGCTTGCTTCACGTTGGCATCCATGAGGGTAGATCAGTACTGAAGCATTTTGTTCTAACCGAATCATCAGTGTCTTCTTGAATACCAGCAGGTAGTTCTCCTCGGTCGTCCAGTTGCTGCTGTACTTTATGAGCTCCAACACTGGGTTAATGTCACTTAAGGCGTCCTGTAGAATGGTGCTGCTGTGATGGAATTGCTTCAGGCGTTGCTGATCCGTTATGGTGGGCGGGTCTCCAATCATAACGCTGGTTCGCCGCTCGAGATAATGCAGGTCGTGGCGAGTA